>ERZ773168.997-NODE-997-length-25689-cov-4.522392_pt1 | contig 25689 bp, 24 predicted proteins | sample MGYA00511261_ERZ773168 | MGnify/ENA primary metagenome ERZ773168 (study PRJEB29015, sample SAMEA2737855) | human gut metagenome | biome: human gut; feature: human-associated habitat; material: faeces | place: China | collected 2012 ... | reverse complement strand
ATTTCATTTTCTTCATGTTTTCTTATTGGGACACACCTTAAGGGCTCTGTGTTTTTTTATAAATTCTTCCCAATCTTTTTCAAAAAATGCTTGACAAACTCTTTCCCATATTGTATGATAGTTCATGTGCCAAATGAATATGTGAGTGTAGCTCAGCTGGATAGAGCGTCTGACTACGGATCAGAAGGTCGCGTGTTCGAATCATGTCACTCACGGAAAAAAACGTATATCTCTTTGATATACGTTTTTTATTTGTTTCATTTCCGAGCAAAAACAAAATACTATCCATTTTATATTTCTACGCAAAAAAGAGAGGAGCGGTATTTCTACCGCCCCTTTCTTTTTATCGTGGGTAAATGTAAGGAATCAATTATTTTTCAATCTGAGGAGCAACGTCATCCATCCACTTCATCAGACCGCCCTTTTCTGCATTCTTATCCCATACATATTTCTTTGTTTCGGAAGCGATAACACCGCTCAGACCAATCAAAGCTACGCAGTTAGGGAATGCCATACAAGCGTTCAGTACGTCAGCAATGTTCCAAACTACATCCAGTGCAGCGACACAGCCTACCAGTACAACAAATGTCCAAACAACACGGAAAGGCATGATGGACTTAACACCTACCAGATATACCCAACATCTTTCACCATAGTAGGACCAGCCCAGAATTGTGGACCATGCGAATGTCAGCAGACCGAATGTCAGAACTGCGGGACCGATTACGGGAATCGCATTGAAGGCACCTGCTGTCATCTGCGCACCTACCAGACCTTCCATACCTGCGGGGTCCTTGATGATGGAGGATACCAGAACCAGACCTGTCAGCAAGCAAACTACGATTGTATCCCAGAATACACCGGACATGGAAATCAGAGCCTGTCTTGCGGGGTTTCTTGTTGCCGCACATGCGTCAACGATAGGAGCAGAGCCCAGACCGGATTCATTTGTGAACAGACCACGAGATACGCCGGCACGGATACAAGCTACTACTGTTGCACCAACAAAGCCGCCGCCTGCTGCTGCAGGGTTGAATGCGCCTTTTACGATTGCTACGAAAGCTGCGGGAATATGCGCACCATTTATGATACAGATTACGATACAACCTACGATGTACAGACCAGCCATCAGAGGAATCAGCTTTTCACATACCTTGGAGATGGATTTAACGCCGCCCAGAATAACCAGACCTGTGATAATCATCAGAACAATACCTGTTGCAATCTTAGGAATGCCGAATGTACCACTCATGGATTCAGCAATGGAGTTTGCCTGTGTCATGTTACCGATACCGAAGCAAGCGATACCTGTAAAGATTGCGAACAGGACACCCAGCCATTTATGACCCAGACCTCTTTCCAGAGCGTACATGGGGCCACCGATGAAAGAGCCATCGGCTGCTTTCACACGGTATTTAACTGCCAGTGTTGCTTCACCATATTTGGTTGCCATACCCAGCAGACCTGTGAACCACATCCAGAATACAGCACCGGGGCCGCCGATGCCGATTGCTGTTGCAACACCTACGATATTACCGGTACCGATAGTAGCCGCAAGAGCTGTTGCCAGAGCTGCAAAGCCGCCGATATCACCGGATGCTTCCTTATCCGGTGTTACAGACAGTTTTACGCCTGTGAAGGTTTTTCTCTGAATCCCTTTTGTTCTGATTGTCAACAGTACGTGTGTACCAATCAGCAGACACAGCATAATAGGACCCCACAAGAAATCCTTGATGGACAGAACCACATTGTTAAAAGCTTCCATATAATTCCCTCCCTAAATGAATTATAATATTAAGATAATTACGCGGTCTGAATTTTTATTCAGTTTCTTCATAAAAGCTTTTTCAAAGTTTTTTCCTATCCCCACGAATACAAAAAACAGAAAAAATCTTTGCTCAAACGGCTCTGAAAAAACTGTAACCAAACTTCAAAACCTGATATTATTTTACCGCATCTCACGCAAAAAACAAGCACTTTTTTCCAGTGAAGCGTGGGGCACATTTTGTCTTTGTGTGCATTTTGCATATCAAAACCACAAAATAGCACGATTTTATATAACAATTTTACAACACCCAAAAACACGCAGCAGACAAATGTCCTTCCCATAAAACAATGCAGTTTGACGCAAACAGTCCCTTCGGATATTGATTCCACCTGTTAAATTGCACAAAAAAACTGCATCTTCCATCGACTTTTGACATTTTTTCTTTTTTTCTAAATTTTCCAGTTGACTTTTTCAGAAAAATTCGTTATGATAATAAGGCTTGATGAAGCAATCGAAGCGTGGCTCAGTTTGGTAGAGCGCTGCGTTCGGGACGCAGAGGTCGCGTGTTCAAATCACGTCGCTTCGACTTTTAAAGACTGTTGAGATTTCAACAGTCTTTTTTGCTACATAAATCACATAAAGCGCCCATAAGCGCCGTAAAACACCAAACCGATGGAGGATTTTATGGAACAGGATATGACTCAGGGCAAACCGTTGTCCATCATACTCAAATTTACCCTGCCGCTGTTAGTCGGCAATATTTTCCAGCAGTTTTACAACATGGCCGATACGATCATCGTCGGCCGCTTCGTCGGCGCGAACGCTCTGGCTGCCGTGGGCTCCACCGGCACAGTCATGTTTCTGATCATCGGTTTTGCACAGGGCATTACCGCCGGATTTACGATCCTGACCTCACAGCGTTATGGAGCAAAGGATGAAAAAGCCGTCCGTGCCAGCGTGGCAAACGGTATCCTGCTCTCTGTTCTTGTCACAATCCTTATAACCGTGGTCGGTCTGAGCACCATGAAGCCTCTGCTTCTCCTTATGAATACACCGGAGGATATTTTTGCCGATGCGTATACCTACAGCATGTTGATCTGCAGCGGAGTCGTTGCCTGTATTTTTTATAACCTGTTTTCCTCACTTCTGCGGGCCATCGGCAACAGTAAGGTTCCGTTGTTTTTCCTTGTATTTTCCGCCTGTCTGAATGTGGTGCTCGATCTGCTCCTGATCCTCTGCTTCCATATGGGTGTGGCAGGTGCTGCAATTGCAACCAATATTTCACAGGGCGTTTCTGCGGTACTGTGTCTGATCTATATTTATAAGAACGTTCCCGTGCTTTGCCCGGAGCGCACCCAGTGGCGACTTTCCGCATCAGACACGGCATATCAGATGAGAATGGGCATTCCAATGGCACTGCAGTTTTCCATTACTGCATCCGGAGCAATGGTGATGCAGGCTGCCATCAATCTGTTCGGCTCTGTAGCAGTCGCTGCCTTTACTGCTGCCAGCAAGGTGCAGAACCTCGTAACACAGGGCATGATGTCGATGGGACAGACAATGGCAAGCTACGGCGGTCAGAACTACGGCAAGGGCGATTATCACCGTCTGGAAAAGGGCGTCCGTTCCGCTCTCCTGATCAGCGTCATCTACTCGCTGCTCGCTGCAGTTGCCGTCGGTCTGTTCCTGCGCCCGCTGCTTTCCCTGTTCTTCTCCGGAGACATCGATATGGCTTCCCTGATGCCCTGGGCAAAAACCTATATCTATATGTGTGCGGTCTTTTATATTCCGCTTTCCACAATTTTTATTTTCCGAAACATCATGCAGGGCTGCGGCTACAGCTTCCTGCCGATGATGGGCGGCGTAGTCGAGCTGTTTGCCCGCATGATCACAGCACTGATCGCCATGAAGCTTGTAAGCTTTCCCCTCGCCTGCTTCTGCGATCCTGCTGCATGGGTCGGCGCGGCGCTCTTTACCGGATTTTCCTGGTTATCCGTCAAGAAAAAGCTCCGTGCTTCCCTGCTGCCGGAGGATACCAGTTCTTCCAGCGAAGCAAAATGATACCCCATTTCCTCCCACTTTGTTAAAACCTCATCCAAAATTTCACCGTTCGTCCGGGACGTATTGTGCAGCAGTACAATCGCTCCCGGATGAACTCTTTTTAACAGCTTTGACATCGCCTCTTCGTGGGTCGGCTGTTCCTCCTGCTTCCAGTCCACATAGGCAAGGCTCCAGAAAATCGTCCGATACCCAAGCTCCTTTGCCAGCTGCAGATTGTTGTCGCTGTATTTACCCTGGGGCGGGCGATAAAACTTCGACATCTTTTCGCCGGTTGTCTGCTCGTACAGGTCTTCCAGCTGCGCCAGCTCCTTCTGAAACTCTTCTTTTCCCATCTGGCTCATATCCGGATGATGGTAGCTGTGGTTCCCGATGATATGTCCCTCCGCCCGCATCCGTTTGACCAGGTCGGGATTTTTTTCCAGATAATTCCCTACAATAAAAAAAGCCGCCGGCACATGATGCTTTTTCAATGCGTCGAGAATCGCCGGCGTGTTTCCATTTTCGTATCCGCAGTCAAACGTCAGATACAAAACCTTTTCCGTCGTATTCTCCGCATAAAACGCATCATATTGCGCCAGCTGCTCCATATTTTCGTCCGCCACAGGCGGTTTGTTGTCCTCCTGAAAGGAAAGTCCCCAGTCCTTCTGTGCAGGACGCGCCATCACCGCCTGATCCCGTACGCGCACCGTATGCCCCACAACGCTTCCGAGGCAGAACGCCATGCCGAAAATCAGACACAGGGAAAGCATCGCTTTTAATTGTTCCATTCTTTCCATGCCGTTGTCCGTCCGAGTCTTTTTATTATGTATATCGGAAAACGGCTTTTCCTATGCAGGGGATTCAACGGCTGATAATGTACTTGCAGATCGGATTGCCCTGTGCTGAAAACCGTTCCTCATACTCAGTCATGACGTTTCCCTCGTTTAAGCGCGCATCCGCGTGAAGGTCAAAGGTTTTTTCATTCAAGGTCCATCCCGCTGCTTCCACCTCTTCCAGTGCAAAATCAAACAGGGCGCGGTTGTCTGTCTTAAACTCGATCGTTCCGTCTTTTTTCAGGATTTGATCGTATCTTGCCAGAAACTGTCTGGACTCCAGGCGTCTTTTTGCGTGACGATCCTTCGGCCACGGATCGGAAAAATTCAGGTAAATGCGATCCAGCTCTCCCTGCGCGAAGACATTTTCCAGATCTTCTGCATCCATGCGGATCAGGCGAACGTTAGGCAGCTCTTCCTCCTCCAGCTTCTGAACCGCGCGCAGCAGCACGCTGGAATATTTTTCGATACCGATAAAGTTGATTTTCGGGTAAAGGCGCGCCATATCCATCAGGAAGCGTCCCTTGCCCATGCCGATTTCCACATAAACCGGATGGTCGTTGCCAAACGCTTCTCTCCACTTTCCTTTCATCGTTTCCGGTTCGTGTACGACAAACTCGCTCTCCCCGATCATTTCCCGACAGCCTGTAATATTGCGCAATCTCATGAATTATCCTCACTATTTTTCATTATTATTTTATTGGGTTTTTGTCTTTCTCCCACCTATGAGCAAGCTCATGTGGGTTCAGACCTTTTGACTCTGGTATCATATATTTAATATATTATATATAGCATAAGCCAGTCCATCATCATCATTAGACAGAGTGATATAATCTGCTGCTTCCTTTAACGCATCACACGCATTGCCCATAGCTACTCCTGCTCCTGCGAATTCTATCATGTCACAATCATTATCCGCATCACCAAATGCTGCTATATTCTTTCTATCAATACCAAGTCTGTCTGCCAGGAACCTGACCCCGGATTTCTTACCAGCATCCTTATATGAAATCTCAATAAGCTGTTTTACTGAACTGGTAATATATATATCTGGATCTTTTTCATATAATTCCTTGATTATCCTATTCTTTAATTCATCATCATCAAGCACAATATCTATACTGTCCAGTTCATGCTTATGCTCATATATAAAGCTTACTATATCCTCTTGAAGATTTCTTGTACTTCTCACATATTCTATTGACTTAGGTGTTGCACCAAACTTTACCGGATCAGCCATATACTCCTTAGATGCATATGCCTTTCCCCTTATGAATGCTTCGTAGGTGACCGGATATCCGACAGTATTATTAATTATCCCAGCTACTGAAGATTCCTTAAGCACATATGAATTAAGACATTTCTTATCCTTTATCTCGTATACAGCCGCACCATTGCTTGTTATCGCATATTCTATTCCAGGTATTGTAACAACCTCTGAAGGAAGCGTATCAAACGCCCTTCCACTTGCAATACACACATGTATTCCTTTACTTATAGCATATTCTACTGCCTGTCTGTTAGCCTTAGATATATGTCCATCCGACTTAAGCGTTGTTCTGTCAAGATCAAGTGCAATCAGCTTAACAGGCTCTTTATATATATTAGTATTCATTAATACCTCACTACTTTCCTAATAATCTGTCAAAGGCATACTTTATTATATAGTAAGCTGATTATTTTTCCAATTACTTTTATGTAGAATAAATGTAGAATTTGCAATAAAACTAATATAAAAAGGACCACCGCAAAAAGAATATTCACATAATACATAGAATTGTAAACTTAATTCTAAATATATAATATGCAAATAATTCTTATTGCGATAGTCCTTTATCTATGCCTTCTTACTCCAGAAATCAACTGGCTCATATTCCTGAAGCTTTGCAAGAAATCCTAACCTTTCAAGCTCCTCCTGAATAATATCCAATGTACTCTCATCCTGTGCAGCTATTGTATGATAATGGTATCCTGAGGTTACATTCATAAGAAGTGTTGAACTTCCATTATTGATTTCTTCCATATATGCCTTTATATCACGTCTTGAATGAATATTAAGCTCCGCCTTAACCACACCATATACCTTATGATACACGAAAACATCCTTAACCCATCCGCCCATATCCACTATGGCATTAAGTTCCTTCTCTACATCTGCATTGGTATGCTTAACCTTGACTATTCTTGTATATTCCTTATTTCCTCTTATAACATAACCTCTGTTAGTTGAATATACATCATAAGATGCGGCTCTTATAAGTGCTATGTCCTGCACAATAACCTGACGGCTTACATTAAGCTGATTAGCGAGTGCAACACCTGATACAGGTGTATCACTTCTGCTAAGAATATCTATTATTTTTTCACGTCTTAACTGTCCATTCATAACCTGGCTTCACCCCTGCATTTACTTTACTTATATTAATTCTAACACTTATCGTTGTAGACAGCAAGCCCTATGATCCGCTCTATGCTTTACGCTGTGAACAGCCTGAATCCTGCTATATAGCACATATAACATTAGTCAACCGGATGAAGATTCTTAAGCGAAATATCCATTATAGAAGCTGAATGTGTAAGTGCACCACTTGATACATAATTAACTGAAAGCCCTGACAGCTTGGCAAGATTCTCTTTGGTCATATTACCTGATACCTCTACCTCTGCCTTGCCATCTATTATTCTCATAGCCTCAGCCATAGTATCATGGTCCATATTATCAAGCATGATTATATCAGCACCTGCTTCTACAGCGTCCTTAACCATATCAAGTGTTTCAACTTCAACCTCTATCTTTCTTACAAATGGAGCATACTCCTTAGCAAGATTTATTGCCTCTTTAACTCCGCCTGCTGCACCTATATGGTTGTCCTTAAGAAGTACACCATCTGTAAGGTTATATCTATGATTATTACCACCACCGACTTTAACTGCATACTTTTCAAAAAGTCTGTTGTTAGGTGTTGTCTTTCTTGTATCAAGAAGCTTGATTCCTGTACCCTCAAGCAGCTTTACTACTTCACTTGTATAAGTAGCTATACCACTCATTCTCTGAAGATAGTTAAGAGCTGTCCTTTCGCCACATAAAAGAACCTTAATATCTCCCCTTACAACTGCAAGAAGCTGTCCTTTCTTTACTCTATCTCCATCAGCCGCCTTAAGTTCAACCTCTGTATTCTCATCTAATAATGTAAACACTCTTTCAAATATCTGAAGTCCGCATATAACTCCATCCTGCTTACATATAAGATTCACCTCTCCCTTTCTGGGAACTGGCATAACACTGTTAGTTGAAACATCCTCACTTGTAATATCCTCTCTTAATGCACTTAATATTAATGGGTCTGCATTTAGTCTTAACGTAACCTGATCAAACATTTTATAATCTCCTCGCTGTATATATTAATAATAAAATTTTATTTCATAATAATCCGTATGATTTATAAATATGTATTATACACCATATTATAATTATCCCAAACTTCTGATTATGCTGTCTTCATAGCTGCATCAGCCTCGTCTATTTTCTTTCTTACAAGCTCGCTATAGTACCTATCCAGCTTTTCTTCATCCTGATATTGATTTATATCTGTATTTTTAACATATTCATCGGTAGCAGCATCTAATATATCAGAAAGTTCATACTTTGTCATATTATGTGCTGCTCTCTTTGCAAACACAAGGCTTTCAAGAAGCGAATTACTTGCAAGTCTGTTTCTTCCATGAACACCGTTACATGCTGTTTCACCAACTGCATATAGCCTGTCCATAGAGGTCTTACTTTCGTAGTCTACCTTTATTCCTCCCATAAAGTAATGCTGTGCCGGAACTACTGGTATACACTCCTTAGTAACGTCATACCCCTGTTCTAAGCAATGCTGTACTATATTTGGAAAATGTGTCTTTAGCTCTTCTTCTGGAATTGTACGAAGATCCTCCCACACATAATCTGTCCCATCCTTTTTCATCTGCTCATATATAGCCTTTGTAAGCAGATCTCTTGGAAGAAGCTCATTCACAAAACGATTTCCATTCTTATCATACAGCTTTGCGCCCTCACCTCTTACTGACTCAGATATAAGAAAGCTTCTGTCTTTATCATTCTTTGAATAAAATGTAGTAGGATGTATCTGAACATAATTAATATCCTTTATTGCAACATTATGCTTAATAGCAGCTGCGACTGCATCTCCTGTAAGGTGTCTGAAATTCGTTGAATGACGATATAAGCCTCCTATGCCTCCAGCTGCAAGTACTGTTACATCTGCCTTAACATTTACAATACTGCCATCCTCAAGTCTGATTACAGCACCAAGACATTCATTATCCCTGGATATTATATCTAACATACGCGTATTTTCAAGAAGAACAACATTAGGAAGTTCTCTTACTCTGTCAAGTAAATGACTTGTTATCTCTTTTCCTGTTACATCCTCGTGAAATATGATTCTGTTACTGCTGTGGGCACCTTCCCTTGTATATGAAAGATTACCATTCTCATCCTTCTTAAAGTCTGCTCCTGCAGCTATTAAATCCTTTACAACATCTCTTGATGAACGAATCATTATCTCTACCGATTTCTTATCATTCTCATAATGCCCTGCTTTCATGGTATCTTCAAAATAATTATCATAGTCGGCATCATCCTTTAACATACACATGCCACCCTGTGCAAGAAATGAGTCACTGCTTTCAGCATCTGACTTTGTTATCATAAGTATTTTCTTATCTCTTGGAAGATTAAGGGCAAGATAAAGTCCTGAACATCCACAACCTACTATTAATACATCTGTTTTCATACTTTTCACTTTATTCTCCATTCTGCCATGTTTTCCATATACTAAGTCTGCTTTCATAACTATGATTATCCGGCAATACTTCTGTTTTTATTTTGCTGCAAGCTCAAGCATCTTGTTAAGAGGCTTCATGGCATGATCCGCAAGCTCTTTATCAACAAACACCTCATTAGTATCATTTTCAAGAACATCTAAAACCTTTTCTAATGTTACCTTCTTCATATTAACGCAGACCTGGTCAGGCTTAACTGTGTAAAGTTTCTTATCAGGTGATTTCTTTCTTATTTCATTGAACACACCATCAACTGTTCCTATTATGAATTCATCTGCCTCTGTATCCACTACATAATCTATTATTCCTGATGTACTTCCAACATAATCTGCAAGTTCTAACACATCCTCTGTACACTCTGGATGTGCTGCGAACTTAGCCAATGGATGCTCTGCTTTCACCTTTTCTACCATCTCCTTAGTAATAACTACATGTCTTGGGCAGCAGCCATTATTGAATATAAAATTCTTATCCGGACATTGCTTTGCCACAAAATGTCCTAGATTCCTGTCTGGAATAAAGAATATATTCTTGTTAGGCAGATTCTTTACTATCTTAACTGCATTAGATGATGTAACACATACATCAGAATATTTCTTTAGTTCTGCTGTTGAGTTAATATAACAGACAACCGCAAGGTCATCATACTCCGCACGCAGCTTAAGTATTTCAGCCTTATCAGCCATATGTGCCATAGGACAGTCCGCATTCATATCCGGCATAAACACCCTTTTATCCGGATTAAGTATCTTGGCACTTTCCCCCATGAACTCAACACCTGCAAATATAATTCTGTCCTGATCAACCTTTGTAGCCACCTTGCTTAAATAAAATGAATCGCCAATATAATCAGCTATATCCTGTACATCCTCATCTACATAATAATGTGCAAGAATAACTGCATTTTTTTCTTTCTTTAACTTTTCGATATCACTTACTATAGACATATGTATCTCCTTTTTCGATAAATTCCTGTTGTTTATCAAAATGCTTTTTTTAATGTTCATGATGTATGCCTCAATTAACAACACATTTAAGATTTGAAATTTCATTTACAAATTTTACAAAGTATACTACATAACTTTACATGTGACAAGACAGTTGTAAATATTTTCTGTAAAAATACAATATCAGAATATGTCAAAATAAAATGTAGACATTTTAAGAGTATTTTAAAAGATTTTCTATGTAAAAGAGTGGATATGCCTGTAAAACTGCACTTTTACAGCTATAGCAGCTTTCACAAACAGCTCAAAAAATGCCAATATTTTCACTAAAAATGTCTACATTTTTATTTTGATAAGTATTTTGGATTTAGGTTATTGACTTATAATCTATGGTAGACATTAGTTGTTCAAAAGTATAAAAAATCGAGTAGGAGGCGGTGACTAACCGCATCCTACTCGATTTAAAATTTATTTAACTTAATTTACAAATGTTTTTTATAGCCAATAAAATGTCTTATCCCCACACCTTTTTGGCAATTTTCTTAACAAGTCTTAACTTAGCCCACTGCTCTTCTTCTGTAAGCTTGTTTCCTATCTCACAGGATGCAAAACCACACTGTGGACTTAAGCACAGTCTTTCAAGTGGTATATACTTTGCAGCTTCATTTATTCTATCAATAATAACCTGCTCATCCTCTAATTCTGGAGATTTGGTTGTTATAAGTCCTAATACGACCTTCTTATCACCTGTAACATTCTTAAGTGGCTCAAAGCCTCCTGAGCGCTCATCATCGTACTCCAGATAATATGCGTTAACATTCTCCTTAGCAAAAAGTGTAGCGGCAACCCCCGTATACGCACCGCTGCTTGCATATGTCGAATGGAAATTACCACGGCATACGTGGGTGTTAATCACCAAATCCTCTGGTTTTCCTTCTATTGACTTATTATTGATATCAAGAAGTGTATTCTTAATCTTTTCAAGTCCCGCTGGTGTTGTCCCAAAGAATTTACATGCAGATGGATCTACCACCATTCCCCATGAACAATCATCAAACTGAAGATTACGACAGCCTGCCGCATATACATCCTTTATGAATTCCTTATATCCGTTTGCTATATCCTCTGCCACCTGCTCAGGTGTATCATAGAACTTCTTAGTATTTCCCCAGGCAAAAGGCATAATCATCTGCTCTAAAAACTGCGCTGGTGCTGGTATTGTAAGCTTTGCGACCGTATCCTCATCCTCAAACTGCTGCACGAACTTAAAATGTTCTATAAATGGATGTGTCTTATACACAATCTTTCCTGTAAGATATGTATCATCTATCATAGCAGCTTCTCCGTGGAATGGAAGACCTGTTTCTGTCTTGGAATGGCCTACTCCATCAAATGCCCACATAAAATCAAGATGCCATGTGGCTCTTCTGAACTCTCCATCTGTTATTGCATGAAGTCCAACTTCCTTTTCTTTCTTTATAAGCTCTGTTATCGCCTCATCCTCAACACTTTTTAACTCTTCTGCTGTAATACTGCCAGCCTCATAATCTCTTCTTGCTTTCTTTAAGCTTTCTGGTCTTAAGAAGCTTCCTACGTGATCAAACTTAAATGGTGTACTTGCCATATTATCCAACTCCTGCCTTTCCTTTATCTTGTATATTGTGATTCTTTTTACTAAACATAACTTTATATATTGTCTGAATCTGCAATAGTTTTTTTGTTGGATTTAATATAACATCTGACTTACACCTTGTATAATACATAAACTTTTATGTTTGCCATAGTTTAAAGCTATGTCAAAACACACCTCTTCAACGCCTCCACATATATCTCCCCTAATCGACTAAGGGATATATTCCTATGCGTGATATATCCAATATGCATCCCACCTTCTCCTTCAAGTGGTACTGCTATTATATCTTTTCCATTAAGTTCTTCATCTATAACACCGCTGCATACTGTAAAACCGTTTAGTCCAATCAACAGGTTAAAAAGAGTAGCCCTGTCACGGACTCTTATATTCTTTTTCTTTTCTTCAACTGAAAATATTTCCTCAGAATAATAAAATGAATTATGCTCTCCCTGTTCAAATGAAAGATACGGATAATCCTGCAGCTCATTCATTGTAACCTTATTTCTGTCTGCCAGTGGATGTTTACGGCTAATGAATACATGTGGCTCTGCCTGCATAAGCTCGTGAAATACAAGCTTGTGCGACTTAATCTCCTTTTCAAGAACAACTCTGTTGAAATCATTCATATAAAGCACGCCTATCTCACTTTTCATCATAGCAACATCCTCAATAATCTCATAAGTCTGTGTTTCCCTCAGACTAAAATCATATTCATCATGTCCGTATTTTTCAATAAGGTCAACAAAGGCATTGACAGCAAAGGAATAATGCTGCGTGGATACACAGAATTCCTGCTTTCCGCCATTTCCTCCCTTATATCTGTCCTCTAAAAGTGTGGCTTGTTCTAATACCTGCCTTGCATAACCTAAGAAATCCTCTCCATCCTTTGAAATATGTATTCCTTTATTGGTCCTGTCAAATATTGTTATATTCATCTCTTTTTCAAGCTCGTGAATTGCATTCGTAAGACTTGGCTGAGAAATAAAAAGCCTTGAAGCTGCCTCAGTTATTGTGCCGGTTTCTGCTACCATTATTATATATTTTAATTGTTGTAACGTCATATTAACCACCATTTCCAAATAATTTACCTTGATGCTTTTTCACATACCTGCATTGCCTCATCCAAATTATTACTTAAGTACCGAAAAATAATCTTTATAATTAAACTGCGTAACTATGCTGTTATTATCATGTCACAGCTTTCACGTATTTTGCAAGTATCAAAATACTTTTCTTCTCTTGGAATCCACACACTCTTAAAAGCTTCCAGATTCGCAGGATTACGTGCTTTTAACCGTTTTATTTGCAATTCCTTGGAAACATCCATAAAAACACATAGTTTATAAAAGCTCCTAAGCTTAGGATGGCAGCTATATGAACCTTCTATAACCGTTATCACATTACTATTTATCTTCTGTGTCCTCATGTATCTGTCATTATGGCAATCATAAGGTCGGTAAACTGCATTTATTCCTTCTGTCAGGGGAATAAGGATTTCATCTGTCAATCTTTGAAAGTCTATATTACCACCTGGCTGTTTCATTACAGCTTCCGTTCTTTTCTGCATTGGAAGATAAAAATCATCAATATGTATCACATTACATTCATATTCCTTTTTCAGGCGTTCTGCAAATGTAGTCTTTCCTGCTGCACAGCGTCCATCTATTGCCATAATAAACGGCTGCTTAGATGATATTTCTTTTAATAACACACATAAATCCTCATATTTATTCATATATAATCCTCATAATATCATATGTTACTTTTCTTTTGCGCTCATTACATCATAATTTTTTCCTATAATACATATATGAGTAAATTGCTGGAAGAATACAAGGAATAACAGCTGCTGCAATGATTATCCATATATTTTTAAGTGGTGATGTAATTATTAGTACTATTCCTCCGATTACCATACATTTTCCGCCAAATCTATGCGTATTGAACCAGTTATCTGCATCGTTTAATGCCCATGAAACACGAAAACCTATCGTATAGTTCTGCTTAATCTTAGGTATAAAATTACCTAATATAATATATAAGACTCCAATAAGAAGTGAACTAAAGAATCCCATATCCAACTGATATCCAAGATTATATCCATAGACAGTAGTACAGACAGCAATAGATGTTAATGGACATATCCACATAACTATTGAACGCATTTTGCCATTAATATTTTTTGCCTTTGGATCTATAGAGGCTGATATTATGCATATCAGGTGTACAGCTGATAATATAGCTGGAAGTCCAATAACTGCAAAGCCCTTAGATGAATAACCATCCGGCTGGTTATTAGCTCCCCAATGTGTTACGATCGTATCTGGTAACTGATTCCATAACAATAATCCCATAATAATGGGAAGAAGTATTATTCCTAATGTAATTAACAGCATTTTTTTATTTTCTTTAATCATATTATTTTTCTCCTTTAAATTCACTAATCCATAACATAAGCTCTTCAAGAACAGATGCATTAAGCTCATAATAAATAAACTTTCCTTCACGTTCGTCCCGAATTAGATCAGCCTCCTTTAATACCGATAAATGCCTTGAAATAGCCGCACCAGATACTGAAAAATGATCACTAATCTCTCCTGCCGATAAGCGCGAATGTTTAAGAAGCTTAAGTATCTCACGCCTTGTAGGATCTGCAAGTGCCTGAAGTGTATTCTGTAGTGCCAAATTAACACCTCCCTGCTTGATATTTAATATTTAACATTTAACTTAAATGTTAAATATATTGTAACACAACCTATAATTATGTCAAGTAAAAAAACAGCCAAACCAAAAACGGTCTGACTGCTGCTATGTATTCATAGCTTCCTTAATTTCAAACACCTTGTCAATCTCTTTCCACCCCTCACATCTTATAAACCTGTCATCAGGAAGTTCTTCACGTATATTCCATGGCCGGTTAAATACTGCAATCCTGCAGCCTTCAAAGTGCGAAACATGCCAAAAAGCAGCCGGCGAATCCTCCACTGCAAAGTCAAAAGACATTCCATATAACTGCTCTAATGTCAGATTATAAACATAATCCTGCTTACAATTTTCACGCCCATATTTATCCACACAATATAAAGGCACTCTTTCAAGCTTGTGTTCATCAAGCCAGTGCCTTGATGGTTCATATGAATTAAATGGTCTTCCAGTAATAATAAAAACCTCATGTCCCATATCAACCCACTTATTAATCGTCTCTGATGCTCCTGGCGTTTCCTCATAATTCAGAAGATTATCCGGAAAATGTCCTGCTTTCATCAATTCTTCATACTGACTATCCGTTAAATCAAAGGTTTTCTTAAGATTGAAAAACTGTACCTCCCTGTATGGTACATTTATACCAAACATTTCTTTTGCAATTCTTGTAAAAGCAAGTGCAGTTTCACATAACACATCATCAAAATCTATATATATTCTCATCTGTTATTTACTCCTGTATGTCTTTCACCCACCTATGAGCGGGCTCATGTGCGTTTAGGCCTTTTGACCCTTGTATCATTATATTACTATATTTTAAAAAATCCCTCAAGCAGACATAGTTGTTCTTTCTACTATCTGCTTGAGGGAAATATTAACTGGTATAACATATGTAAAATCTGTTTTTATTATGAACGGTGATGAAGCTCCTGTACAGTCCTGCTTATCTCTTCCCTGACCTTTTCATCCTCCTTAGGAATCTTGTTCAGCTTTTCAAGAAGATCTGCAGTGTTATGCTCACAACCGACTTTTCTTAATGACTCACATGCTGCAAACACAACATCCTCATCATTATCATCAACCAGCCTTAACAAAAGATCAACACTACTGTTATTATCATTAGCTCCTAGTTCCTTTGCAAGTGCAAGCTTTTCTTCCTTTGTGCCATGTACATAATCTGCCAGCACATAAAAATCATTTTTCTTTACAAGATGCTCTATCTTTTCACTAACTGTCTTTTTCTTAAATAACATATTCATTTCCTCGCTTTCATGCTAAAGGTTAAAAACCGCATACCCCAAAAACGATATGTAATAATCAGCCTCTTTCTTATAACTTATTATATTATCGCGCTTAAGATATGTAAAATGTATATTTTATATAACACTTATATAATATTTACATATACATTTTTTATGGTTATACTATATCTTGAATGAAGAATTGCATAAATTGCAGAACAATGGAGCAATCCTAAATCATGAAAGGACAATAATGCAATGACACTTGACTATTACAGAATATTTTATTATGTGGCCAGATATAAAAGCTTTTCAAAGGCTGCCCAGATTCTTGGCAACAACCAGCCTAATATAACAAGATATATCAATCTTCTTGAACATGAACTTGGATGCAGCTTATGTGTACGAACTCACAAAGGAATATCACTGACTCCTGAAGGCCAATTATTATACGAACACGTTGAAGCTGCCATGTATCAGCTAAAGAATGCACAGGATGCCCTTAAGAAAAAACAGAGCCTTGAAAGCGGAACTATAACTATCGGAGTTAGTGACACTGCACTCAGACTTTATCTCTCAGATAGACTAGAAAATTTTCTTTCTCTATATCCTAATGTAAGGATTAAACTCACTAACAATTTCACCTCTCAGGCCATAACCGCTCTTGAAAATGGATTTGTTGACTTCTGCATTATCACTACACCATTTTCAATAGACAAAACATTTACGCAGAATACTTTATACTCATTTGAGGAAATATTAATAGGTGGGAAAAAATATGCCAACCTTTCAGAGAATATACTTGACATTAATGATTTAAGTTCTTATCCTTATATATCATTAAACGAAGCCTCTGGTTCATATTCACTATATTCAGAATATTTTTATAATAATCATCTGCAATTTGAACCTGAGATGCTTGTATATTCAACTGACCAGATTATCCCTCTTATCCGTGCCAATCTGGGGCTTGCCTTCTATCCAAAAGAGCTTGCTGCTGATGAGCTTAACAAAGGAAACATCTATAACATAAAGCTAAATGAACCTGTACCACAAAGGCAGGTGTGCCTTATACAGAACCCTAAAAGAATTCAGAGCATTGCTGTAAAACGCTTTATAGATATATTGTTGCAGTAAGGCAGTGTTTTTATAATCCCATGGGTTATATTACTTGCAGTTACAATCCATGGGAAGCCTTCTGATAGTCTGTAAGCTTTTCATACATCTGCTTTATATATCCATCCTCTTTAGAATTCACAAACACTGTTTTATTGCTGCTTTTTATCATAAGCACAGGAGAATAGCCATCCCATATAAAAAGCATACATTTACCATATGTCCTGCCCTTATAATTACCTATATCATATTCGTTAGTAGAGCCTCCATTAGTTCTTGTAAAGTTATCCTTAGGCATCTCATTAAAAAGCTGCACTTCCTGTATGTCGTTTATATTTATACTACATTTATAACCTCCTCCTGCTGCCATAAATGTATCATCTGCTATATAAACATTCATCTTTACATGTATAAATGGAACAAGTACCGCCACAGTAAATATGCATGAAGCTGTTATAACAACAGTAAGTATTCCTACAAGAATCTGTGCGCCTCTGTTCGCATAGTTAAATGCATAATTCATGTCATACATTCTGTTCTTTATAAGCATATGTCTATCATTAGGATTGTAATAAAATCCGTACTTCCAGTATTCATCATCATCTACATACAACGGTGTATCATCGGCTGCCAGTACCTCTGTTCTTTTTCTTCTTGCCACAACGAAAAACACTATCATAATTATACTTCCAGTAAAATTCACGATTGAATATACAATAATATCAGCTCCATACAAAATACCATGCAGCATATACTCTGTGGCAATATAACTAAATGCTATCGTATTAAACAGGCTCATCATTATAAGTCCAAGTGACACATATCTTTTATATATCTGGTTCATTGTTATATTAACATCGGAATTCTCACTATATACTGTGCGTTCTCTGGAATTAACATATATATTAAATATATACAATATAACCGCTACTACAATTGATACTATAAAATATATATTCATATCTCTGAATAACATATCTGAATGTCTCACAAGAACAACTGGTATATATATAACTGCTGTCAGTACTATAAGCATCCAGTGATACTTCATACTAACAGAGGTCTTTCCATTAGAAGCTGAAAGCCTTGTATCAATATATACTTTTTTCTGTTCCTCAATAAGCCAGCCATTTTTCATCTTAAGCTCATACATTTTCCTGTGGCCGACTATGACAATAAGCTGTATTCCTACGGTATATACGAATATCCACAATATATACATGAATATCGATATAATCATATTCACAACACATATACCACATATTACAATCGATAATACGATATTAATATTGTTAAATACATTAAACTGCTTTTTTGTCCTGCTCATCAAAGAAGTTACTTCTGCATCTTCTTTATTCTCTGCTGGTATATGCACTCCCAGATACATACCAGCCTTATATTCAAAGCTTGACACCATCGTTAATCTCATAATCATTATTATAAATAAATTGGTTACAAAAAACATAACTGCCATAAATATTTCCATATATGCTCCAATCCGCAGCGAAGGAGGATGTTAACCTTTATATTCGCTGCTTTTTCTTTTACACTCATTATATTATAATTTACTCAGTTATAACTTGCTTCTCTTCTACACATTTCATCTTAGAATATATCTTGTCACACATATTAAGAAAATCTTTTTTATCCATACCTGTTATACTTGCTTCTGCTGACAACAGTTCAAGTTCTGCTTCCAACTTTTCCCGGAACACAATATCCATATCAATATTCTTAGCAACAACAGCACCATGTCTTCTGTCTATATTTATATAGCCTTCTGTCTTTAATATCTGATATGTCTTATTGACTGTCATTGTATTAACGCCTGCATCTTCTGCTAACTGCCTTACTGTTGGAAGACTTTCACCAGGCTTTAACTCACCATGTCCTATTCCCATAACTATCTGGTTACGCAGCTGGACATATATTGGAATACTGCTGTTCATATCTAATTCGATAATCATAATATCACATCCTCTTTAAAATGCATTTTCATTATTTGTATTATTCATTATAATACAAATAATATAATTGTCAATAAATTATCACATTTATGTTTTCCAAATCCTGCTCACTCACTCCTGCCTATCCATACGTCAATAGCATAAAAAGAAAGGTAAGTGTCTGCTTAGCAGCCGCCTACCTTTCTTTTGCATTCATTACTACTTATTTTACTTATCTTCCAGCCAGTTTATCTATAATATTTCTGGCTACATATACACCACTAGCTGAAGCATGTGAAAGTGAATGTGTTACACCACTTCCATCACCAATTATATATAATCCCTTGTATTTAGTTTCAAGATTATTATCAATCTCAACTTCCATATTATAGAACTTGACTTCCACACCATAAAGAAGTGTATCATCATTGGCAGTACCAGGTGCTATCTTATCAAGCGCGTATATCATCTCTATGATACCATCAAGAATACGTTTAGGAAGCACCAGGCTTAAGTCACCAGGTGTTGCCGCAAGAGTTGGCTTTACAAGTCCTTCCTCTATTCTCTTTTCAGTACTTCTTCTTCCTCTCATAAGGTCGCCGAATCTCTGCACAATAACTCCGCCACCAAGCATGTTAGAAAGCCTTGCAATACTTTCGCCATATCCGTTACTATCCTTGAAAGGCTCTGAAAAATGCTTTGCAACAAGAAGTGCAAAGTTGGTATTCTCAGTCTGCTTCTCAGCTCCCTCATAGCTATGTCCGTTTACAGTTACTATTCCATTTGTATTTTCATTAACAACGATTCCATTAGGATTCATACAGAAAGTACGAACAAGATCCTCGAACTTTTCTGTTCTGTATACAATCTTGCTTTCATATAACTCATCTGTAAGATGGGCAAATATAACTGCTGGAAGTTCAACACGTACACCAATATCTACACGATTGGACTTTGTTGGAATATCTAAAGCTTTACAGACATTTTCTATCCACTTGCTGCCGCTTCGTCCCACTGAAACGATACACTTGTCACAGTCCATATGCTCATCCTTATAGAATATCCTGTATCCTCCATCTATAACCTCAATATCACTTACAGGCGTGTTAAAGTAAAAGTCAATATGGTCTTTCATTTCATCATACATGTTTTTAAGAACAATATAATTAATATCAGTTCCCAGATGTCTTACAGAAGCATCAAGAAGCTTTAGCTTATTCTGCATACATAGTGTTTTAAACTTGGTTCCAGCAGTTGAATACATGTGTGTTTCTTCACCACCATGTGAGGTATTAATAGTATCAACATACTTCATAAGTTCAATAGCCTCGTCTCTTCCGATATACTCGTAAAGCGTTCCACCAAAATCATTCGTAATATTATATTTTCCATCGGAAAATGCTCCTGCTCCTCCAAAACCATTCATAATAGCACATGTTGGACACTTAATACACGATTTAATCTTCTTGCCATCTATAGGACACTTTCTTTTCTCTAAAGTATTTCCCTCCTCAAACACAGCCACCTTAAGCTTTGGTGACTTTTTCATAAGCTCATATGCTGAGAAAATCCCACCTGGACCTGCTCCTATTATTATTACATCATATTTATCACTCATACTATACCTCATTTCCTCATAACTAAACTTTACAATATTAGCTGCAATTAATCTTTTTGCTCCTGTTTTTTTATGGCCTCATTAAGATTATTTTCTATCTTTTCAAGTGTAACACACATGCTTTTAAGCTCATCCTCTGATATATTCTTACAAAATACATCTTCTGCCATATTAAATAAATCCGACACCTTATCTGCCTTTATTTCTCCCTCCTTAGTAAGCTTTATCATCCACGAACGCCGGCACTCTGGATTACTCTCTCTTATTATAAGCCCCATCTTCTCCAACCTGTCAAGTGTTCTTGACATAGTAGTTACATCTATCAGGCAGACATCGGACAGCTCTCTTTGTGTCATCTGTCCACCTTTTTTTAATTCATATAATATTCTTGGCTGTCCCTGTCCTACTGTTAATCCCATATCTATAAAATAAGGTCTTAAAAGTCTTCTTCTTAGCATTTCCACATCAAAAAGATAATGCCTTACCTCTCCATATTTCATACTACTCCTCATTTCTTTGCATATTTTTACACATATCAGTTAAATACTACTAATAATCATCAGATTATAACAATCTGAAATCTTTAACTAAGCTCAAACTGTCCTGTATACAACTGATAATATCTGCCTTTTTGTTCAAGCAGCTCATCATGACTTCCTCTTTCTATAATCTGTCCTTTTTCAAGCACCATTATAGCCTTTGAGTTTCTGACCGTAGATAATCTGTGTGCTATTACAAATACCGTTCTTCCCTCCATGATAGCATCCATGCCTTTTTCTATCAACCCTTCAGTTCTAGTATCCACTGAGCTTGTAGCCTCGTCAAGTATAAGCACCGGTGCCTTTGCTATCGCTGCCCTTGCTATGGCAAGAAGCTGCCTCTGTCCCTGTGATAAGTTGCTTCCATCGGAATAAAGCATGGTATTATATCCATTTGGAAGACGTCTTATGAATGAATCTGCATTGGCTATTAAAGCTGCATTTCTAACCTCTTCATCAGTTGCATCCAGTTTTCCATACCTTATATTATCAGCTATTGTTCCTGTAAACAAATGTGTATCCTGAATAACCATGGCAAGTGATTTTCTTAAGTCATCCTTCTTAATATCCTTTATGTCTATGCCATCATAAGTTATTGTGCCTGACTGTATATCATAGAATCTGTTTATAAGGTTAATGATCGTTGTCTTTCCAGCACCAGTCGAACCAACAAATGCTATTTTCTGGCCTGGCTTCGCATAAAGAGTGACGTCATTTAATATAGTTTTTCCTGGAACGTATCCAAACACAACATTTTTAAATCTTACGTCACCACGCAGCTCAACCAGACAAGCATCTGAATTCCAGTAAGTATTAAGCTCTGCTGGCACCTTCCATGCAAATACACCCGTATACCCACTACATTCTGTAAGACTTCCATCAGCATTCTTAACTGCGTTACAAAGTGTTACGCTGCCTTCATCAATCTCTGGTTTTTCATCCATCATATCAAATATACGTTCTGCACCTGAAAGTGCTGATAACAGAAAATTGACCTGCTGGGTAAACTGATTAAGCGGCATGGCACTCTGACGTACATATATAAGATATGATGACAGACTTCCAAGATCCATAAGTCCTTTAAGCGTAAATAAACCACCCACACATGCTGATATCGCATAATTAAGATATGACAGGCTTACAATAGTTGGAATCATCATTCCTGCAAAAGCAAGTGCATTAGTAGACTCTTTCCTGAAACTTTCATTCATCTCACAAAACTTCTCAAAATTCTTTTGTTCATGGTTGAACACCTTTTCAACCTTCTGTCCTGCCATCATCTCCTGTACAAAGCCATTAATCTTACCAAGCTCCTCCTGCTGCCTGTTAAAATATTTCTTGCTATGTTTACTGTTAAACTTAATAAAGAAAAACATGATAACAAGAAACAAAATAACTATAACTGATAATCTTACACTTAAAACCATCATCATGATAAGAGTGCCAAAAAGCATTATAAAGCTCTGGATTATCATAGCGAAGCTGTTATTCATAGCCTCCTGTACAGTATCCACATCATTGGTAAATCTGCTCATAAGTTCACCATGTGTATGAGCATCAAAATATTTTAAAGGAAGCTTCTGTACATGTGCAAAAAGATCATTTCTTATATCCTGTATAACCTTCTGTGATACCTTTACCATAATGCGGTTATAGCCAAATGTACACAAAGCCCCGCAGGCATACATAACACCCATGGCAATAACTGCCTTAAGAAGTCCTTCCATGTCTCCCGGTACTATAAAATGATTTACAACTGGTTTTACAAGATATGTGCCTGCCACATTCGCTCCTGCACTTATCAGCACAAGCAGTGCAACAAGCATAAACATCCATTTATAATGACCAAGGTAAACAAGCAGATGCTTTATAGCTTTCTTAGTATCCTTAGGTCGTTTATATCCAACATACTTTGCCATTATAAATCTGCTCCTTCCTTTTGTGATTCATATATTTCCTGATATATCTTATTGGTTCTTAATAATTCCTCGTGTGTTCCTATTGCATTTACACAACCCTTATCGAGTATAATTATCTGATCTGCATGCTTAACAGAAGATATCCTCTGTGCAATAACAAGCTTAGTCATATCAGGAAGCTTCTTTGCAAGTTCTTCCCTTATCCGGCCTTCGGTTGCTGTATCCACAGCACTTGTGGAATCATCCAGTATGAGTACCTTCGGTTTCTTTAATATAGCCCTTGCAATACATATACGCTGCTTCTGTCCACCAGAAACATTGACACCTCCTTGTCCCATCTCTGACTCATAGCCTGCCGGAAGCCTGTCTAAGAATTCATCTACACAGGCTATATGACAAGCTTCATCTATCTCTTCCTTCGTTGCATTTTCATTACCCCAGCGAAGGTTTGATATCAGAGAACCAGAAAACAAGGTATTCTTCTGCAGAACAACAGCAATAGCATCACGCAGATGTTTTACTGGATAATTCTTAACATCCACTCCATCTATACGCACCGTTCCCTTAGTGGCATCATATAGTCTTGGAATAAGCTGTACAAGAGTAGTCTTTGAAGAACCTGTCTGTCCTATGATACCTACTGTCTGTCCTGGCTTTATATGAAATGAAACATCTGAAAGTACGTATTCCTTTGCTTCATTTTTATACTTAAACCACACATGGTCAAACTCTATTTCACCATGCTTAACACTTATATCCTGCGAGTTTTCATCAGTAATGTCGATTTTTTCGTCAAGTACCTCGACTATTCTTGTGGCTGATGCTAAAGAACGTGTCATCATAAGGAATACATTTGACATCATCATAAGTGAATTAAGAATAAGCAGAACATAGCTTAAAAAGCTTGTCAATTCTCCAATCTTAAGCTGTCCGTTATTAATAAGATGTCCACCAACAAAGAGAATCGCAATAATAGTTCCATACATAACGAACTGCATAGCTGGCATGTTAAGTACTGCTATTCCAAATGCCTTTTCAGATTCTGACTTAAGCTTAGCATTAACATCCTTAAACTTATCTACCTCATACTCTCCCCTGACATATGACTTTACAACCCTTACCGCTGTAAGATTCTCCTGTATACTACGATTAACAAGATCTATAGCATTCTGCATCTTTGCGTACAATGGTCTTACATTCATAATAATTATGATAAGCAAGACCGCAAGTATAGGAAGTGCCACAAAGAATACAAGGGCTAGTGTTCTGTTAATAGTAAATGCTATTGACGATGCAAATATAAGCATAACAGGGCTTCTTCCAAAAGGCCTCATACCAGTTGATACTGAATTCTGGATATTGGTAACATCACTTGTAAGACGTGTAACAAGCGACGATACCCTGAAATGATCTATATTAGAAAATGAATAAGACTGAAGCTTTTCATATTCTGCCTTTCTTATATTCGCACCAAGTCCCTGTCCGGCAAGTGCCTGGAATCTGGCGCTCCCTATTCCAAGCACAAGTGCTATGAGCGCACATAAAGCCATCTCAAATCCTTTGACATATATATAATGAGTATCGCCATTGGCCACACCATTATCTATAAGGTCAGCCATGATCATAGGCACCAGAAGTTCAAGCATAGCCTCAACAGCTATACATATAAGTGCCAGATAAGCATATTTTTTATATTGCTTCATATAAGAAAAAATTCTTCTTAGCATTATTAGTCGTACCTCCGATTGTTGTATATGCAACTATTGTAACATCAATTATTGCAATGTCAAGTTTACGATATCTGATTTGTTATATTAGGTTTGCAGCATCAGGTTTGTGATATCAATTTTTGAAATATCAAGTTGTAATATATTATTGACATCTGCATATAAAAATGATAAGGTATAGCCATAATAATTGTTAATTATTTATCAATCTTATTTTATTAGCATAGTTACATCTTGTAATGCTATACAATATACATTTTATTGTCATATGATTACTCATAAGATGTATATAATTATCTAAGAAAAGGGGAACTAATCATGAACAAAGAAAAAGCTTTAGTTGTCGATAACATTCAGTCTCTTGAAGCGCTTATAAGCTCTGTAAAAGAGGCACAGCGCATCTTTTCGACATATTCACAGGAACAGGTTGATAAGATATTCACCGCTGCCGCCCTCGCTGCTAATAAGGCAAGAATACCTCTTGCCAAGATGGCTGTTAAAGAAACTGGCATGGGAATAGTTGAAGACAAGGTTATCAAGAATCACTATGCTGCAGAGTATATCTACAACGCATACCGTGATACTAAGACATGTGGTGTCATCGAAGAAGATAAAGCCTATGGCATTAAAAAAATCGCAGAACCTATCGGTGTTGTAGCTGCTGTTATTCCTACAACTAATCCAACATCTACCGCTATATTCAAGACTCTTATTTCATTAAAAACCCGTAATGGTATCATCATAAGTCCACACCCACGTGCTAAGGAAAGCACTATAGCTGCTGCTAAGGTTGTACTTGAGGCTGCTGTTG
>ERZ773168.986-NODE-986-length-25876-cov-7.294644_pt1 | contig 25876 bp, 22 predicted proteins | sample MGYA00511261_ERZ773168 | MGnify/ENA primary metagenome ERZ773168 (study PRJEB29015, sample SAMEA2737855) | human gut metagenome | biome: human gut; feature: human-associated habitat; material: faeces | place: China | collected 2012 ... | reverse complement strand
TTTCATCTTTCAGTTCCCTTTCATGGCAGAAAGCCGTCAAACGTTCTGCGCCAAATGATTTTTCAATCTAAGCCAACTGATTTTTCATTCTCAGTCGATTGATTTTCCGTTCTCTACTAAAGGAAATGAAACACGGCTGAAGGATGTCTGAAACATCCTTCAGCCTGTAACTTCAACGTAATGAGAGAATTAATGTACATCCTGAAGGATGAAGGATGTTTTTTGGAAAACTCCTGTGTAGGTGGAGTGTTATTAATAAGTGTCTAATGCATAAAGTTGCTCAAAATCATATAGTTGTATAAATATAGTGAATGATTTGTTTGAACAATGGAAAGACTGATATTTTCAATACCTTGTCGAACGTATCATCCAAAGTTTACCGCATAGCGTAATAGTTCGCTTCATTATGGCAGTGATGTGAAATTTGAAATGTCTGCTGCTTACCATAATAAAACCTGTTTTTACTTAACTCTGTTTCGGACACTGTAAAGTGCCCTTTCAAGAAGGATTGTCTAAATATGAATGCTTGTCGAAAATATGGGTACCATTAATAAAAATAGAATTGTTAAGAATACCGTTGCTTTATACTTTCGTCAGATACTATCTATTGTCGTTTCGATTTATTCAGTAAGGGTTGTTTTATTGGAATTGGGTGAAGTGGACTATGGCATATACAATGTGGTTGGTGGTATAGTGTTTTTGTTTACATTTATATCTCACTCATTGGCAAGTTCAACCCAGAGGTATTTGTCTATCAGTATTCCAAGTGGGATTGAAAAAGTAAGGAAAACGTTTTCTGACTCGCTTTGGATGTATGTGGCATTGATTCTTGTTGTTTTCATATTGGTTGAAATAGTAGGCATTTATATGCTTAATAATGTCATGCGAATACCTGTTGAACGATTGGCAGCAGCCCATTGGGTGTTGCAATGCACTATCATGTCATTCTTGATGACGCTATTTGCTTCACCATTTTTCGCATTAGTAATAACCTATGAAAAGATGACTCTATTTGCCATAGTGGCTATTGTAGAATCGATACTAAAGTTAATAGCGGCATTGTTGATTTCTTGCTTTAATTCTGACAACTTGATAGTCTATTCTATGTTGATTCTTATAGTAACAATATGTACGCAAGGTTACTATGTGTTGTATTGCAAATGGCAATATAAGGAGGAAACTAATGTGGATTCTATAAGGATTTTTGCTCTTACAAAAGACGTTAGGAGTATGATTGTTTTTGCTTTTTGGAACTTATTCAAGACTTTGGCGGCAGCTTTGAAAGGACAAGGAGTTAACATCATACTGAATATGTTCTTCGGTCCGGTGGTAAATGCTGCACGAGGCATTGCCTATCAAATAGAAAATGCAGTAATTAATTTCACGAATAGCGTATATTTGGCAGTTCGCCCACAGATATTCCAATCGTACAAAAAGAACGAATTTAGTAGTATGTTCTCGCTCGTGTATATGTCTTCAAAAGTTGCGTTTTTTCTCCTGCTGCTTATTTCTTCAATAATCATATTCCGAACAGACTTCATTTTAGCAAAATGGCTTGGAGAGGTACCCCAATACACAGATGTGTTTGTCCGCTTGGTATTGGTGAATTGCATAATTGATGCATTTTCCACCCCAGTGCTTAATGCCATTTATGCATCAGCAAAAATAGGTAAAGTACAATTCTTTACAAGCCTGGTTCTTTTTGCAAACTTGCCGCTTTCATATCTATTGCTGTGGTTCGGCTCATCTCCTCATGTAGTGTATTACATATCAATATTATTGTCGGTTATGGTCTTTGTGATAATAATATATTTTGCCTATAAAACTGTAAAATTACCGATTGGAGAATATTCAACAAGGGTTCTTTTCCCTGTTCTGATTACTACCGTCCTGTCGCAAGTACCTCTTTATTGGGTCAACCAATATATTGGGCAAACTTGGTTAGGAGTGACTGCGTTCTGCTTAATCGCCACCATTTGGACAATATTATCAATATTTTGCTATGGTCTGTCACGCGATGAGAAATCCAAAATATTAATCGTAATAAACAATAAACTTAAAAAAAATGAAATCACCAAAAATCATTGCTGAAATTGGTTGCAACCACAAGGGTGATATGGCAATCGCAAAAGAAATGATCATGACCGCTGCCACGTATTGCAAGGCAGACGTGGTCAAGTTCCAAAAACGTTGCAACAAGGAGCTGCTTACTCCCGAGGAATATAATGCCCCACATCCTCATCCGGAAAATTCATACGGCTCAACTTATGGTGCGCACCGTGAGTTCTTGGAGTTCGACTTGGAGCAGCACCGTCAGTTACAGGCATGGTGCAACGAGTTCGGCATAGAGTATTCCACCTCTGTGTGGGACATCACTTCCGCCAAGGAAATCTGCACGCTGCAGCCCAACCTTATCAAGGTGCCTTCGGCATGCAATCTGAACAAGGGGCTGTTGGAATATCTCTGTAATAACTTCGGCGGCGAAATTCACCTTTCGTTTGGTATGACCACCCGCGAGGAAGAGGAGCAGATAATCAGCTTCTTCGAATCCAAAGGCAGGAACAAGGACTTGGTGGTTTACGACTGCACTTCGGGTTATCCTGTCCCGTTTGAGGACATCTGCCTGTTGGAACTGACTCGCCTGCGCGAGCTGTATGCAAGCAGGGTGAAGGCGATAGGCTTCTCCGGGCACCACTTGGGCATTGCTGTGGACTCTGCTGCCGTAGCCCTTGGCGCAGAATGGGTAGAACGTCATTATACGCTTGACAGAACATGGAAAGGCACTGACCATGCAGCTTCCTTGGAACCAGACGGTGTGCGTAAGTTGGTACGCGATTGCCGTGCGGTTGCCAAAGCATTGACCTACAAGCAGGAAGAAATTTTGGATATAGAGAAAGTGCAAAGAAACAAACTGAAAAAGAATCAAGTGAAATGGTAATTGCATTCATACCCGTGAGAGGGGGAAGTAAGTCTATTCCCCTCAAAAACATCAAACCGTTTTGTGGCAAGCCGCTCGTATGTTGGAGTATTGAGGCATTAGAGCAGTGCAACGAAGTGGATGAAATAATCGTGGCTACTGATTCTGACAAGATAGAAGAAGTAGTTAGTAACCAGTTGTATAACAAGACTAAGGTATACCGCCGTTCTGTAGAAAATGCTTGTGATACTGCAAGTACGGAGAGTGTGATGTTGGAGTATGCGAACTATGCCCAACTTCCAAGTGATTGTGTGTTTATATTGGTTCAAGCTACATCGCCATTGACTGGGACACAGCATTTTGCGGAGGCGTTGGCTATGTATCGTAAAGGTGAGTTTGACTCAATTCTTACTTGTGTGCGCAATTACCGTTTCTTTTGGAATGTTGACGGTACAAGCATGAACTACGACTATAACAACCGTCCTCGCAGGCAGGATTTCGATGGGATGCTGATGGAAAATGGGGCTTTCTATATCAACACGGTCGGCAACATCCTTTCGTCGGGCAACCGCCTTAGTGGGCACATCGGCATCTATGAAATGCCTGCGTACACGGCTGCTGAGATAGACGAACCGGATGATTGGATTGTTTTGGAGAACTTGATGCGTAAGCATGTATTAGCAAGGGAGCTTGTACGAAAGAAACCTGTGAGGCTTTTCCTCTGCGATGTAGACGGGACATTGACCGATGGAGGCATGTACTATTCGGAGGCTGGAGATGAGCTAAAAAAGTTCAACACACGTGATGGAATGGGGTTACAGATGTTAAGAGAGGCAGGCATTAAGACTGGTATAATTACTTCAGAGGATACTAAGTTAGTAGCCAACCGAGCCAAGAAACTGCAAGTGGACTTTCTCAGCCAAGGTAAGCATAATGGTGGCAAATTGGAGGCAGCCATTGAAATATGCCATCAACTCGGCATAACACTTGAAGAAGTGGCTTACATTGGCGATGACGTGAACTGCATCGGGTTGCTACAGGCCGTAGGAATAAAAGCCTGTCCGGCTGACGCATGTGAAAATGTCAAGCAAATTAATGGAATCAAGGTGATGACAAAAAGAGGTGGTGAAGGATGTGTAAGAGAATGGATAGAAACATTATTATAAAATAATTTTTATGAATATACTTTTTATTGGAGACTATCGTTCTGCCGCTAATTATGGTAGCATTGCTACCACAGAATGTTTGATTGATTTGATAAATTCAAAGGTTTCAGCCAATGACGATATGAAAATTATCGACAGGAGAAGTTATGATCATTCTACGCCAAAAGCAGGATTCAATCAAACATTAAAATACAGGATTAGAAAAAAGATACCATTGCGCGTTTGGCAAAAAATGCAGCATGTTAGAAATATTTTTAGGCGCACTCCCCCATTACCATACAGCATTGAGAGTTACATGAATTTATACCACGTTCCTTGTTTGTATAAGCAATTTGAAACTTATTTTAATAAAATGGACGGGGGTAATATATTGCAGTATGAGAAAGAGTTGCTGGAGTGGGCCGATATAGTCATTATAAACGGAGAGGGTACAATCGTAAATGGTGTCAACCAACATGGCGTATACAACGGAGGTGGAAGATACACCATTTATATGGCATGGCTTTCTAAGATAAAGTATAATAAGACTACAGCACTAGTTAATTTAACGGTTGATCCTGGCAACAATGATGCATGGGAAATGTTAATTCATACTTTGCCACATCTTGATTACCTGTATTTAAGAGAGCCTCTGTCTATTCCCAAGTTGGCAGACCATGGAATATCCAATGGCAAATACGTTCCTGATGCCTTGTTTTCATACGAAGAGGATGAAAGCGTGGTCTATGATATTAAGCAGGCTTTTAATTTAGCCAACAATTATATGGTACTTGGAGATACAAGTGCATTTAACGAGACTGAATATCAAAGTTCTGTACGTTGGGATGTTGAACAATTTTACGACAAGCTCATACCAAGGCTACAGGCATTGGATGTGCAAGTTGTGCTGTTAGATGGTTTTAATGGTAAGAATAAGCAAATAGACTGTGCATATAAGCGATTGTCAAGAAAACACAATATGCCTATAATTAATCTTTCCAACTGTGACTATCATAGGCTGTACGCTGTATTTAAACATTCCAAGTTATTCATTTCAGGAAGATGGCATGCATCAATACTGGCTAGTTTAAGCTATACACCTTTATTGTTGTTTGGGTCTGACAGCCATAAGACAAAAGCTCTTTATAAAATATTAGATTATCCATATCCTTTTTTTGATGTGAACACTTTGCCTTTACACATAGATGAAATTGTCGAGGCTGCAAAATCAATTTTGGCAGACACATCAATAGTTAATCATTTAAAAGTTTATGTTGGCAAGGCTGCTTTGGTCTCAAAAAACAATGTGGACTTTCTTTAATATTTATAATTATGAACATAGCATTTATCTCAAATTTTCAAAAAACATACCTGTTTTCAATGATAGCCAAAGGTTTGTCAGAAATGGGTTATGGTATATACTGGATATGCTTCCAGAAAAAATATTACGACTTTTTGTTGGAAAATAATTCCAAAAACAATATTCTGTTGTTAAACAGAGACGTGGCTAAAGTTGTAGGAGAGCCAGTAGGAGAATATAAACTTAACGAGCTAGTTTATAACGATCGTGCGTTGGGGAACGAAAGAGACTGGGGGCTGCAGTTTCTACGGAATATCCAATGCCCTTTCGTTGATTTTGTGACGAAAGCCCACATTAGATATGTATTTGGAGAGATGACATATGCCCATGAGATACTTATGAACCGAATATGCCGTGACAGGTTTTCAGGGATATGCGACTATTTGCATCCACAGTCGATTCGGATTCCGAATGGCAGGTTCACATTTATGGATACGGAATTTCAAGATACATTTCATCCAACGTGTATTAACATCAACAAGGGGGATGTAGCCAATTACCGCATTCCTATCATCGCTGTCCGTCCTCAAAGGGTAGCGGAAGTTGATGTGGAGGTGAAAAAATCGATGTCGCTTGCCAGCAAATTTGCCCGGATAAAGCGTATGGTGACAGAGGAAAACATTGACAAAGATTCGCCTTGCCTTATAGTTGATAGGAAACAGCGTTATGTCAAGGCTGTAAGAGAAGAAATCAACAAGCGACAATATGGCAAATGGGTACGTTTGAACATAGATGATGTCAGAGGAAAGAAATTCTTCCTTTACCCCCTGCACATGCAACCTGAAGCTTCGGTAGACGTAGTGGGTCGTTACTATGAAGACCAACTACAAATCATAAAAAACATTTGGCGAATAATGCCTGATAACTACATCCTGTTGGTCAAGGAACACTCCAATGCCATAGGCAATAGGAGTTATGGGTTCTACAAGCACTGTAAAGAATACCCAAACATATACTTTATTAACGAATATACAGATTCGCATGAATTGATAGACCTGTCAGAGGCAATCTTTACCAACAGTGGAACCATAGGTTTGGAGGCGGCCCTTAAGGGAAAGCCTGCATTTGTGTTCTCCCACATCTTTTACGACAAGTTAAAAGGGGTATACAACACATCAATAGATGATTTAAAATCTTGCGTTAACTATTTTGACCTGTTGGAGAAGAAACAAACTGAAAACGAGATGAAAATGTCGGTAGAGGAATATAGCCATTATATCATCGCGAGTAGTTTCCCCGGGGTGGTTGACCCGCCTGTAAGCTCTCCTTTGTTTACGGATGAGACAAATATTCGAACAGTAGTGAAATCATTCGATTTGTTCCTTAAAAATGCTTAGAATTGAGTTTTTCTTCTTCAAGATGTTCGTGTTGCTCTCCATTTTTCATGATGTCGTGTTTGCGACACCGGTAGGAAAATTCAGACTGTTACACTTTTGCATACCTGTTATGTATGTCATAGTCTTCAGGCATATCAAGGTCGTGGTGCGGATGAAGAAATATCGCAAGTATTTCATTGTTTTGTTTTCTGCCCTGTGCTATGGAGGGCTGACTTATTTCACCTCGAAGTTTCAAAGTGGCACTATCCGTATCTTCTTTTCCATGATACTTAATTTTGCAGTGTTCTATTTCTTTCTTTTCTTTTTGGAAATCCATAAGTCAAGGATAGGACAGATCTTGCTTTTTCTTAAAAAGTTTGTGTTGTTTCTGTGTGTGTTGACGTTGCTTCAATGGCTTGGTGCCCTAATTCACATTGTGCCCATAAGTCAGCCGGGTGAGGGCTTTTTGGCCGTGGGACGTCCGGATTTGTTTTTCAACGATCCAAACTGGCTTGCTTTTTATATCGTGTTTGCCTATATGATGGTTGATGTAATGAGCCAATGGTGTGGTCTTAACGTGTCCTCAAGATATAGGTTAGTAGTATTTATTGCCCTTTTATTTATTCAGTCGCGAATACTTTTGTTGTGTTTTGCCATGCATTATGTATATTGTGTGGCTAAATATCGTAAAGCTTGGAGCTTAATCCCATTTGTTTTGCTTTTACTTGTTTGTTTTACAGATACATCCATATTGATAAATGTTTTGCCCGAAAGGTTCGTTTACGATCTTGTGGATAGTGACAATAATCCAAGATGGTTGGATGTGATGAATATTTCGGGTGAGGTGCAATGGTACCACAGGGAGATGTTCGGCATGGGATGGGGCAGTTTGGGGAGTATTGCCGATGATTTTCCATACAGGAACTATGATATTACAATCAATGTCTGGCCGGGGCAAATATATTTCGACTTTGGCATTGTGGGTGTTTGTGGTTTCGCCCTTGTTTTCCTGTACACTATATTTAAGGTTAAAGGTACTACATTTAAGGTGATATTCGTATTTTTTATCATTAACTGTTGTTTCCATATGCCGGGTTATTTCTTGTTCACATGGGTGTTGTTGGGTCTGTTTGTTTATACATATAAAAATAGTGTAAAGGTAACTGTGAAATGAAAATAGTTCTTTTTGATGTAATAGGACAAAAGTCGGGTATGGATTACTACGATACTGCATTTTATAGCCAATTGCGAAGTAATGGGTTTGATGCAGAAATCCATTCCAACTATTCCATAGGTAAGGGTAAACCTTTTATTACTAATATCTACGAAGGTAACAAGGTGAAAAAGATTTTTAATTTGCTAAAGTTGTTACCTGTGTTTATTAAAGACGTATGTAGGAACAGAAAGTCGGCATATGTGTATATGGCTTTTGGCGAGTGGGTTGACATGGTGTTGATATGTTTGCTGTTGGTATTTCATCCTAAGCCGATTTTAGATGTGCATGAGTTCGTTTCGTTAGATAAAGAAGGTAATAGAAAATACACTAAAGTGTTTGAAATGCTTTATAAACATATTTACGCTTTGATTTATCATTCGGAACGTAGTGAGAGGTATTTAGACAGGATAAGCTTTGGGGGCAAGCGTCTTTACGTTCCGCATTTTAAATACGAGTTTCCAAAAAGTTACAATACGCTTGAGTTGAATGAGAGCGTTATAAACTCAATTTCGTCCCATCATATCAACATTTTATTTTTTGGACATATGAGAAAAAGTAAGGGCATTAACTTTGTGTTTGATTCTATAAAGAAGACGGAAGCTGATGTCCTGAAACGGTTGCATTTCATTTTTGCAGGTAATGATGCACATTTGATTGTCAAGAAAAGGATAGGCGAAATAAAAGAGCTTGTATCGTGTTCTACAATATTGCGTTTCATTGAGGATGAAGAGCTAAACTATCTTTTTGACAATACAGATATCGTGTTGTTGCCATACGAAGAAGTGTCGCAAAGTGGAATTTTGGAAGCTGCGGTGTATTTTAGAAAGAAGATGATATTGACAGACATTCCATATTTTAAGTCGTTTTCGCAGCAATACCCTTCATTTTCGTATATAGTGGAAAAAGGTAACATCACAGCTTTGTCAACTGTTTATAAAGAGATATGCTATAATGGAATAAAGGCATACATGCAGCAAGACATCGAACAGTTTTATGAAACCAATAGCTTTAAAGTTTTTTTTCAACAGTTGAGGCACATTTTATAACGTTTTGATGGTTGCTATGACAAACTGAAACAACCTCAATCATAACCATTTAATTAGGGGTTATGTTCATCGATTTTTAATCCATAAACATATTATATGAAAATAGCATTTATCAGCACCCGTGGCATACCGAACAACTACGGGGGCTTCGAGCAGTTTGCAGAATATATCTCCGTGGGATTGGTCCGGCGGGGGCATGAGGTCGTGGTGTACTCTCCGCATTTCCATCCTTACCGAGAGCCTGATTATAAGGGGGTACGCATAAAGCATATTTATAGCCCGGAGAAATGGATAGGGAGTTCCGTGGGGAGTTTCTTTTACGATTTCCTGTCTTTGCGCGATGCCTTGAAGAAGGAGAAGTTCGACATTATTTACGAAGCGGGCTATACGAGCATCGTTCCGGCTTATATCTGGTTCAATGTGAAGCGTATCAAGTATCCGCTTTTTACGACGAACATGGACGGGTTGGAATACAAGCGTACGAAGTTTAACAGATGGGTGCAGAAGTTCGTATTCTGGGAAGAACGTATGGCAGTGAAGCATAGCCATTTCCTGATTGCGGACAATATGGGTATACATGATTATTATAAGGAGAAATATGGAAAAGAAAGCAAGTTCTTGGCATACGGGGCTGACATTCATGAGGATTACGATGAGGACATATTAAAGGAGTTCGGTTTGGAAGCGGATGGTTATTTCATCGTGGTGGCCCGTTTGGAACCGGAAAACAACCTTTTCATGGCCATAGAGGGATATTTGGCTTCAGGCCAGTATGGCAAACGCCCGTTGGTGATTGTAGGCAAGACGAATACGCCTTATGGAAAACATCTGGTGGAACGCTACGGCGATGACCGGAATATCCGCTTTGTGGGTGGTATATATGATTTTCGTAAATTAAACTCCATCCGTCATTATTCCTATGCTTATTTCCATGGGCATAGTGTGGGCGGAACGAACCCTTCTTTGTTGGAAGCCATGGCTTCCGGCTGCTTTATCCTGGCTCATGACAATATCTTCAACCGTGCGGTCTTGGGTGAAAACGCCTTATATTATGGTTCCACGGATGCTGCCATGGAGATGTTGGACGGAATAGACCAGGCGGTGTCTGCCTATAAAAAGGAATATACGGGACGTAACTTGGAAGTGATACGGCGTGATTATTCATGGGAGAAGCTAGTGGACGAGCATGAGGAATACTTCAAATGGATGTTGGCACAACCGAGGCATGGCTGATGTGCTTTTTATACCAGTGGGCACGGCATAGATAAGCAAATCCCCGTGAAGACTTCAACTTTTATCCGGTCTTCACGGGGATTTGCTTTTGAGGTAAGGGAAATCTACAACGGTTTCACGCCTTCTGCCGTGGGAGGAATCGGCTTGATGCTGCCGTCGGCATTGTATTCCATGGGTTCGGCCACGATGGAGCGGCTGTAACTGGTGCCGGTGGGCAGGCCGCCATTGTGGCTGATGAAAATCCATTGTCCTTTGAAGTTCACGATGGCCGGATGGGTCGTGTTGCTGTTCCCGGCTATTTCTGAGATTATCCCTTTCGTTTCATACGGGCCTTCAATGTGGTCGGCTACGGCATAGGCTATTTTTTCCGGCCATTCGCTAGCGTATGTGAGGTAATATCTGCCATTGTATTTGTGTATCCACGGAGCCTCAGTGAAAGGATGGCTTTCGTCGATATGGATGCGTTTCACCTCTCCCTCTGTTTCTATCATGTTGTCTTTCAGTTTTACGATATAGCATTCGCGGTTACCCCATGTCAGGTAGGCTTGGCCGTCATCGTCTATGAATACGGCAGGGTCGATACAAGCCCAACTGTGGCGGGAATCGAAACAGTCTTTGTTGGTGAGCAGCGGCTTGCCTAAGGCATCTTTGTAAGGGCCGGTGATTTTGTCGGATACGGCCACGCCGATACCGCACCAGTTGGTGCTGACATACCAATAGTATTTGCCGTTGCGTTCAACTGCGTGCCCGGCGTATGCCTGTTTGCTTTCTGCCCATTTGAATTCATCGATTTTCAGAGGGGAGGGGTGTTGCGTCCAATGCTTCATGTCGGTGGTGGAGAACAGCTGCCAGTCTTTCATCACGTAGCCGTTTTGGTTGCCGTTCAGGTCGTGTCCGGCGAAGAGCCATAGCGTGTCGCCCTTGACGAGCGCGGCAGGGTCGGCTGTGTGCATGTGGCGGATGATGGGGTTGCCGTGGCTTTCAAACTGGTAGGTCACCACGTAGCCCCATTTCTCCTGTAGGCGTTGCAGTTCGTCGCGGGTCAGCGAAATGACGGAGCCATGGCGCGGGAAGAAGTCTTTGGTGAACGCTTTGGGTTCGGAGAAATGGTAAAGGTCGGTACTGGTCTGGTACTCATACCGTCCGCTGGTGTACATGTCGTACATCAACACGTATTCGTCTTTCCCGTTCAGCTTGAAGATGCTCGACCCCTCCACGGGTGTCTTTCCTGCGTAAGCGTCTACATACCTGAAGTCTTCCTTCCATTTGCCTTTCAGGCTTTTCGAAGTGGCTTGTTGGATGCCGTTTTTCACTTCCTTGCCATTTTCGTCCTTGGTGTTGCCTTTATAGAAAAGGTGGTAAGTGCCATCCCGTTCTATGATGTCGTTGTCTATGCTGCCGTATTTGGCCGAAAAGAGCTGTTTGGGTTCGTTTTCAAAGCCTGTGAAGTCCTTGTTGGCATATGCATAATAGGTGATGAGGCTTTTGCGGTCGTTGCGTTGCAAGGTAAAATAAATCATATATTTTTTGGCCTTGCGGTCGTAAATGGTCTGAGGGGCCCATACCCAATAAGCATCACCGAAATGTTTCGGATAATCCTTGGATAGATTGATCTTGGCATGCTTCCAATGAAGCAGGTCGTCCGAACTCAGGAGTACGATGCCCGGGTTTTCGTTCCAACCGTTTTTGGCGGTATTCATGTCCGTGGCCACGATGTAGAAGCGTCCGTCTTCGCCGCGCAGGATGTGCGGGTCGCGGATACCCCCGCTTTCGCTGATGGTGTCGGAAGCGATGACCGGGCGGTTTCCGTTGAGTGCACGCCAGTTCACTCCGTCATCACTGAGGGCGAAACGCAAATGTTCCTGTTGTTTGGCATCTCCTCTGCCTTCGAAATAAGCGAAAAGATAGCCTTCATAATTAGCAGGTGTTTCGGTTCGATTCGGTGCCGCCTTTCCGTGGCTCATGGTCGTAGCTAATAAGAGAGCGGCAATGATGGTTTGTTTTTTCATGTGACTGTTGTTCTTTTAACTGTAATGTTTTTCTGTCATTTTCGGCGGCAAAACTATGAATAAAATGTTGTACGGGCAAGAAAACGGGCGAAAAAGGTGTTAAATATACACGCGTTATTCCTTTTAGACGTAATTTCGTGGGACGATGTCTTTATGAGGCCTTCCGCTTTTATTCGAAGGCGAAATGGTTCATAATGAAGTTCGGCATCCAAACGCAAAGCCCCAGTCCGATGAGCAAGGCTGCAAAGAGCACTAACGTAGTCTTGTCTTTCCACGACGGGAGAAGCGTGGCACGGCGCATGCGGAGGTAAGTCAACAGGTAGCCCAACAGGACGAGGAAAGCGGGGACACCGAATGTCCAACCGTATACCCATTGTTGTGCGGTATTATGGTAAACGAAATCCGGTCCGATAAAATAAAATACGGTGCAGAAATAGGTGAAATAATATATCAAGGACGTGAGCAGCACGAGGCTCAGCGTTTTTTGGAAAGGTTTCTTCTGCCAATAGGTACCGCCCAGAATGAACAAGGCTTGCAGGCTGTAGGCTTGGAGGATGGCTAAGGGCAGGTACACCTCACATTCGCTACTTGACCATGGGACAGGGAACGACAACGAGACTTCGGGATAGAGGAAATGGATGAAACCGATACGGGTGAAGTCTGCCAATACGGTGGCTAAACAAAAGACGGGGAAAGGTATGATTGCGATTCTGCCCCACCGTATGATAAACTTCTCTGCATTTGAAACCGGGAGTGTCAGGTCGGTGATGTAATCTTTCCGGTATTTTGATGTTTTGAAAAAGGTGCTGCCAACGTAGGCCATGAAGAAATAAAAACAGAAAATGGTCGTTAAGGTAATGAATGACCAACAGTCGTCTTTTCCCGACAACGCATTTTCTATGATTTGTTGGTAACTGTTGTTGTCGGTTTCCATGCCTTGCCGCACTTGTTCCAATGCCACGACCACAGAATGCGTTTTGGAAAAGTCCATCCAACTGAATAGCAGGGTCATGATGCCGTAAGGAATGATGAAATAATAGTATAACTGCATGTTGTTCTCACTCCAGTCCTTGCGGAAATATCGGAGGAGGCGTTGGGCGTTCAATGTATTCTTGTTCATGATGAGTGTTTTTAAAGGTTGTACATAGGGTCTAAGGTGTCTGATAAATATTGCCGGTAAAGGGTTTCGAGTTCTTCTGCCGTGATGCCGATGGAACGGGCTTGCCGGAAGAAATCGTAGAGTTCTTCATTCATGAAACTTTCCCTGCGAAACGAACGGATGCGTTCCGATGCGCTCGGTTCTACGAAATAACCTATGCCGCGTTGCATGCGGATGACAGAGCGGGATTGCAGGAAGTCGTAAGAGCGCATGGCCGTATTGGCGTTCACCTCCACCGTGGCGGCGTAATCGCGCACGGAAGGGATACGGTCGTTTTCAGCGTACCGTCCTTGCAGTATTTCATCGCAGATGCGGTCGGCGATTTGCAAGTAAATGGGTTTGCTTTCCTTGAAATTCATACGCTTTTCGGATTGAGTGCATATTGGTACTTGAGGTCGTTCTTTTTCATTCTGCGGTAGGCCGACAGCCAAAAGAGGGAGGTTACGACAAGCCAAAAGGCATGCCATACCACTTCGGCAGTCGCAGCTCCGGGCTGTTGGGGGTAAGTGTCAGGGTCGCCTCCGGCAATGAGCGAGACTCCAATCATCAAAAGGAGGGGCAACAACAGGATTGGGCATTTGCCGAGTGCGCGGCGCAGGGGTGTCCGTCCTGTTTCGCTCCGGGCAGAAATGGCTTGGCCCAAAAGGCCGGTCGTGAGGAGCATCCTGAGTACAAAGCCGGAGGAGGCTGTATGAAGTCCGGAAGTAAAGAGTAGGGGGCGGGCGAAACTGTAATCCGGGAAGACCATGTTGCAGATGATGACACGGGTGATGTCTGCCGCCAAAATAATAAGAACGCCTGCTAAAATCGAAAGAGGAACGGTATAGAGCCACCATCGGGCGAACTTCTCGAACGTGGAGGCAGGGAGTAACAAGTACCTGATGTGCTGTCCCTTGTTGTATATGGGCGCATTCCATAGCCACGGAGTGAATATAAGGAATAGGAAAAAGAATGCCGTAACGGTGACGAACGCAGCATTTTGGTTAGTGGCTGTGTCAGTGAGGTGGGCGAACTTTTCTTCTAACATGTCCGTTGGGAGGGTCTGTAGCAAGGTGGCGTTTTCCGAATATACTTTGAGGCAAGACACCGTGAGAATGACAGAGAGTAACAAGTAGCCTGCGGTGAGGATGACGAGGCTGCGTGTACATAGGATAGCCCAGTCTGCGTGAAGCAAGGCTGCGAAGCGTTTCCGGTTGAAAAACTGTGATTCCATATCCTTTTATTTTTCAGCATTAAACAAGGGGCAGATGGTTTCCGGGTGTGCCAGGGTACCGTTGAAAAGGAGTTCCAAGTTGATTTCCGAATCCTTGTCTTCCGGATTCGGGAGCATGACGCTGTGCCCGTTGTAAGAAGGGAGGGCGTAATAAGCCTCGGAGGTTTCCGATTCATTGTCGGTCTGCGTGAAATATAATTTATGGCAGATTTCAGTTACCGACGCATCGAGCAGTACGCGGGCGTTATCTAAGATGACCACGTGGTCGAGAAGTTGTTCCACATCTTGCACCTGATGGGTGGAAATCACGATACCACGCGATTCGTTCATTTCGCGGATGAGGAGTTTGCGGAATTGGCTTTTGCCGGGGATGTCCAGTCCGTTGGTCGGTTCGTCCATGATGAGCCACGAGGTACGGGTGGCCAAGGCAAAGCAGATGAGTGCCTTTTTCTTTTGTCCCATCGAAAGTTCGCCGAGCTTGATGTCTTCCGGTAGTTCGAACATTTCCAGATTGCGGAGCAGGTTGTCATGGTCGAAATGCGGATAGAAAGGAGCGTTGAGGCGGACGTACTTTTTCAGGTTGTAGTCCGGAAGGTCGAATTCTTCGGGGATGAGAAAGAAGTCGCTCAATGTGTCCGGACGGCGCAAGCGTACATCTGTGCCGTTCAGGCAAGCATGTCCTTCTGTCGGTGTAAGGAGTCCGGTCATCAGGTAGAGCAAGGTGGACTTTCCGACCCCGTTTTTCCCTAAAAGCCCATAAATCTTGCCTTCCTCGAGATGGAGGGAGCAGTCGTTTAACACGCGGTTTTTCCGTTTGGAATATCCGAATGAAAGGTGTTCAATGGTCAGCATAAGGCAATGTTTTATAAATTAATTAGTGTATTAGTATAATAGTACACTGCAAATATAGGACAACATTGCGGAACGTACAAATAAAAGGCGGAATATTTTTAGGATTTTCTTTGCCAATGCGAAAATAGGATGCGGCTCGGCAGTCTTTCGTTCAAAAGCAAGCTTTTGGCTTGGAACTGCGCTCGTCTTTCACTATCTTTGCAAATTCAAGACGCAAAGGAATGGAACAAGAAAAAATAACAATCAGCGATGCGTGGTTGCGCGAGGCGGCTGCACAAGGAATGGATGAGTTTTTGCAGGTCTTCATTGACCGTTATCGGGAGGTTATCGGTGGAGAGTTGAGTGCCGGGAACATGGGGATGCTCAATGGGGAACAAATTTCATTGTTGGCCTATGCCCTGTTTCGTGAGGAGGTGATGGACGGAGGATTTATCCAATTGATACACAACGGCTACGGGCCGTTTATTTTCGACAATCCTTTTGCGAAAGCCATGCGGCTGATGGGGGCGCATGATTTCTCCAAACTGGTATATAAAGGAAAGAGGCTGTATGACAAATACAAGGAAGAACTGACGAAGGACTGTTCGGACGAAGACTTTATGGCTTTGTTTGAGGCGTATCCGCAGTTTGACGACTTGGATGACGGGTTTGTGGAAATGGAAGAAGAAGTCACGGCTGCATTGGCTTGTTATGTGGATGAGCATCTCGAGCTGTTTGCCGAGGTAGTGAAAGAGTAAGGAGGGAAAAAGATGGCAGAAAAGAAAAATAAGACCAAATCAATAAACATCAAGAATAAACGGGCATCGTTTGATTTCTTGCTGTTGGACAAATATACGGCCGGCATCGTGCTGACCGGTACGGAAATCAAATCCATACGGGCGGGCAAGGCCAGTCTGGTGGATACTTTTTGTTTCATCCATAACGGAGAGGTGTGGGTGAAAAACATGTACGTGGCCGAGTATTCGTACGGTTCTTACAATAACCATGCGGCACGGCGCGACCGGAAGCTTTTGCTCAACCGCAAGGAAATCCGGAAATTGCAGCAGGAAATGAAAAGTCCCGGCTTCACGTTGGTGCCGACCTTGTTGTTTATCGACGAGAACGGACGTGCCAAAGTGGATGTGTATTTGTGCCGGGGTAAGAAAGAATACGACAAGCGGCAGACGTTGAAGGAAAAGGAAGACCGGCGCGAGATAGACCGGCAGGTAAAAAGGTATTAGAGTTTGAAATCATGAGGTTGGAAGAGATTGTTAAGGAGAGGATATTGATATTGGATGGTGCCATGGGCACCATGATTCAGCGGTATGGCCTGACAGAGGCTGATTTCCGGGGGGGGCGTTTCAGGGATGTTCCGGGACTGATGGCCGGTAACAACGATCTGTTGTCGCTGACGCGTCCCGATGTGATTCGGGATATCCACCGTAAATATCTCGCGGCCGGGGCGGACATTATCGAGACGAATACGTTCAGTTCGCAACGGGTGTCGATGGCGGATTATCACGTGGAGGATTATTGTCGTGAAATCAACTTGGCAGCTTGCCGGATAGCCCGTGAACTTGCGGATGAGTTCACGGCCCTCAATCCCGAAAAACCGCGTTTCGTGGCCGGTTCGGTGGGACCGACCAACAAAACCTGCTCGATGAGTCCCGATGTGAACAATCCGGCATACCGCGCCCTGGCTTTCGACGAATTGGTGGCTGCCTATCGGGAACAGATGGAAGCCTTGCTCGAAGGCGGTGTGGATGCCTTGCTCATCGAAACTATTTTCGACACGCTGAATGCCAAGGCCGCTATTTATGCGGCGGAAGCGTCCATGCAAACCGTTGGACGCAAAGTGCCGCTCATGTTGTCGGTTACGGTGTCGGATAAGAGCGGACGTACGCTTTCCGGCCAGACGATGGAGGCCTTTTTGGCTTCGGTATCTCATGCCGATATTTTTTCCTTGGGGCTGAACTGTTCTTTTGGGGCGCACGACCTGATTCCTTTCCTGCAAGTTTTGGCTCATCGTTCACCTTATTATATATCCGTCTATCCGAATGCAGGACTGCCCAACAGTATGGGTGAGTACGACCAGACTCCAACCCAGATGGCAGAGGAAATGAAATTCTTTGTGGACGAAGGTTGGGTGAATATCATCGGGGGCTGTTGCGGTACGACGGACGAGTATATCGCCCGTTTTCCGGCTTTGGCGGCGCAAGGGCGTCCGCATGTGCCGGCCGGAAGAGCCGAAACCTTGTGCCTGAGTGGTTTGGAGCAGTTTGAACTGACGCCTGAAGTGCGGTTCGTCAATGTGGGCGAACGTTGCAATGTGGCTGGTTCTCGCAAATTCCTGCGGTTGGTCAAAGAGAAAAACTACGAAGAGGCTTTGGAAATCGCCCGCAAGCAAGTGGAGGATGGTGCGTTGGTCGTCGACATCAACATGGACGACGGGCTTCTCGATGCCCGGCAGGAGATGGTGACGTTCCTGAACCTGTTGGCCTCCGAGCCGGAGATTTCCCGCGTGCCCGTCATGATAGATTCTTCCAAATGGGACGTGATTACAGCCGGACTGAAATGCGTGCAGGGCAAGAGCATCGTCAATTCCATCTCGTTGAAAGAAGGAGAGGAAGTTTTCTTGGCCCATGCCCGGGAGGTGAAACGCCTTGGGGCGGCCGTCATCGTGATGGCTTTTGATGAAAAGGGGCAGGCCGATACTTATGAACGCAAGATCGAAGTCTGCGCACGGGCTTACCGTTTGTTGGTGGACGAGGTCGGTTTCAATCCCCATGACATCATATTCGACCCTAACGTGTTGGCCATAGCCACGGGAATGGAGGAACATGACAACTATGCCGTGGACTTTATCCGTGCTACGGGATGGATTCGCCGTAACCTCCCCGGAGCACATGTAAGTGGCGGGGTGAGCAACCTTTCTTTCTCTTTCCGGGGCAACAACTATATCCGCGAGGCGATGCACGCCGTGTTCCTCTACCATGCCTGCCGTGAGGGGATGGACATGGGCATCGTCAATCCCGCCACGTCGGTGATGTATGGCGATATTCCGTCCGACATTCTGACGGTCATAGAAGACGTGGTGCTCAACCGTCGGCCTGACGCGGCGGAGCGGTTGATAGAGTTGGCCGATAAGCTGAAAGCTGAGGCAGAAGCGGCGAAGGCCGGGCTGTCTGGAGCGGGAGGCGGCGGGGTGCCTGTGACAGATGCCTGGCGTGGCGGCAGTGTGGAGGAACGTTTGCAGCATGCTTTGGTGAAAGGTATAGATTCCTATTTGCAGGAAGATTTGGAGGAGGCGGCACAGTCTTATCCGCACGCCGTAGACATCATCGAAGGGCCGCTCATGAAGGGGATGAATACCGTGGGCGAGCTGTTCGGGGCCGGTAAGATGTTCTTGCCGCAGGTCGTGAAGACAGCCCGTACGATGAAGAAAGCCGTGGGCATCCTGCAACCCCGTATCGAGGCCGAGAAAAAAGAGGGGGCAGCACGTGCGGGATTGGTCTTGGTGGCTACGGTGAAGGGAGATGTGCATGACATCGGGAAGAATATCGTATCGGTGGTCATGGCTTGCAACAACTATGAGATAGTGGATTTGGGGGTCATGACACCGGCAGAAGAGATTGTGGCGAAAGCCAAGGAACTGCACCCCGACATCATCGGCCTGAGCGGACTGATTACGCCGAGCCTGGAAGAGATGGTGCATGTGGTGGGCGAATTGAAGCGGGCCGGGCTGTCCATTCCGGTCATGATCGGCGGGGCCACAACCAGCCGTTTGCATACGGCATTGAAGATAGCTCCTGTGTACGACGGGCCGGTCATTTGGATGAAGGATGCCTCGCAGAACGCGCTGACGGCTGCCCGTTTCCTGAATCCCGACACGGAGGGAGAGGCTTTCCGCGAGTTGCGCGAAGAGCAGGAACGTTTGCGTGAAAGTGCCGGAACGCGGCGTGTAGAGACCGTCTCGATAGAGGAAGCCCGGCAAAAGAAACTGAATCTGTTTTAATACTGTTTTTCGTAAGATATGAAACGCTATACTATTTATATTTTTGATTTCGACTATACCTTGGTCGATTCTTCACGGGGCATTGTGACTTGTTTCCGGCATGTGCTCGACAATCACGGGCACACCGGAGTGACGGATACGGAAATCAAGCGCACCATCGGGAAGACGTTGGAGGAATCTTTTTCCATCCTGACGGGAATTACCGAGGCGGGAACGTTGGCGGATTACAAGCGTGAATATGTAAAGGCCGCCGATGTCCACATGACTGCCAATACTTTCTTTTTCCCGGAGACGATAGAGGTCTTGGAAACTTTGAAAAGCCAAGGAGCCGTGTTGGGTATTGTGTCCACCAAATTCCGTTACCGCATCCTCGACTTGTTTGAAAAAACGGGACATGACGGTCTTGTGGATTTCATCGTGGGCGGAGAGGATGTGACAGCGGCCAAGCCGGACCCAGAAGGATTGTTGTTGGCCATCGGACGTGCTTCCGATGGCGGGAAATCTGAGGTGCTGTATGTAGGGGATAGCGTAGTGGATGCCGCAACGGCACAGGCCGCCGGTACGGATTTTGCCGGTGTATTGCATGGCATGACCACGTGTGAGGAATTGAAAACTTATCCCCACGTGGCTATCGTGGACGACCTTCGGGGGATCCTGCCCATCTCGGTTTAATATTTTTTGCACAGTATAATGCCCCTTCACCTTAACAGTTTGTGTTTCAAGGATTATAAACATGCACATATTGCGTGACGTGAACGTTAGGTGAGGGCACTTGTCGAAGAAGTTTCACCGCAACAGATTGGTTTACAGCATGTATGAAGGATGCGAACCCTTTTCCCATTTAAATACTTGTACGTAGGGGAGGGGGAGTTTGTATGTTGTTGTTGTCTGCTTAAAAGGCTTCCGTCAACCGGAAAATCGTTTGCCACAGAACGGAAAATCATTCTCAGGAGAATGAAAAATCGTTCGGCTGAGATTGAAAAATCGTTTGGCGCAGAACTAAAACGAACGAAAAAACAGGGTAATTGTTCCCTGTTCTTATATTTTTTGTATCTTCCTCTATGAAAAGATAAAGATTATCCCTGTCTTTATGGCTCCTTTACTTAATTTATGGTGTTAAGGAGCATGATTGTATTGACCGTTCTATCAAGAGCAGTCTGATATACAATGCAATAAATATCATTTTCCTCTTCAGGCTTTATTTCCTAACACTGGCATCCTAAGCCGCTTAAAGCATCAGTCAATTTGCAAAACGGAGTCTATGCTACCACAAAGATACTGGCCTTACAATAAGCGGTATATTAAGAGTTGCCGTCTGCTATAGCTTCAGGCTTCTTATAATCATGATATGCAACTCCTTCATTCAGCACATGCCAAATGGCAACGAGCATTTTCCGGGCTATGGCCACTTTCACTTTCATGGCATTCTTCCTTCTGACGACAGTTTGTATGTAACTGAAATTCGAGTAAAAGCAGTTTTGTGTCCGGTTGGCTCCCCATGCGCATTCAATCAAAGTCTTCCTGATGTACTTGTTACCATGCGTTATCTTACGCGATTTGATTTTTCCTGCGCTTTCTTCATTCCTTGGTTTGAGTCCGCACCACGACACCAATGCAGATGCTGTCAGAAACATTTTCATATCGGCTCCTAATTCTGAGAGTATGGAGGTTGCCGAACGTTCCTTTACACCGGGTATCGTTTGAAGGTTCTCGAACTCCTTTGGGAATTCCTTCCTGCAGATTTCCGTCAGTTTTTCCTGGCACTCTTTCAGATGCTTGTCGTCCATAAGGATTTCCTCCCTGTACTGGCGGATCAGGTCTATGTCCACTTCGTTGACAACTCCTGTCAGAGCGGCAGCAATCACCTCTTTCCCGACACGTTTCAACGTCCGTCCATGGATAGCCTCTGTCAGTTTTTCCGCATCGGCAATCCCCTCAGATAGTAATTTGACCACATCTTTGTAGCTCTTGCTGTCTGTAGAAGATACGTAGTTACTGATGCGGATATTGCAGCGTTGGAGCAAGGTGTCCAGTTTGGTCAGTTTATAGACCTTCTCCTTGTTCAAGTCAAAAATGCGTCGGTTATACTGACGCATACGCTGCACTATATCATCCGGAACGAAACTGCCACGGATGAGATCCTTCATGGTACATTCAGCTATCCAGGCAGCATCACGGACATCACTTTTCCGACCGGGAAGCTGCTTGATGAAGTAGGGATTGACCAACTTCAGACATTCTATATCACTGAGAATGCGCCAAATGGGATGCCAGTAAATACTCGTGCTTTCCATAGTAACTTCCTTTACTTCATGAGTAAGGAGAAGTTGGTGCAGCTCTTCCAACTCAGGTGTCAAAACACCATACTTAGCTTCAAATTTCTCACCTTTTTCGTTGAGAATACAAACAAATACACTATCTTTGTGTACGTCAAGACCACATACTATCCGCATAGGCTATTACATTTTGAGACTAAGAGCTCGTTAAACATTTACTTTGAGGCTCACACACTGAGACCTCCACGCCATAAAGATAGGGGTGGTCTTGATTTTTTCTTATTCCACTGGCATATAAATCGTGATTTATATCTAAATTTGGAATATAATCCTTATCCCTTTATAATAAGGGCTTTGGGTAGATAACCCGATTTTGAGGTAATGAATTGCCAACCGTTCTTCTTGCTGTATTCTGCTTTGAATTGCACTCAAGTAACTCTATTGAGTACAAAAGTAAAAAATAAAAGTGAATCTAACATCCACAATAAACTTTTTAACTGTAGATATTCAACCATCCATACTCTTCTCCAAATTGTATAGGATAAAATATTGAAACAAGTCGATTATTTTGACGTTTCCTTGTCTTATAAATAGCATCAGCTATATTGACCTTAGGTATATCTAATTTGCATTTGCCAATTTGGTAATTAATAACATTATTCATCCATTTAATCTGGTTATTGGGAATGTCAGTAAATGCATAGTAACCACACCATTGAGCAATAGCCTTTTTAATAGCTACTTCTTTTTCTTTGGAAGTCAATGCGTCTTTGAGTATGCTTTTTATTTTTCCAATTAATTGATTATAGCATTCTTTTGTTGGGAATAAATATTGACCATTAAAAATTACGCCCAAATACTTCATGCTATTTTTCTTTGGATTTAGGAAAATAGCTGTCTTTGCATCAGAGGATGTTTTTAAAGGGTGTATGGTCAATTTACGCCTCTCTAATAGGTATTTTTCAATTTGAGATAGAATTAACTTGGCTTCTCCAATATTGGACACAGAGAATGCCATATCATCTGCATACCGAACCATTTTCCAGCCCTTAGAAATTGCTAACTTATCTAATTCATAAAGATATAAGTTACTTAATACAGAAGAAATCGGATTCCCTTGAGGCATTCCACCTTTTGGAAACTTTTCAATGTCACTTTTTTTTAGGTTTGAGTAGTCTATAATAGGATTAATACATTTGAAAATCAAACGTTTCACATAATCATCTATTTGATATTCATCTAACAGTTGAATAAGTATTGCCTTATCTATTTCATCAAAAAAGTGCTTAATGTCGATTTTTAATAAGATGTTTTCGGGATTATGTATCCGTTTTAATTGAATAAGAGCATCTCGTGTACATTTCCCTTTTTGATAAGCATAACTAATAGAGCTGACACTATTAAACACACAATATAATGAGTCTGATAGATAGTCGCTTATTGCTTTTAATACGAGTTTGTCGCTAATACTATTGGGAATGATTAGTGGGCGATTACCTCCATCTTTTTTGGGAATCAGAATTGCTTTCCATTTACCAAAATTATAGTCTTTCCGATGAAGATGTCGTTCTATAATAGCTAATCTTGTTTTATGATTCTCCGCAAAAGAATTAAGGTATGGCATAATTACCTCTCCATTATTCTTTTTCTTCTTAAAAAAGCTACTCCATGCATTATGTAAGAATTTGTACCAATTCACGGTTGTTATAGTAAGTATGTTTAGGATAAATACATAAACTTAGTCAATGATATATACTCCTATAGAACAATGTCACCACCCATAAGTTATTATGTTCAGTAGTCAGAATCTAAAAATTGTCAATGTTGATGTTATTGTCAATGTTGATGTTAGGAGCATCAGTTCTTACAAATTCAGCCCTTTCATTAAGTTCAAACTCACGCTTATTTCCGTGATTGTCTTCTACAATGATTGGAATGTAATTATCTCCATCTGTAAGATGTAACATATATGTGAATGTATATGGACTGCTCTTGTCTATTAAATCTATAACTTTGTTTTCTACTTTGTGCGTCCAACTATCATAACAAAGTTTCTTAGTTCTTTTAACTGTAACCGATTTTACATCCCCAGCAAATATAATCCGAAAGGAAACATTACATTCAATTCCATTACCAGCTGAATTAGTAATAGACACATCACAAACCCCATTGATTAGTGGCTTGTTGGATGGGAAGAGAACCGTCATATTATTCGGAAAATTAATCTTTGAAACATTGTCTTCATATGAAGATAACGTAGAGACAGGAGCTGAATTATCTATAGCAATAAGTCCCAATGGCTGTATTTTGTAACTCCAATCGCTGTTTATGGCAACTAAGCATATACATTTATATCCATTGCTTTCTGATTGTCGATAACAGTCCATTTCCCCATTAGGGTTTTTCACACATAGGTCAAAATCGTTAGATACAACATCTTCTACAAATGCATCAATTTCTTTTGCTGAAGAGCAAGCGTACAATACATAATAATCTGCTATAATAGAAGTGTTTACTCTGTATTTCACCCCAGAGAAACTATGAATAACAGGAATAATAGAATTTGTTACATATTCAATTGTATTGGTTCTGGATAATTGATTAATTAACCCACATAATAAATGTATGCTTTCGTTATCTAGATGTTCTTTTTTTCTAAATAGCCATTTTTTAATATCAATAGTTTGTGTCGGATTAGAAAATTTAGGCACCAATGGAGCACATTGTCCTGAAATCGAGAATACAACATCTTCATTATAGTATGGTGAAATACTATAATTGTAGACTGTGTCTATTTCGTTTTCAACAACGACTTTGATTTGTAGCACATTATCATTCTTTAAAGCAAGTAAAGCGACCTCATTCTTATCTTTAACCATTCTTGCAACATCAAGCAGTGATACAACTATTGAGTTCTCTTGACTTGAATGGAGAGATATTACACTCTCATTTTGTACAGATATGGAGATGTTTTTATTAGATACATTATCAATTGACAATGTGTCAGATGAAAGACCAACAATAGACTTGGATTGCTTTGATGCGGTATTACCATTGTTACATGATGACCAACAAATCATAAATGCCATCAAGAGTGTATAGAGAATTTTATTGCGCATATTTACCCGATTTTGATTTTTTTGAAACTGAAAGAGTTTGCGAATCTGTTTTTTGCGATTTATTTGAAGATTGTTTTTGATGCGAATTTGTTTTGGGTTTAAAAGGAGCTTGCATAGATACTAACTCATTATACACCTTATCTCTCATACCTTCTGATTTACAAGAAAAAGTAAACCAATCCACCAATATCGTTTCTGGCTCATTACCTGTTTTTCGAACAATAACACTTCCTGGATTTTCAAACCACGCATTGTAATTATATCCTGCTCCTTTTTTAGTTTCTACTTTTCTCAAATCTATTTCGATAGAATAACTGTTAGTATATGATTGGTTCCCTGAAGTGTACTGAAATGTCAAAATACCATTTTCAATATTCATATTTTTTACCTCATATGGACTTCGAGTCATTAGTTGTTTCCCCTTATAATATTCGGGGAGTTCTATAGATGATTTAAATTCATTAATAAGGTGCTGTAATCTTTGCTGGGCATTGGTACTTAAATTAATAAATATCAACACTATAATAGCTAACAAGAGAGACCGTTTACTCATAATTTTTCTTTTTCTAAGAGATTATTTGTACAAGACATAATTTTGTCTTCAATTATGCCACAAAAGTACAAAAAATCCGTGATACTACATTCAATCATCACGGACTTTATTTTGATTTACAACCTAATACCTTTTCCTGTTTTCTTGTCGGCATTCCCAATGATTGCATAAACTCGTCTTTCTTTCGTCTGAACCAACTGACATATGAAACACCGTCTATATTGAGGTTGAAATTGCCCTCCTTGTCCTCTTTAAGTGAACATATCGTTTTGTCTGCCCTGAAATGTTGGTTAAACTCACGAGAATACAGTTCGCCTTTAATGGAGACATCTTTGAATGTGCATAGTTTCCTAATAACGGCATCGCCAAAGTTCAGCGTATCACGCAAGAATTTAATGGTCGGCATCAGTTTTTCCACATATGGAAAGTAGCGTCTGACAAAATCCGCAAACTCCGACAGCTTGCGGT
>ERZ773168.974-NODE-974-length-26104-cov-7.716573_pt1 | contig 26104 bp, 15 predicted proteins | sample MGYA00511261_ERZ773168 | MGnify/ENA primary metagenome ERZ773168 (study PRJEB29015, sample SAMEA2737855) | human gut metagenome | biome: human gut; feature: human-associated habitat; material: faeces | place: China | collected 2012 ... | reverse complement strand
CCTTATCCTCAGAACTGCTTGCTAATAAAGTGGTTATAAAAATCTTCCAGAATTATAGAAAACCTCGGACATCCGTCAAGGCCGCGTGAAAAAAGGGCGCGGCCGATTGTCGGAAATGGCCGATATGTTGATAAAATATCGAAAACTTTGGCCGCAGAGTTGTATATTGACAGTCGAAAGTCGGTAAATTTGCAGAAACAACAAGCGGGCCTATGGCAGAAATGAAACAATTCGGGATCGACCTCGAACTCGACGATACGGTGGCCCAGGGCCACTATTCGAATCTGGCGATCATATCCCACTCCACCTCGGAATTCATTATCGATTTTGCCGCGGTGCTTCCTGGCGTGCAGAAAGCCCGTGTCAAGAGCCGCATTATCCTCACGCCCGAACACGCCAAACGGCTGTTGCGTTCGCTGCAGGAGAATATCGTGCGTTATGAAAGCAATGTGGGCAAGATCGAAATACCCACTCCTCCGCCGGTTCCCGAAACGGGTCCCAAGATGGGTGAAGCTTAAAATCGCAACAGCCCGGCCGTTTTTCGGCCGGGCTGTTGTAGGTAACCGGAAGTGCGAAAAAGAGTAAATATCTTGTTTCCAGGTATTTAATTTTATTTTCTGCATGTGCTCCGAGTAATAAAATTGTAAAATCGGGCAGGTTCCCGTCAGGGGCCGTATTACGATCAACGGTACGATGGCGCAGTTCAGCTGCAAACTCTCCGTTCGTTCTACTCTCTGGAATGCCAAAGCAAATAAAACTGCCGGCAAAAGAAAGCCTCGAAGCCCAGCGTCTCAATGAAAAGTTGGAGAACTTCCGAAACCTTCGATAGAAATCCTCCGCCGCGGATTTTTGTTTTCGCCAGAAAACAGCGAGTTGTACCTTTGTCCGACAAATTTGGGTTTGTCCGACAAAGGTTCTCGCTCTGCGAGGCCCGGGTCGCTCCCGAGTCGCGACCCTTTTTTAAGCCATATATGGATATGAACCGAAAACCGACAGACAAGACCGATAAGAAGCCCCGAACGCCGAGTTATAAATACTCTTTCCGGCTTAATGAAGAGTAGAACATCCGCTTTTGCGAGCTGCTCAGCAAAGCCGGATTGGAGCATAACCGGAGTCGTTTTATTGTTAAAAGAATCTTCAGCGAGGAGTCCGTCATTATCAGACGCGACCCGTCGAAGACGCAGTTCGTCGCCCGACTTAACGACTTTTATTTCCAGTTTCAGCGCATCGGCAACAACTATAACCAGATTGTAAAGGTCATCAATACGCACTTCACCAACATTGCAATACCACATCAGATCGCCGCACTGGGCCAGCGGACACGCGAGTTGAAAGTGTTGAGTATCGAGATCCTGAACCTTGCAAAACAAGCTGCGGAATGGTTGCGAATATAAGATCAGGAGCATCGCCTCCGAAATAGAGGGGGCAATTGCGATGTATTCTCTCAGGATCTTCATTTTGTGCTTTATTATATTTTCATACTGTACTCCGTACCATATCCGAAGAGGATGTCCGCGAAACTGTCCGTATGAAACTCAATAAATTACAAGAAACATTCGCTTCGAACAGACACGATACTCAGGATCAGGCATCACACCATATAAAACGAGGCTCCACGGAGCCTCGTTTTCGAATATCTTGCCATGCGGGTGTCAGGCCTGCGGCGCCTGGTTCTGCAAAAACTGTTGGTACTCTGCCCACATCTGCTCGATGCCTTTTTCGGGGCCGAACATCGCACGCATGGCCTTGTCGAAACTCCAGACATCCATATCGCGAACCGTAACGTGGAATTCACGCAGGGCGTCGGGATTCATGGTCGTCAGCCACTGCAGGAAAAATCCGGTCGTCTTATAGCCGTCGAGCCAATGCCCGCCCGGTTTGCGGAGCGCCGCAATGTCGAACAGCCCGGCCTCGGCGCGCACGGCGTCGGCAAGACCCTCGATGCAGGCCCAAAACTCCCTGTTGGTTGAATAGCTTCCAATCCCTTTCGGCTCGAACTGGTAGGCGTGCACCAGCTCGTGGAAAAGCACGCCGCGCGTTTCATAGTCGAGTTTGTAAAGCGACTCGCGCGCCGACTTCTCGATGTGCTGCGTACTGTACACGATCGCCGTTTCCGCAGGGTTGCCCGATTTGGCCGAAACCCCGGCATAATCCTTCAGCGTATAGTCAATTTTCCCCACCGTGTTCATCGTATCGGCAGCTGAGTAGAAAAGTATTTCGGCAACCTTGCGGGTGTGGTAGCGGACATACGCCCCGGGATCCTGTACCAGCGTGGCGTAAATCGCGGCACCCTCGGTCTGTGGGTCAAGCACCTCGAAATCCACCGCGGGATAGACGAAACCGCTCCACGCCTCCTCCCTGTCGCGCTCGTAGAAACGCACGTCGCCCACGGCGACCGTATCGGCCTCTTCGCGCGGCAGGAATTCGATTTTGTAGGCCGTATAGTTCGAGGGTTCGGCAATCCGCCCGGTGATCTCCTGGAAACGCGAGCAGAATACGCATCCCTCCCGGCGGTCGAGTTCGACCCATTTGCGGCCGTCGTGCGAGCCGCTCAACACCCACCCGGCCGGATCTGCGGCGGGCACTTCGCCCGAAGAGTATACGCGGTAACTCCGCATCGGAGTGTCGAAGCCGTCGAAGACGACCCGGCAGGGGCGGGACGCTGGCATCGCATAAGATGTCGAGGGGTCGTCGTCGCAAAGTTCCGCAACATTGCGGGGCGCCTCCTGCGAGCAGGAGAGCATCGTAAGCGCCGTAAGCGCAAAAATAAAGTGTTTCATAGTGTAAAGATACCTGTTTTTCGGTTGTTCATATTATCTGTCCGGCCTTGTGGCGACGGGAAGCGACGGCGGGACGGCTGCAGCCGACACGGCGCGCCGCTTGTCGGGCCGCGAACCCATCACATAATGCAGGTGTACGCCGTCACGGATGTCGTCGTACGTGATGTACGACTTGTCCCACACGCGGCCATCGACGTACATGCGGCGAATGTAGACGTTCTCCGGACTCCAGTTCTCGGTCGTCACGCGAATGGACTTCCCGTTGGAGAGGCGCAGTTCGACGCCTTCGACCGTCGGCGAGCCGATGTTGTAGACATTGCTCGACGGCGCCGTCGGGTAGAAGCCCATCGTATTGAACAGGTACCACGCCGACATCTGGCCGCAGTCGTCGTTGCCGCTCAACGAGCCGGGCTCGTTGCCGTAGAAGGCGTCCGATATGCGGCGCACCCACTGCTGGCATTTCCACGGCTGCCCGAGGTAGTTGTACAGGTAGACGATGTTGTGGCAGGGCTCGTTGCCGTGCCAGTAGGCGCCGATACGCCCCTGTATATCGTGCGCACCCGGAATATCGTCGGGCAGTTCGGTCACGAAGAGCGAGTCGAGGCGCGTTTCGTACAGCCTGCGGCCCACGCGGTCGATATGTCCCGCGACGTCGTGCGGCACGTACCACGTATATTGCAGCGTGAATCCCTCCGTAATATCGCCCCAGCCGTGCACCGAGCCCGGCCCCTGATAGGCGACGGGCGTAAAGGGCGTGCGCCAGCGGCCCTGGCTGTCTCGGCCCCGCATGAACTTCGTTTCGGGGTCAATCAGGTTGCGGTACGAGAGCGAGCGACGCAGGAAATAGTCGTAGTCCTCCTCCTTGCCGAGCGCGCGGGCTGCCTGCGCGATGCAATAGTCGTCGTAGGCGTATTCGAGGGTCTTGGAAACCGATTCGCGCTCCTTGTCGAACGGCACCCAGCCCAGTTTCGTATATTCGGGCAGGCAGTCGTAATTGTGATTGGTCGCCGTGCGTTTCATCGCTTCGAAAGCCCGCTCGTAGTCGAAGCCGGGAACCTGCTTGACAATCATGTCGGCCAGTACCGATACGGCATGGTACCCGATCATGCACCAGGTTTCGTTGCCGTAGAACGACCAGACGGGCAGCATCCGCTCGACGCTCTTGTCATAGTGCGCCAGCATCGAGTTGGCCACGTCGGCACTCATGTCCGCCCGCACGAGGTTCATCAGCGGATGGAAGGCGCGGTAGGTGTCCCAGAACGAAAAGGTCGTATAGTTGGTAAATCCCTCGGCGCGCCCGATACTCTTGTCGTGCTCGCGGAAGCGGCCGTCCGCATCCTGGAAAAGGAACGGAGAGAGGAAACAGCGGTACGCCGAGGTGTAAAACGTCTCCTTTACCCGCTGCGGGCCCTCGACCGTGAACCGCGAAAGCTCCCGCTCCCACAGTTGCTCGCCGCGGCTGCGCACCTCGTCGAACGTAAGGCCGTCGATCTCGTGCAGATTGCCCCGGGCGCCCGCCGGGTCGACCGACGAAATGGCGACGCGGACGGTCACCTGCTGCTCCTGCCGCGTGGCGAAACGCACCCAGAATTTCAGGTCTTCGCCCCACGCCTCGCAATCGCTGCGGAAACGTTTCGTGTCGTAGCACACCCGTTTGCCGCCCTCCATGATGCCGAAGTCGTCGAGCGGCTCGGAAAACTCGGCCACGAAATAAACATGGCGCTCGGCGCCCCAGCCCTGCACGAGTTTATAGCCCGTGATGGTGTGGTCATCCTCCTTGCGCAGATTGGCCCACCGGCATTTCCACCACAGCGTATGCCGCATGTCGACAAGTATGAAGGCGTCGTCGGCCTCGGGATAGGTGAAGCGCAGGATGCCGCTGCGCTGCGCCGCCGTCATCTCGGCTTTCATGCCGTAGTCCGTGAGGTTCACGCCGTAATAGGCGGGCGAGCACCACTCCTCGTCGTGGCTGTACCGCGATCGGTAACCGGCGTCGGGGTCGTCGTGCGTACCGGGTTCGAGCTTGATTTCCCCCACGCCCGGCATGAAGAGGAAGTCGCCCAGATCGGGAATACCCGTACCGCTCAAATGGTTGAGCGAGAATCCCATCAGCGTCTTGTGCGCGTATTTGTAGCCCGAGGCGGCATCGTAATAATCGTCGTCCGTATCGGGGCTGATCTGGATGCCGCCGAACGGCACCTGCGCCCCGGGATAGACGTTGCCGAAGCCGTCGGTGCCGACCAGCGGACGGACATAGCCGATGCGCGGGGCATCCTCGGCCGCAACCGCGAACGCCCATAACAACGCAGCGCATGCGGCAGCAAGCTTTATTAGCGTAAATTTCATGTTTGCAGTCGTTTTACTGTTCGCAACTCAGGGAGTAGGGCCGTTCTTCGACCGAAAAGCAGCGGCGCTTGTCGGGCGTGGAACGCATGTCGAATTCCAGCACGGCGCCCCCTTTCAGGTCGGCATAGGTGATATACGCCCGGGTGTAGGGTTTCCCGTTGAGTTTCACCCCATGCACATACCGGTTCTTAGAGCTGACGCCCGGTGCCTTAATTTCCAGGTAACACCCCTCCCCGATCCTCACTTTCATATAAGGCAGGTAGGGTGCGCCCAGCACATACTGGTCGGTGCCCGGGCAGACGGGATAGAATCCCATCGCCGTGAAAATGTACCACGCCGACATCTGGCCGCAGTCGTCGTTGCCGCACAGGCCGTCGACCGTCGGACGGTACATGCGATCCATGATCTCACGCACCCAGTACTGCGTTTTCCACGGCTGCGAAGTCCACATGTAGAGGTAGGGCACATGGTGGCTCGGCTCGTTGCCGTGGACATACATGCCCAGCAGCCCCTCGCGCGTCACGTCCTCGGTCTGCGCGAAATACCTGTCGGGCAGGTACTCGGTAAAGAGGCTGTCCAGACGCGCCGTGAACTGACCATCGCCGCCCATCAGGGCAATCAGCCCCGCCGGGTCGTGCGGCACGTACATCGAGTAGTTCCACGAGTTGCCCTCGATGAACCCCTGTCCGTGCGTATCGTAGCGGTTGAAGTCGGGTTTCCAGCTTCCGTCGCTCATTCGCGCCCGGGCAAACCCCGTCTCCGGATCGAAGACGTTGCGGTAATTCAACGCCCGGCGGCGGTAGGTTTCGGCCTCATCGGAGAGTCCCATGCGCCGGGCCGTCCGGTAGATCACCCAGTCGTCGTAGGCATATTCCAGCGTCATCGACGAGCCGGTGGACTTCACGTCGTAAGGGACGTAACCCAGTTGCTTGTAAATGCTCGTTCCGTCGTAATAGTCGCAGTTGGCGCTGCCGATCATCGCCTCAAGCGCCAACTTTCGGTCGACGTCGATTTCTTTGTCGAGGGCGTCGCCCACCACCGACACCGAATGGTAACCTATCATGCACCAATTCTCGTTGCCCATGTGCGACCATACGGGCAGGATGCGGTGCACGCTCTGGCGGTAGTGTGCGAGCATCGAGTTCACGATGTCGCGGCTGCGGTCGCGGCAGATGAGGTTGAACAGCGGGTGCAATGCCCGGTAGGTGTCCCAGACCGAGAAAACGGTATAATTGTTGAAATCCCGGGCCTGGTGTATCTCGTGGTCGACACCGCGGTATTTACCGTCCGTATCCATATAGACCGACGGGTTTATCATCGTGTGGTAGAGCGACGTATAGAGCATACGCAGCGCCTCGTCGCTGCCTTGGGCTTCAATTACCGACATCTGTTCCTCCCACTTGCGTGCGGCGTCGGCTGCCGCCTGGTCGAACGTGCGCCCGCCAGCCTCGGCACACAGGTTGGCCAGCGCCCCGCGCGTTCCCACGGCCGACAGCGCCACCTTGACCTCGAGCGGTGCGGAATCGTCGCCGAAATCGAAGTGCATCACGATGCCGCACCCGCCGATTTCGGGAAAGTTACGCTCCGTGTCGAACTTCCGCCAGCCTCCGCCGTAATCGAGCGGCCGGCGGTCGCGCGCGCCGTATTCGCGCACGGGCTTGGAGAAGCTCATGGCAAAATAGGTGTAGTTGGTGCGCGCCCATCCGCTGGTGATGCGGTAGCCCGTCACCAACGTGTCGTTCTCGACACGCACCTGCGCCCAGCGGGTCTTGCCCTCGTAGTTGTAGATGCCGTGGTCGAGGTCGAGAATCAGGTGCTGGTCTTCGCCCGCAGGATAGGTGTATTTGTGCAAGCCCACCCGCTCGGTGGCGGTCAACTGGGCCCGGATGCCGTAGTCGTCGAGCATCACCTCGTAATAACCCGCCGCTGCGCGTTCGCGCTCGTGCGAGAAGCGCGAGCGGTAGCCCGTTTCGGGGTGTTCGGCCGTGCCGCGCTCGGTGCGTATCTCCCCCACGGTCGGCATCAGCAGGATGTCGCCCAGGTCGGAGTGCCCCGTGCCGCTCAAATGTGTGTGCGAGAAGCCGACGATCGTCGGGTCGTCGTACTGGTATCCGGCGCAGTAGCGGTAGGCCTCGGGCTGGTACTTGCCGTCGATGTTGTGCGGCACCATCTCCGTGTCGGGGCTCAACTGCACAATGCCGTGCGGCACGCAGGCCCCGGGGAAAACGTGCCCCATGCTGCGGGTGCCTATCATCGGGTCGATGTAGTCCGTCGCCGGGCGTGTCTGCGCGGCGGCCGCAACGACCGGGCAGGCCGCAATCAGGGCAATCAGGTAATTCTTCATAACTGTCATTTCGGTTTGTTGTGCCGCAGGACGGGAGATGCCCCGGTCAAAGCCGGAACACCTCCGTCCGCAGCAGGCTATTAAGCCTCGCGTATTTTAATCCAGTAAGGATAGGAAGGATCGGGGCTCACCAGATAGAAATAGTGTTTGTTGCCGTCGTAGGAAACGCTTTCTGCCTTGTAGACGTGGAATCCCCGCTCGCCGAAGAGCAGCCGCTCGAGCGGTTTGACGAGTTTCTGCGACTCCTCGCTGCTCATCTCGTTGCCGTCGGCATCCACGAATGCGCCCGTCACGTCGCCTTTGGTGAAAATCATACGGTCGTCTTCGACTTTGTAGGCGCTGACGGCGATGGATACGGGATGATTTTCGAACCCGTTGCGGAACGACTTGATGTCGATGCGCTGTCCCTTGCCCACCGCGAAAACCTCGATGGCGCAAGGCCCGGCGGGCGTGCCGCCTCCCGGCTGCGTGTAGGGATAGAAGATATAGCGTTCTGTGCCCGTCATGCCCGGAATATCGTCCTCAACCGTCGGCAGGCAGAGCCGCGAATAAGGAATGAATACCGGCGTGCCGCCCTCGTACTTGTTGACCGGATAGGTGAAGAAATACTCCAGCGGATGAGCCTCGCTCTGCAGCGGCGTGCGGATCGTGCAGGAAAGCCCGTCCACGTTCGGCGTGTAGGGGCCCGTCCACGTAAGGCCCTTGTAGGTGACGCTGCCCACGGTGAGCGGCTCCCGGAAGGTGATGACGCCCGCCTCGGTCGCATCGACGGCCACGGTCTTGTACTGCGCCTTGTTGCGCGCCATCTCACGGTAATTGCCGTCGGTGTAGACCGCCTCGGAATCCTCTATCCAAATCAGGTCGGCCGTACCCGCCTCTGCATTGAGGGAGTAATGCAGTTTGAAATTCTTGTTGTCGTTGTCGAAGAACGTACCGTAGGGTTTCATGCCCTGCGCCACGAGCTGCGGCAGGAAGTTCTCGCCGCCCGGCTCCTCGCCCCCGCCTTCGGAGTAGAGGCCGTCGCGCACCTTCACCCAGAGGTTGCCCGTCTTGGAAATCAGGTAAAAGCCTTTACCGCGCGAATCGCTCTCCTCGATTACGTACAGGCCGTCGGCATGGAAATAGAAATCGGTGAACGGTTTCAGGTCGGCGGCCGCCTGGCTGATAGGGTACGATGCAATCTCGGAACCGGTCGCAATCTTCAGGAAGTCGCCCTGCACGCTGGCGTAGAAGCGAATCCAGTCGGCGTCGCTGTCGAAGCGTGCGGTCTTGGGATCGGTCGTATAGTCGTTCACGAAGAGATAGTTGCCCGTCGTGCCGTCGCCCACATAAACTTCCACGCGCAGCGGAATGTCGTCCGCATAGGGATAGAAGAGGATGCTGCGGAACTTGTCCGAAACCAGCGCCGACCAGAGCGTCGGGTGGGCCGTGCCGCACTCGAGCTTGCCACCGAGGTTATACTGCTTGGACGCCTTGTCCACGAAACCGGGATGCGCCTCGGTTACGGCGGTGATTTTCGCGTCCGCCACGTTGAAGGCGAGGCTTTCGCCGGCAATCGTGTAGGTGAGCGAACTGTACCCCACACCGTTAATCGTGACGGCCGGCCACTGGATGCCGTACTGCGCGTCGGTCACCTCCAGCTCGAAGCCTGCCGACTCGTGTTTGGCGTCCTTGTTCGCAGCGTCGATCCAGGTGAACTCCATGCTGCGCGACTTCTTGTCGACGGCATAGCGGGCCAGGAACTTGTTCTCGCCGTCGCGCAGGACACCCTGCATGGCGTTTTTCTTCGACAGGGCCAGCCATACCAACTTCTCGCCCAGCTTGAGTACGTCTTCCGACGTGGCTTTGGTCAACACGACTGGCTTGCCCGACGAGGCGCCTACGCAGTTGATGGTCGTCTCGGTCGTCGACTCGACGATGAGCTGCCTTTCGCGGAACTCCGAATCGACGATTTCGTCGTTGAGCATCGTGGGCCCGTCGAACTTGATAATCACGCCGCCCTCCTTGAGCGCCGAAACGCTGAAAAGCGCCAGGTTTTTCTCGTTTTCCGAAACGGGCGAATCGGTCGCCACCGAACTGTCGGACAGGAAGTTGAACAGAATCGTATAGCTTTTTCCAGCAGCGGGGGCATATTCTGCCACCCAATTGTATTCCAGCGCGCTTTCGTAGGTCAGCGCCTCTTTCACGGCTATCGACTCGGCATTCTCGCCGGCCGAGGTGCCCTCCTCCTTGGTCTGGGACTCGAGTCCGTCGAGGGAAGCATCCTCACGGCATCCCGCAGCGAAGACGAGCAGCAAGGCCGCCAGAAATATCGTTATCTTTTCCATGGATGTCATTCAGATTTAGCGTTTTTGGTAATTGGTTTTATCGGCCTTGTAGAGCGCCCAAAGCGTCTGCTCATTGGCATCCTCGCCGAGTGCGTATTTGAGCGCCGCGTCCCAGCTCCACGGATTGATCGTGCGCATCGACGCGTTGATATTGCGGATGGCGTCCTTGTCCTGCGTCTGTGTCAGCCAGTAGCAGAAGAAGCCCGTCGTCTGGTAGCCCGACATCAGGCTGCCGTTGGTATTGCGGGTGGCATAGTCGTGGTAGCCCGCCACCGTGCGCACCGCGTCGGCCAGACCTTCGATTGCCGCCCACGACATGTTGCCCTGACTGTAAGCCGGAATGCCCTGCGGTTCGAGCTGGAAAGCGTGTACCATCTCGTGGAAAAGCACGCCGCGCGTTTCGAGGCTCAACTTGAGCAGCGACTCGTTGGCCGATTTCTGAATCCAGTCGGTCGAGTAATGGATGTTGATTTTGGGCGACGAGCCTCCTTTGTACGACACCTTGCCGGGCATCGGTTCGAGGAAATACTCGATGGTGTTCACCGGGAAACGCTCGTCCCGGTCGTTGAAGTAGAGGTAGGTGCAAATCTCCAGCGCATGCCACTTCAGGTAGGCGATCTTGTCCTGCACCAGCACGTCGTAGAGTTTGGAGCCCTTGTCCTCGGCCAGGTCGATGAACAGGATTTCGGGCGACTCGAAGTTCTTCCACGCGGCATACGGGTCTTCTGTGTGGAAAAGGATGTCCGAAAGAGTCAGCTTGTCGCCGCCGTTGGCCTTGAACACGAATTTGTATTTGGCATAGTCGGCCGGCGCCGCCAGGTAATAGATATGTTTCTGGAAACGGGCGATGAACGCGACCTCCGAACGGCTGTCCACCTCGTTCCACGACGCGCCGTCGTCCGACCCGTAGACCTTCCACGACACGGGGTCGTACAGCGCTTCGACGCCGTTGTCGCCCTGCTCCACCACGCCCGACGATACGAGCGTGTAGGCCACGATCCGCCCGGCGCTGCAATCCACGACCGCCTCGACGCTGTTCTCCGCGCCGACTTCGGCCTCGAAGTAGGTCGTAAGGTCGTCGTCAAGGAGCGCCGCCGCGTCGGACGACGGCGTGGCGCCGATGCCGCCGATCTCCACGGTGCCGCCCGGGGCCGGCAGGAAATGCGGCTTTTCATCGGCACAGGAGCAGAGGAGCGCCCCCGCTAAAAGCATATATGTTATCTTTTTCATCATTTTCAGGTTTTAAAGTCCGTTAATATCCGTAATTCTGGTCGCTCTCCGAGATGCCCGAGTTGGCGTCGATTTCGGCCTGCGGAATCGGCAGCGTCAGGCGGTAGTCGTCGGCGGAAATCGTCTTGCCCTCGCGCGTCATGGTCACTTTCAGGCGGCGCGCGTCGAACAGGCGGTGTCCCTCCCATACCAGCTCGCAGCGGCGCTCCTTGATAATCTCGGCCAGCAGCCCCGGATAGGTCTGCGCCGTGTAGCCCTCGATACGTTCGGCGCGCAGTTCGTTGAGCAGGCGGTTGGCCTCAGCCAGGTCGGGGTTCTCTCGCATCATCAGCGCCTCGATGGCAATGAGCTGCATCTCCTCGGCACGGAACATTTTCTCATCGAGACGGCCGATATCCGACGCGTCGCCGAACCACTTGGTGACCATCCACACGGGCGCCCCAGCGCGGTCACGGCCGTATTCGAAGAAAACCGGCCCGCGGACGTCTTTTTCGGAAAACTGGGTGCGCAGTTCGTTGCTCGGGCGGAAAACGCTCGAATAGTCGCGGCCCACGAAGAGCGTCCCGATCGTCGACGAGCCTGCGGGACGCGACAGCTTGAAAATCGTACCGGCGTTCGACTTGTCCAGCCAGAGGTTCTGCACCTCGCCAAGCTTGGCGATGCCTACGGCACGCAGGGCGTTGCTGGCATAGATGTAGGCGTGGGTGTACTTTTTGTGGTAGAGCGAAACCCGCGCACGGAGCGCATCGACCGCGGCCTGCGAAATGTATGCCGTCGAGTTGGTTGCCTTGTTGTCGGCCGCCAGGTCGGGAGCCGCTACCGTCAGCATGTCGTACGCGCGGGTGAGGTCGGTCATAATCTGCTCGTAGCATGCGCCGACTTTGTCGCGCGGGGGATTGCCCACCACGTGGTAATGGCTGACGTACGGGATGCCCAGCGCGTCGTCGTTCGAAAAATCGGAGAAGAAGCAGAGCAGCTCGAAATGCGCATAGGCGCGGAAGAAGTAAGCCGTGCCGAGCGACACCTGCAGCGAGGTTTCCTCCTCGGCGTTGAGCGGCTTCACTTTCGGGCCGTAGTTAAGCACGCGGTTGGCCTGGTTGATGATACCGTAGTAATGCGCCCACAAGCCGCTGACGTCGCCCGACGTGGCGGTGTAGACCCAGCCGGCAAGGTCGGTTCCGGCGCCACCCGAATCGCCGCCCTGCACGCAGTCGTCGGCGATATATTCCGTAACGGCAAGTTTCGAGCGCAGGCTGGCCTTGCCGTAGATGCCGACCACGGCCTTATGGACGTTCTGCACGTTGCCGAACGCCTTGTCGGGGCCGACCATGTCCGTGGGATCGAGGTCGGTATAGTTACATGACGTGAGCGCAAAAGCCGCCAGCAGCGCCACGATGCATATCGATTGTATTTTTTTCATTGTCTGGTTCATTTTAGGATTAGAAATTCATATCCACACCGAACGTGATGGTACGGGGCTTCGGATAGGACATGACGTCCTGTGCCCCGTTGACCTCGGGGTCGGCACCCGTATATCCCGTCCATGTCACGAGGTTCTCGCCCTGTGCATAGAGCGTCAGGTTGCGGATGAAGCGGGTCTTCCGCATCCAGCGGTCGGGCAGCGTCCACGACAGGCGCAGGGTCTTCAGGCGCAGGTAGGAGGCATCCTCGAGGAACTGCGAGGCCATCGGCGAGGGCTGAATGCCGTCGCGGAAAGCCGGCACGTCGGTCACATCGCCCTCTTTCATCCACATGCGGAGCATGCGCACGGGCTTGTTGCCGTTGAACTTGTGGTTGTCCATATACCAGCGCTGGCAGTTCATCACCGTATAGTGGTAGGCATAGGTGAACTGTGCGTCGAGCTGCACGCCCTTGTAGCGCAGCCGGGTCGTGATGCCGCCGAAGACAGGCACTTCATACGTTCCCAGATGGTCGGCCATATACGCCTGGTTGATGTCGGTCGTGAGCTGTCCGTAGTTGTCGTAGAAGACGGGCATGCCGTTAGCGGGGCTGACGCCTGCGTAGTAAGGCATGATCCACGTACCGAGCGGGCGGCCCAGTTCATAGAGCGTGTTGCCGTTTTTGTAGCGCCCCTCCTTGTTCGACCAGGTACCCAGATCGGTAATCTCGCTCTTGTTGTAGGTGTAGTTGAACCCGAGATCCCACTGGAAGTTCTGCGTCTTGACGGGCGTGGTGTTGACGCCGAGCTCGACACCGCGGTTGACGATGGAGCCCGCATTGGCCAAAATCGAGCTGAAACCGCTGGTCATCGAGATGTTCTTCGACATGTAGAGGTCTTTGGTCTTGATATTATAGAAGTCGAAGGTGACGTTCACGCGCGAATCCAGCACCGACACGTCCAGTCCGACATTGGTCTGGGCCGAGGTTTCCCAGCGCAGTTCGCTGTTGCCGAGCTGGCCGTGGCTGTAACCCGATTCGCCGTTGTAGGACGAGTTGTAGTAGCCGTCGAACGTTCCGAAGTCGCTCACGCCGTCCTGGTTACCCGTCGTACCGTAGCTGGCGCGCAATTTCAGCTGGTTGAGCCACTTCGCGTTGTCGAACCACGACTCCGACGAGATGAGCCAGCTGGCGCCGACCGACCAGAACGTGGCGCTGGCGTTGTCCTCGTAGAATTTCGACGAGGTGTCGTGGCGAAGCGAGGCCGAAAAGTTGTACTTGTTGGCGATCGAATAGCTGGCCTGCGCGAAGAACGACATGAGGTTGCTCATCGTGCGGCCGCCGCCGATCGAGGGCGGGAAAAGCGACGAACCCGACTTGTCGCCGATACCGGCCGGCGACTGCATCATGTCGGAATTCAGGTCGTAGCCCGTGAAGTTCGACGTGTACCATTTGCCCTGGAACATCTCCATACCGGCTACGGCGTTGAGCGAATGTCCGTTGGCGAAATCCTTGTTGACGTTGATGGTATTGGTCCACGTGTAGCGGAATAGCTCCGATGAGGTCTGGCCGTAGTAACCGTGGTTCTGCTGCGCATTGGGATGGTCGCGGTGCAGCGTCGACACGTTGCGGTTGTACATGAAATCCAGTCCGAAATTGGTCTTTACGGAGAGCCAGTCTGTGATGGAAGCTTTCGCATACACCGAAGCGACGGTTTTCAGGCGGCCCGTTTCGCGGTCGTAATATTTGGTGATGAGCGTCGGGTTGTCGACGTTGTACCAGTCGTCGGGCGACTCGTAGGGATAGGCCAGCAGCGTAGTAAACCACGGGTTGCCCCAGTTCTGGCGTCCGGCACCGGCTTCGGGGTCTGCGAAGTTGGTCTTGCTGTAACCGACCGTGGCCTTCAGTCCCAGGTCGAGCCACTTGGTCGCCTTGTGGTCGATATTGAAACGTGTCGAATAACGGTCGAGGCTCGACTTCTTGAGAATCCCCTGCTGCGTCAGGTAAGAGCCCGAGATGAAGAACCGGGTCTTGTCGCTGCCGCCCGAAACCGAAACGCTATGCTCCTGCAGGAAACCCGTCTGGGTCATCAGGTCCATCCAGTCCGTGTCGGTGGCGCGGGCCTTGGCCAGACGCGCGAGGTCGGCCTCCGAGGCCGTGCCGTCCATTTCGCGCTTGAGGTACTGCATCATCGGATAGAAGTTGCTGTTGGGTTCCGACATCACGCACTGCAGCTGGTACTGGAGGTTCTGCTCGCTGTTCATCATATCGATGTAATCCACCAGGAACGAGAAACCGAACTGGTTGCGGTAGTTGATGTTCGTGCGTCCGCTGCGTCCGCTTTTGGTCGTGATGACAATCACGCCGTTGGCGCCGCGCGAACCGTAAATCGCCGTGGCCGAAGCGTCTTTCAGCACCTGGATGTCGGCGATGTCGTTGGAGTTGAGCGCCGCGAAATCGGCCGATTGCACCATCACGCCGTCCATAATATAAAGAGGAGTGTTGCTACCGTTGATCGATCCTGTACCGCGGATGCGGATCGATAGATCGTTGCTGCCCGGTTGTCCCGAACCGCTGGAGATCATCACACCGGGCGTCTGGCCTTGCAATCGGTTTTCGAGCGTCGGCGACGACTGAAATTCGAGCTTCTCGCCCTTCACTTGCGAAAGAGCTCCCGTGGTTTGGGCGCGGCGTACGGTGTTGTAACCTACGACCACGACCTCATCGAGCCGCTGGGCGTCCTCTTCGAGTCTGACTTCGATCGTCGTGCGCGAAGCGACGGCTACCTCCTGCGTACTGTAACCTACATACGATACGGAGAGAACGGCGTCGTCCGGACAAGCGATAGTTGTAACGCCATTGACATCGGTCGAGGCGCCCGATACGGTTCCCTTGATCACGACACTCGCACCGATTACCGGCCCCGCCTGGTCAACGACAATCACCGTACGCGGGGCGGTCGTCTTCTGCTCCTGCGCCGACACGGTCAATCCCGGCAACAGGGAGAGCAGAACCATACAAACAGAGTAAAAGTGTAATTTCATTAATTTTTGGTTTAGGTTGATAAAATGGTTTCCGTAGAACAATAGTTTCGTAAATCATGCGGGAGCGGTAATTTCGGGCCCTGAAACGCCGCCCGCAGTTTTGAGAGAATAGACTATTTCAAAGTCATGGGAAGTCAGTTGGTTCGGTTTGAGGTTTATACAAATTTAGCAAACAGCCCCGGGGAAAGGGATGCATCGCGGACAAAAAAAGTATCCTGATTCGCACAAGGTAAATCACCACCTCTTTTATGCGAATCAGGATACTTTTCCGCTCCCGGTGCAAACTACTGTTTCGTACGGTATTCCTTGGGTTTGAGCCCGTATTTCTTCTGGAATTCGCGGTAGAAATAGGACTTGTTCGAAATCCCCACGCGGTACATGATCTCCTGAATGGTGAGGTGGGTGGTCGTCAGCAGGCGGGCCGCATACTCGAAACGGTACTCCTTGATGAATTCGCTCGGCGTGCGTCCCGAAATCTTCTTGAACTTCCGGTAGAAATTGCGGGCCGTCAGTCCGAGGCGTTCAGCAATCAGTTCCATGCGCAGGTTCTCGCTCTCGGTAATCTTCGCCGAAACGACGACGACCGGGATACCGCGCAGGAATTTATCGCTGCGCACGGCATTCACCAACTCCAGTCCGCTCGCGCCCGCCATGACGATGTCGGTGATAATCAGGTCGGGCGTCATCTCGCCCAGGCGTGCGAGCGCCTCGGCCACATCGTGGCACGTGCTGACGCGGAACTGCCCGGAAAGCGCCGATTCGATCAGCCATACGATGTCCTTGTTGTCGTCCACGACCAGCACGAGGGGTTTTTCACCTCCGCGCGGCAGGGTCGGAGCGACACCGGCCGGCTTCTGCACCGCCTCCGCACCGACATCCCCGTCCGCCACCTCCCGGTATGGCAAGCGCACCGTGAATTCGGCATACCGGCCGACCTCGCTATCCACCGAAATCTCCCCGCCGAGCGCCTGCACCAGCCCGCGGCAGATGAAGAGCCCCAGCCCGTTGCGCGACGTGGAGTCGGTGTACATATTGCGATCCATACTGTCCAGGATGCGGTAACGGTCGAAGACATGTATCAACTGCTCGGGGGCTATTCCCCGCCCCGTGTTCCGGACTTTCAGCTCCAGCCCGTTCCCAGCTGCCGCCGCCGAAATGCGGATACATCCCCGCTGAGGCGTGTATTTCATCGCATTGGACATGAGGTTGAAGACCACTTTCTTCAGGAATGCGGCATCGGTGTTCCACGTCAGCTCCGGCGGTACCTCCAACAACAGTTCGATGCCGTTGCGCTCCGCAGCGTCGGCGAACGAGCGTACCTGCACGCAGAGCATCGCGGCGATATCGACGCTATGGATATGGACGCGGCCGAATCCCTCCTCCTCGATTTTCCGGAAATCCAGTATCTCCTGAATCAGGTCGTTCAGGCCTTTGACATTCTCGTGCATCACATCCGTATACTTGTGCAGCTGCGGATTCTCCGCGCTCAGTTGTGCGATACGCTCGTTCATGCCGTTGATAAGCGTCAGCGGCGTACAGAGTTCATGCGAAATGTTGACGAAGAAATTGAGCCGCGCCTCATAGAGCTTCTCGCGCTGTTCCTCCTCCAGCCGGGCTACGACACGCTGCTGCTGCCTGCGGTAATGCCTGCGCAGCAAGGCGGCAAACAGCCATACGAGCCCTGCCGCGAGCAGGATATAGCACACGAGGGCTGCCGTCGTGCGGTACCACGGCGGCAGCACCGTCAGGGGCAGCGTGTAGACCTGCGTGGCACGATCCATGACGTTGCTCTTATAGCGCACGTGCAGCAGGTAACTGCCCGCGGGAATATTCATAAAGGCGACGCGGTTGTTTTTCTGTAATTCCACCCACTCGTCGGAATAGCCCTCCAGCATGTAGGAATACTCGTAGTTATCGCCATTCAGGTAGTCAACAGCCACGAAAGAGACGGCGAAGCCGGTCGTACGGGGCGCAATACGCACCGGGAGGGGGTCGTGTCCGTCGCCCGTATAATCCGACAGCGGCACGAGTGTTCCGTCCGGCAGTTCGAGATCCATGAAGCGCAGCCGGGGTTTGTAGTTAGAGGGTGGCTCGGCCGCGGGGTCTATCCACACCACGCCGTTCACGCCGCCGAAAAAAAGTCGGTCGGTATAGGGACATTTCCAGTAAGCGTCATCGCAGAACTCGATGACGCGCAAATCTGAGGAGGAGTAGTTGTGGAAAAAGTCATGGCCGGGGCTGTACTGCGCGAGGCCCTTGTTCGTGCTCAACCAGATGCAGCCGTGCGCATCCTCCAGCACGCCGTGTATCATGTCGTTGACGATGCCGTTGCGGCGGTTGAACTGCCGGATGTCACCCTCGGGCGTAAGCAGTATCAGCCCCGAACTGGCGCCGCAGTAGAGTCCCGACTCGCGGCTCTTGCACAGGCAGAGCAAATCGCCCAGGGCCCGGCTTTGCAGGCGGTGCATATCAACAAATACGTACTTCTTCGTCCGCATGTCGAAGCGTATCAGCCCGTAACCGCCGCGCATGCCCAGCAGCAGCGTCGAGTCGCTTTCGCGTATCAGGGCATAAAACTCATTGCAGTCGCGGCGCTCCAGCCGGAACCGGTAACGGCGCATCGCCGTCACGACGGGCCTGTCGCCCTTTCCGATTGTCAGTTCGACCAGCGCATCCGTATCGCAGGCGAGGTAGAGCGTCGAGTCGTTCACCTCGCACATCTGGTGGACGCCGCGTATCTCCGGCATTCCCGGCTGCAGGGGTAGCGTCCGCATCCGGTCGTCCCCGTATGAATAATAGGTAAGGCCCGGGCCCGAGGTTCCGAGCCATATGACATTCCGGGCCGGGCTGCTGCAAAAACTGAAAACTTCGTTGCTCGTAAGTCCCTTGCCGCGGTCGAAACGGGTCAGGTGGTCGACGGGAATATTCCCGCCGGCATAGCTTTCATAATCGCGGATGCGGATTACGCCGTCGCCCTTGGTGCCTATCCACAGGTTTCCCCTGTCGTCGGTATGGATGGCCCGCACGGGTTTGAGCACCTTTTGCGGCATGTCCTCCATGAGCAGCGTCGTGAACAGCTCCTCCTTGTCGCAGTACATATGAACCCCGTAGCCGTCGGTTCCGACCCAGAGGATATCCTGGTTGCAGTCGGCCCACAGGCAGAAAACGCGGTAGTCCGAGGCGATCAGCTCGCAGCGGCCTCCTTTCTCGGGAACACGGCCCAGGGCCCCGGCCAGGAAGCCCACATAAACCTCGTCCCCGAACGAACAGACCGTCGACACGGTAAAGCCCGTTTCGCCCAGCTGCGAAAGGTCGGATAGCAGCACCAGCGATTCGTCCTTGTACGTATACCGCCACAGCCCGCCCGAGGTGTCGACGAAATGGAGCCTGCCGCCATTGAAGAACGCCTTGCGCACCGGACGCGCGGAGAGCTGGCGCCCGGATACCCGCACGAGACTTTTCCCTTCGCCGTCGTTGAGCCGGTAACGCACCAACTCTCCGTCCCGCCCCAAGGTGCAGAACACCCGGGGTGCCTCCGACCAGACGGTGACAATCTCCGCAGCGCGGACGCCCGGAATATACACGTCCTCGAAAAAGGCGCGCCCTGGGCGGTAGCAGGTGATAAAATCCTCACCCGAGAAAAGCACGGTGTTTCCCTCGCTGTCCGAAGCGATATTCTCCACGTCGACGTACTGCATATAGCTTTCGACGACGCGTCGCTCGCGCAGGGAAAATTTATTGATCCCCAGCGAAGTGGCTACCCATAGGTAGCCCTTTTCGGCCGGGGCTATCTCCAGCACGATATTGCTGCACAGCGAAAATTCGTTGTCCAGCTCCATGCGGAAAACAAAGGTGTTCTTGCCGTTGTAGAGGTGCAGTCCGTCGTAGGTTCCGATCCACATATTGGCATCCTCGTCCTGATACATCGCCAACACGGCGTTGTTCGCCAGCTGCATGTCCGCCTTGACCAGCGACCGCGCCGAAAGTCCCGCCGCCAGCGCCAAAGCGGGTAGCAACAGCAACAACCGGCGGCAGGCCGGCAACCATGACGAATGCGGGAATCGGAAAAGCATGCATTAAAGATAATAAGTTTTAAGGAAAACAGGAAACGGACTATATTAAAAATTAAAATGAACAAAAAAGTAAAATAATACAAGGGTTGACCATTGTCGTGTTTTGAGATTCATTGTGGTGATAATCTTTCAGTTTTATTTCTTCTTGAACTTCAGATATAATCTATGAATTTTAATTTACTTTGATCGGAATAGGCTGAAAACAAACCGTTGCCTTGTCGTTATCTATTATCCCTATACAAAGATGTAATGACCTGAATAATCAAGTCATTACATCATTATAATCCTACGCCTTTACGGCCGGGCTGTTTTTATCCGTTATCTGGAAAGTTCTTTTTCGATAGCCGCCGCTATGCGTTCCAGTTCCTCCTGTGCCGCACCCAGCGACCCGAGGACGATGCGGCCGTTGCGGTCGATTACGAAGGAGCGCGGAACGCCCTGCTCTGCATAGAGGCCGAATACCCGTTTGTCCGGATCCATTGCTGTCAGGTCGCGCAGATAAGCGTAATTCTGCTGTTCGTCGCCTGCGAAAAACTTGTCGAGGCTCTCTTTTGAATCGGTATAGGCGACTGGCAGGAATACGAATTCGCTGTCTGCGGCAAACCGTTCGAGAATGATTTTCGGCAGGGCTTCCGGCGCCAGTTCCCGCAGGCAGGGGCCGCACCAGGTAGCCCAGAAGTTCAGCAGCACGACTTTGCCGCGCAGGGCTGTAAGCGTGAGATCCCCTCCGGCATATTTCGTAGCCCGGAAATCGGCCGCCAGGTCGCCCTCCTTGAGCAGGGTGTGCTGCTCGTAGATTCCTCGTACCAGTTGCATCGCTTTTTCATGCGGGGTCGCAGTGTTTTTTTCCTGTTGCCCGGTGGCCGGAGCCTGTTCCCCGCCTTCGGGTTTTAATTTTATACGCACTACGGGCAATCCGTTTTCCACCGAATTCGCCATGGATTCGATTGTACCCGCGGGAAGTTTCAACAGCTCTTCACGGGTGGTTTCCCGGCTGTCGATGTAATATTTACCGGTTTGCGCCTTGCCGGGGAGTACGGTTGTCAATGCGATCATGGCCGCCAGGAGCGGAAGGATTCGTTTCATGCGATTGGTTTTATGCAAATGTAACTAAAAATTTTTCATATGAAACTATTTTTTATAGTTTTGTTCGGGATGACAAAAGAAAGTCCGTCCGGAATTCCCGGACGGACTTTATGCGGGTTCTGAATATCGTATGTATCAGAGCGCTTCGGCGACGACATAGGTGCTGCCGCCGATGAAGACCATATCGTCCGCAGCGGCAAGTTCCCGGGCGTGTGCCACGGCGGCCGGCACTTCGGGGATGGTTTCCCCCCTGAGCCCGTAGATCGCAGCCTTGGCTGTCAGTTCGGCGGCGGGCAATGCCCTTTCGGTCTGAGCCTGCGTGAAGATGTAGTGTGCGTCGCGGGGCAGCAGGGGCAGGATGTGTGCCAGGTCTTTGTCGCGGACGAACCCGATCACGCAGTAAAGCTCCTTGTGGGGCGTCGCTTTGAGCTGTTCGGCCACGTAGGCGATGCCGTGGGGATTGTGCCCCGTGTCGCAGACGACGAGCGGATTTTCACCCAGCTTCTGCCAGCGTCCCGCCAGAGAAGTGATGGCCGCCGCATCGCGCGTCCCTTCGAGGAAGGCACGGCGGGAGATCGTCAGCGGGGTTTCCTCGTGCAGGAAATCGACCGTCGCCGCGGCTGTCAGGATATTATGGCGCTGGTAATTGCCCGTAAGGTCGAGGTCTACCTCGAATTTGCGGTCGTCGCGCACGCGGTGCATGCAGAAGTGCTGCCGCCCTTCCCGGCAACCGCACTCTTGGCACGAGAATACCTTTTCGGCATAGATGACTTTCGATTTGTTGGCCGCAGCGACCTGCTCGAACACTTCGTTGTAGCGCACATCGCCCTCGCCGATCACGACCGGGATGCTCTTCTTGATGATTCCGGCTTTTTCGGCTGCGATCTTCTGGAGCGTGTCGCCCAGCAGCGCCGTATGCTCCAGCCCGATGTTGGTGATGACGCTTACGACCGGTACGATGATATTCGTGGCGTCGAGTCGTCCGCCCAGTCCCGTTTCGATCACCGCGACCTCGACGTCGCTCTGTGCGAAGTAGTCGAAAGCCAGTGCCGCGGTCATTTCGAAGAACGACAGTTCCAGCTCGACCATCTTGTCGTGGTGTTTGTCCACGAAGTTCACGACCTTCTGTTTGGGAATCATCTCGCCGTCGACGCGGATGCGTTCGCGGAAATCCTGCAGGTGGGGCGAGGTGAAAAGCCCCGTGCGGTAGCCGGCCTGCTGCAATACCGAGGCGATGATATGCGATACGGAACCTTTGCCGTTCGTGCCCGCCACGTGGATCGTGAAGAAATTGCGCTGGGGGTTGCCGATGTGGCGGCAGAATGCGGTGATGCGCTCCAATCCCGGCTTGTAGGCCGTTGCGCCTTTGGTTTCGAAGGCCGGCAGCGACTGGAAGAGGAATTCGAGGGTCTGGGTGTAATTCATATCGGGTTTCGGGTTTTATTTTACGAGGTGGTTCTTTTTCTTGGCCCGGTAGGCGATGTAGTAGAGCACACAGAGCAGCATCAGGTATTCTGAGATGCGTCCCAGGTAGTCGCCGTACCGGGTGTAGAAGGTGAGTTCGGAGTTGAGGGGCACGGCCGCGGTGAGCACGCCCCGTTTTTCCCAGCCGAGCGTCTGGCCTATGTCGCCGCGGGCCGATATGAAGCCCGACATGCCGGTGTTGGCCGACCGGGCGATGGCACGGCGGTGTTCGATGGCGCGCAGGCGCGAGATCGTGAAGAGGTGTTTGTAGCCGGGCGTGTCGCCCCACCAGCCGTCGTTGGAGATGATGGCCATGAACTGTGCCCCGCGGCGCACGAAATCGCCGAAGAAATCGCCGTAAAGTCCTTCATAGCAGATTGCCGGGCCGGTTTTCACGCCCCGGTGTTCGAAGGCAGTGCCGTGCTGCCCCATGCCGATCTGTCCCACGACGCCGCCCAAGTCGATCACGAGGAATTGCAGGATGTCGAAGAGCAGTGTCGGGGTATTTTCCACGCCGATCACCAGTTTGCCTTTGTGGTGCAGCTGCATCCGGCCTGCGGAGTCGAGCCCTACGGCCGTGTTGAATACGTCGTAGTAACCTTCGCCGAACCCGTCCCTGCGTGCCGTGCGGGGTTGTACCCCGGCGGCATAATAACGCAGGGTGTTGGCGCCCGTGACGAGCAGCGCCCCGGGGTGCGACCGGCGCAGGCTGTCGGTCAGCTCTTGCCAGAACATGCCCGGTTCGTCGGCCGGGCGGAATTCCGAAAGACCCGGTTCCCAGTAATGCCCCGGGACGGCAGTCTCGGGCAGCAGGATGAATTGCGCCCCGGCGGGCACCTGTGCCAGAAGGTCGGTGATGTTATCTTCCTGCCAGTCGGCGCGGCCGTTGAATTTGTCGTAGCAGTCGACGTTGGGTTGGAGGATGCTCACCTCGGCCGTCCCCTCGTCGGGCTGCTCCCAGCTCCACCAGATGCTCAGCGACACGGCGGCCGGAAGGAGCAGGACGCCCGCGGCCGGGATCCACCGCCCGATGCTGCGGCGTGCCCGCAGCGCCTCGAAGAAGAGGATATTACAGAGCAGCACCCACAGCGAACCGCCGAAGACACCCGTGTATTCGTACCACTGTACGAGCCATACGTCGTGCGAGAACCCGTTGCCCAGGATCAGCCACGGCCACGAGAATTCGCCGACCGTATACCAGTATTCCGTTGCGATCCACCCGGCAATGAGTAAGGTGTATGCCAGAGCCTTCGGCCCTTTCTTCGAGACGGTGTGGAACAACATGAAGGCGATCATGTTGAGCGTCGTCGAGGCGAGCGTCGCGGCCACGGGCCCCACCGGAGTGGCGTTCCATATCCACCAGACGGTCGAGATGTTCCACAGCGCGAAGGTCAGCGCCGCCCAGCCGAACATGCGCCACCACGAGCGGCGCGTCTGGTCGTACGATGCGCTGATCCACAGCAGCGGGATCATGGCGAAGGGCAGCGTGAGCCCCGTCATGCCGAGCCAGCCCGGTGAGAGCAGGACGACCGAGAGGATTACCGCCGCTAATCTACGAAACATGGTGTGTGATTTTTACGTCGGCAAAAGTAGTCAAATGAGCGCAGATTTCAAAATATTTCATACTTTTGTCTAAACATCTAAATATCCCGGATATAATGAAGAAATTTGCCTTTTTATTGTTCTCGGCGGCGACCGTATTGTTCTGCGGTTGCAGCACCTCGCCGAAGGAAGGTTACAGCATCGTCGACGGCGTGATCGTATTCGACGTCCCGGCCCGCGCCGAGGGCCAGCATTCCGTATTGCGGCTGACGGTCGACCCGATCCCGGTCGTACGCGTAGGGTTCATCGGGTTGGGTATGCGCGGCCCGGGCGCCGTGGAACGCTTCGCAAATATCGACGGGGTCGAGATCGTGGCGCTCTGCGACCTCTACCCCGAGCGTGTCGACAAGTCGCAGGAGATCCTCGCCGGACATAACCTCCCGGCCGCCGCCCCGTACAGCGGGGAGGAGGGGTGGAAGGAACTTTGCCGGCGCGATGACATCGACCTGGTTTACATCTGCACCCCGTGGCAGCTGCACGTCCCGATGGCGGTCTATGCCATGGAGCACGGCAAGCATGTCGCCGTCGAAGTCCCCGCCGCCATGTCGCTCGACGAGTGCTGGCAACTGGTCGACACTGCCGAGAAGACACAGCGCCACTGCATGATGCTCGAGAACTGTGTCTACGACTTCTTCGAGCTGACGACGCTCAACATGGCCCAGCACGGGCTGTTCGGCGAGATACTCCACACCGAAGGCTCCTATATTCACAACCTCGAACCCTACTGGGATTATTACCAGGGCAACTGGCGCCTCGACTTTAACCAGTCGCACCGCGGCGACGTCTATGCCACGCACGGCCTCGGCCCGGCCTGCCAGCTGCTGGATATCCACCGCGGCGATAAGATGAACTACCTCGTGGCGATGGATACCAAGTCGGTCAATGGCCTGAAGCTCGCCAAGGAGAAGATGGGTGCCGAGACCTTCGCCAATGCCGACCAGACGCTGACGCTCATCAAGACCGAGCGGGGCCGCACGATCCTGCTCGAACACAACGTCTATACGCCCCGTCCTTACAGCCGCATGTACCAGCTTACGGGCACCGAGGGCTTCGCCAATAAATACCCGGTCGAGGGCTATGCGTTCCGTCCCGAGCAAATCGCCGGCGAGGAGATTCCCGACCACGAGAATCTGAGCGAGCATTCGTTCATCCCCCAGGCGGCGAAGGCGGCGCTGATGGAGCGTTACAAGCATCCGATCGCCCGGGACATCGAGGAAAAGGCCCGCCGCGTGGGCGGCCACGGCGGCATGGATTTCATCATGGACTATCGCCTCGTTTACTGCCTGCAGCATGGCCTGCCGCTCGATCAGGACGTTTACGACGCTGCCGAATGGTCGTGCATCGGGTCGCTGACCGCGGCGTCGCTCGAACACAACAGTATGCCGGTCGCCGTGCCCGACTTCACGCGCGGCGACTGGGACAAGGTGGACGGGTTCCGTCATGCCATGGCACAGTAAAAACCGCTTATGACATACCGAAAAGCCGGACATTTCGTCCGGCTTTTTTCGTTTGTGGCAGCGCCTTTGCAGTCCGTGTCATAAACTTTAAAACGGTTTGTTATGGATCATCTGAAGGAAGCTCCGGATTATTTGCAGGACGACCACCTGTCGCGGGGAACCAAAGCTTATCTGAAAGTGTTGAACGGCGGCGCTCCCGTCGAATCGTTGCCGGTCGGGGAGGCCCGTCGCGTCCTGGCTGATGTGCAGGCGGCCGTGCATGTCGATCTGTCGGGCATCGAGGAGTCCGAACGGACGGTCGAAAGCGAAGGGCATACGCTCCGCCTGAACCTCGTCCGTCCTTCGGGGGCGGGGCGCGTGCATCTTCCGGCGTTCGTGTTCATTCACGGCGGGGGCTGGGTGCTGGGCGACTATCCCACCCACAGGCGGCTGGTGCGCGACCTTGTCGTGGAGTCGGGTTGTGCGGCGGTATTCGTCAACTATACTCCTTCGCCCGAGGCGCATTTTCCGAAGGCTGTCGAGGAGGTGTATGCCGCAGTGAAATGGGTGGCCGAAAACGGCCGGGAGATCCTCACCGTACAGGGTTTCTCGATCGACGAGGAGGCCGCAAAGGTCAAAATCAAGCGAGACAAGACGAAAATAAAGAACTGACATGGCAATACTCTTTTCCAACGCCACGCTGCTGCCGATGACCGCATCGGCCGGCCAGGCGCAGACGTTTACCGGATCGGTGGGTGTCGAGGGCGACCGCATCGCCTTCATCTCCGCCGCAGAGGCCGATGCGGAGGCCTTCCGGCAGGCCCATCCCGGGCTGCGCGAAATCGACTGCCGCGGACGGCTCGTCATGCCCGGCCTGATCAACACGCACTGCCATGCGGCCATGAGCCTGCAGCGCAGCCTGGCGGACGACATTTCGCTGATGAAGTGGCTCAACGAGCATATCTGGCCCTTTG
>ERZ773168.940-NODE-940-length-26800-cov-3.776519_pt1 | contig 26800 bp, 23 predicted proteins | sample MGYA00511261_ERZ773168 | MGnify/ENA primary metagenome ERZ773168 (study PRJEB29015, sample SAMEA2737855) | human gut metagenome | biome: human gut; feature: human-associated habitat; material: faeces | place: China | collected 2012 ... | reverse complement strand
GCAGAACGGAACGAAAAAGAAGAACAACGCAAAAAAGAGTATGGTCGTAAGAAGGGAGAAAGATTCATGGCAGATAAAATTTTTGAAAACAACCAGGTGTCAATTATGGGAGAGATTGTATCCGATTTCCGGTTCAGTCACGAAGTGTACGGAGAGGGATTTTATATGGTGGATGTGGCAGTGAACCGCCTGAGCAATTATCTGGACTACATTCCATTGATGATATCCGAGCGGCTGATTGACGTAAATGCTGATTACATAGGACAGATCATTTATGTGACCGGGCAGTTCCGGTCGTTTAACCGGCATGAGGAGAAAAAGAACCGCCTTGTCTTATCGGTGTTCGTGCGGGAACTGGAGTTTCTGGAGGAACTGCAGGAGGATATGAAGAGCAACCAGATTTTTCTGGACGGATATATCTGCAAGGAACCGATTTACCGGAAGACGCCGCTGGGACGGGAAATTGCGGATCTTCTGATCGCCGTCAACCGTTCCTACGGAAAATCAGACTATATTCCATGCATCTGCTGGGGTAGAAACGCCCGGTTTGCCTCCGGCTTTGAGGTGGGAGGACATGTGCAGGTATGGGGCAGAATCCAGAGCCGGGAATACGTCAAAAAGATCTCGGAGCTTGAGACGGAAAAACGGGTGGCTTACGAGGTGTCCGTCAGCAAGGTGGATTTTTTGGAGGAATAATCGAAAGTTCCGTTATTGACAACCGTTGTTGATAGTGCTATGTTAATTTTAACTATATGATACATATTTTGATAGAGGTTGCGTGCTTTAAGAGTAGTTTTCCGGATGTGACAGGCACAGGGGAAGGAAAGCAAAAGGAAAGCATGCCGAAAGAGCAAGGCACCTGCTGCCCTGGTTCTTGGGCATAAAGCTAAGAACTTTATGACTGTCATCTTTGCAGATGGGGCGCTATCGGTTCTGTATAATGGCATGCAGATATGCGGCAGAAGAATCAGACCGGCTCATCGAGCCGGCTTTTTTTTGCTTTTTTATTCTGACTCTGATCTGACAGGGGCAAAATTGTACCATGGGCATATATTAACATAGGAGAAACGGAGGATTGGCATGGCGATATTCAAGGGCGCTGGTGTAGCAATTGTTACACCCATGAAGGAAAATGAAGAGGTAGATTACGACAAGTTGGAGGAACTGGTCGAATGGCAGATTGAGCAGGGAACGGATGCGATTGTGATTGTGGGAACGACCGGAGAGAGTTCGACGCTCACTACGGAGGAGCATTCCGATGTGATCCGGGCAGCAGTGCGTTTTGCAAAGCATCGTGTTCCGGTCATTGCCGGCACCGGTTCCAACTGTACCAGAGAGGCGATTCACCTTTCCAAAGAGGCGGAAGAGGCAGGAGCAGACGGACTTTTGGCTGTGACCCCGTACTACAACAAAGCAACACAGGGCGGATTGATCCGTTACTATACAGAGATTGCCGAGGCGGTGAAGCTTCCAATTATCATGTACAACGTTCCGGGACGTACCGGCTGCAATATTATGCCGGAGACCGCAGCCACACTCTTTAAGACCGTGGAGAACATTGTGGGTATCAAGGAGGCGACCGGCAGTCTGGCGCAGGCATCCAGGCTGATGTACTTAACGGATGGCAAGATTGATTTGTATTCCGGCGAGGACGGCATCGTGGTGCCTCTGATGGCAATCGGTGCAATTGGTGTGATTTCCGTGTGGTCGAATGTGGCGCCGGCGGATGTGCACGATATGTGCGCGGCTTTCTCCGCGGGGGATCTTTTGCGCGCGAGAGAACTGCAGTTAAAGGCACAGCCGCTTGTGGATGCGCTGTTTTCCGAGGTAAACCCGATTCCGGTGAAGAAAGCATTGAATCTGATGGGACTGGAAGTGGGACCGCTTCGTTCCCCGCTCACGGAGATGACACCGGAGAATGCCGCAAAGCTTGCAGAAGCGATGAAAAATTACGGAATAAAGTTAGCATAAAAGAACAGATGACTCCGGCGGAAGGGAGCCGTAAGGCCATCCGCCGGAGTATGTGTCTGCACCGCCGGCTGCATGCGGCACGTGGAGCGGGCAGTACAGAGAAGAGAGGATAACGTACGATGATTAAGGCAATCATGAATGGATGCAATGGTAAAATGGGACAGGTCATCTCCGCAATCTGCAAGGAGGATCCGCAGATTGAGATCGTGGCGGGAGTGGATCTCTATGACGGGATCAAAAATGACTATCCGGTATTCCCGAATATTTCCGTCTGCGATGTGAAGGCGGATGTCATCATCGATTTTTCCAATGCGAAGGCCGTGGACGATCTTCTGGTCTATAGTGTGGATAAAAAGATTCCAGTGGTTCTGTGCACGACGGGATTGTCGGAGGAACAGATGGAGCAGGTAAAGGCGGCATCGGGGCAGGTAGCAGTATTAAAATCTGCGAATATGTCGCTGGGAATCAATCTGCTGATGCAGCTTTTAGCGCAGGCGGCAACGATTCTTGCGCCGGCAGGATTTGACATGGAGATCGTGGAGAAGCACCACAACCAGAAGCTGGATGCACCGAGCGGCACAGCGCTGGCGCTGGCGGACTCCATGAATGATGCGCTGGGACATGTCTATGAGTACAAATATGACAGAAGCAGCGAGCGCAAAAAGAGAGATCCGCACGAGATCGGAATCTCGGCAGTGCGCGGAGGCAGCATCGTCGGGGAGCATGAGGTCATCTTCGCGGGACTCGACGAGGTCATTGAGTTCAAGCATACCGCATATTCCCGCAGCGTCTTTGGAAAAGGGGCTGTGGAGGCGGCAAAGTTCCTCGCCGGGAAAGAGGCAGGATTTTATGATATGCAGGATGTGATCCGGGAAACGATGGAACAGGCAGACTGATTGGACAGGCAGACGGATAAGGCAGATTGAAAGCGGATACAGATGGATCGAATGGGAACAGGAGCGTGGAAACGTTTTCTGTTCCCATTTTTATACAGGGCAGAAAACGAACAAAATCTGGTCAGCAGTGCACGGATATGTTACTATTTTAGAGGTGTCTCTTATTTTGATGTTTTGACGACTTGAGGGGGAACATATGGAAAAATATAGGGAAACAGATCTGCGGTACTTAAAAAGTCTGGCAAATCAGTATCCGACCGTGGCTGCGGCAGCGACGGAGATCATTAACCTGCAGGCGATTTTAAGCCTGCCAAAGGGAACAGAACATTTCATTACAGATATTCACGGCGAGTACGATCAGTTCCAGCACGTGATCCGGAACGGTTCCGGAGCGATTAAGCGCAAGATCGAGGAAGAATTCGGGAATGCGATCAGTGCGGGAGAGAAGAAAGCGATTGCGACACTGATCTATTATCCGGAGCAGAAGCTAGAGCAGGTGTTAAAGACAGAAGAAAATATGGAGGACTGGTATAAGGTCTCCCTGTACCGGCTGATCCGCATCTGCAAGAGCGCTTCGTCAAAATATACCAGATCCAAGGTGCGAAAAGCGCTGCCGAAAGATTTTGCGTATGTGATCGAGGAACTGCTGACCGGCAGACCGGATGTCTCCGATCAGGAAGCTTATTATAATGAGATCATCCGGTCTGTGATCCGGACGGGCAGGGCACCGGAGCTTGTGATTGCGTTCTGCAATCTGATCCGCAGGCTTGTGGTGGATCATCTGCATGTGGTGGGAGATATTTTCGACAGGGGACCGTACCCGAATCTGATTATGGATACCTTGATGCAGCACCATTCCGTGGATATTCAGTGGGGGAACCACGATATATACTGGATGGGAGCGGCGGCGGGAAGCAGACCCTGCATCTGCAACGCGATCCGTATCTCTGCCAAGTACGGCAATCTGAACCTTTTAGAGGACGGATACGGCATCAATCTGGTGCCGCTCGCCAGACTTGCCATGAGCAGATACGACAAGGATCCCTGCACCTGCTTTAAGCTGGATTACCGGGAGGATGAGTACGATGTGCGTGACGCCATGCTGGATGAGAAAATGCACAAGGCGATTACGGTGATCCAGTTCAAGCTGGAGGGACAGATGATCATGCGTCACCCGGAGTTCGGGATGGATGAGCGGCTTTTGCTGGACAAGATCAATATCGAAAAAGGAACGGTGTGTGTGGAGGGGAAGGAATACCCGATGAAGGATCTGAACTTCCCGACGATCGACTGGGAGCATCCGTATGAACTGTCATCGGAGGAGGAGGACGTCATGGAGCGGATCACGCAGGCGTTCTTGAACTGTGAAAAATTACAGCGTCACGTCCGTTTCCTGTTCACACAGGGCAGCCTGTACAAGGTCTACAACGGGAACCTGCTCTACCACGGCTGTGTGCCGATGAATGAGGACGGAACCTTTACCAGAGTAAATGTGTACGGAAAAGAATATTCCGGCAAGGCGCTCTACGATGTGCTGGAGAATTACGCGAGAAAAGGGTACTACGCGATTGATCCCGGGGAGAAGAAAAAGGGGCTGGATATCTTGTGGTTTATCTGGGAAAACCAGAATTCCCCGGTGTTTGGAAAAGCAAAAATGACGACGTTTGAGCGCTATTTTATCGCAGACACAGCGACGCACCAGGAGCCGAAGAACCCGTACTACCGCCTGCTGGAGGAGGAAGAGGTGGTCAACCGCATCCTCTCGGAATTCGGGCTTGAGGGCGCGGAGGCACATATCATCAACGGCCATATTCCGGTGGAGGCGAAGCGGGGAGAGTCCCCGGTAAAATGCGGCGGGAAGCTGCTCATTATTGACGGCGGATTCTCCAAGGCCTACCAGCCGAAGACGGGGATTGCGGGATATACGCTGATCTATAATTCCTACGGTCTGGTGCTTGCGGCGCACGAACCGTTTGAGTCGGTCGAAAAGGCGGTGCAGGAGGGAAGCGATATCGCGTCGCATACGATTCTGGTGCAGCATGTCGTGCGTCGTAAGCTGGTGGCGGATACGGACATTGGAAGGGAGCTGCGCGCTTCGATCCGTGATCTGGAGGCGCTGCTGCAGGCATACCGGGACGGTATCCTGGTGGAGAAGATTTAAAGAAAGATAGAAGGAAGCAGGAAAAGAATATGTATATCGGAAATCATCTTTCGGCGTCAAAGGGCTATGCGGCGATGGGGCGGATGGCAGTGAAGCTGGGAGCAAATACATTTGCATTTTTTACAAGAAATCCGAGAGGAGGTGCGGCAAAAGCGATTGATCCGGCGGATGTGGAAAAGCTGCTGGAACTGATGCGGGAGCAGCAATTTGGAAAACTGGTGGCGCATGCACCTTACACGATGAATCTGTGCGCGGCGAAGGAGGATATCCGCAAGTTTTCTAAGGAGATGATCGCGGACGATCTGCGCCGGATGGAGTACACGCCGGGGAATTACTACAATTTTCACCCGGGTTCCCATGTCGGACAGGGGGCGGATGCCGGAATCGAATGGATTGCGGAGGCACTTAACGAGGTGCTCACGCCGGAGCAGACGACGATGGTTCTCCTTGAGACGATGGCGGGAAAGGGTAGTGAGGTGGGCAGAAGCTTTGAGGAACTGCACGCGATTATTGACCGTGTAGAGCTGTCCGATAAGCTTGGCATTTGTCTGGATACCTGTCATGTCTGGGATGCTGGATATGATATTGCGGGAGATCTGGATGGTGTCCTGGAGGAATTTGACCATGTGATCGGTCTGAACCGCCTGTGCGCGGTACATTTTAACGACAGCATGAACGACCGCGGTTCGCACAAAGACCGCCATGCCTGCATCGGCGAGGGAAAGATCGGGCTGGATGCGATGCGGCGTGTGGCGACGCATCCGCTGCTTTCGGACAAGCCGTTTATTCTGGAGACTCCGAATGACGATGAGGGATACCGCAGAGAGATTGCACTTTTCCGGGAGTGGAGGGAGTAGATAAGAATCCAGAGAAATACATTGCTTTTTAGAAGTGGGTGTGTTATACTTCAAATCACATGAATGCGAAAGCTTTTTCATGCAAATATTTGCCCACCAAGAGATTGGTTAAGCCCATACGGACAGGCGGGGCAGCTGCCGATGGTGGAGAGATCCACGTTATTGATTGAGTTAGAAGCTCAAATTTTATAAGTTGATGACGACTGCAGGCGAAGGACTGCAGGACCCTGAATCGTATGCGATAGAGATATCACTTGTGAAACGGTCAATAAGAGTAGTAATAGCAAATATTTGCTGGCGAAGATGCCAACGTAGACTCTGATAATAGTTTTTGCAGCATGTAGGACAGATTACATAAAGTATGACTATGAGAATGTGACAAGGCAGGTGATGTGTGCGCAGCATACAGGCATCTGTCTTTTTTGTGTAATAGGAAACTTCGTCCCTATTACATAAAAACGCTCCGCGGGGATGCGTACCTCGCGGTGAGGTACATAATGCTTTGCATACCGCATCAGGGAGCATCAAAACAGAATGTGAGGAGAATCATGGAAGCAGGATCCCAGAAGCGCGCTCCGGTCTACGAAGCGCTGGAACAATTAAAAAAGAGAAGAGTCGTTCCTTTTGATGTGCCGGGGCACAAGAGAGGGCGTGGCAACCCGGAGCTCGTGGAACTTCTGGGGGAGAAATGTGTGAGTCTGGATGTCAATTCCATGAAGCCGCTTGACAACCTGTGCCATCCGGTGTCGGTCATCAAAGAGGCGGAGGAACTGGCGGCGGAGGCTTTCCGGGCAGATCACGCGTTTTTTATGGTGGGAGGAACAACGTCCTCCGTGCAGAGCATGGTGTTGTCGGTCTGTCGTGCCGGGGATAAGATCATCCTGCCGCGCAATGTACATAAGAGTGTGATCAATGCGCTGGTACTCTGCGGCGCTATTCCGGTCTATGTGAATCCGGAGGTGGACAAAAAGCTTGGCATCTCACTTGGTATGGAGATCTCGGAGGTGGAGCGGGCGATTCTGGAGAATCCGGGCGCGGTGGCGGTTCTTGTGAACAATCCGACTTATTACGGAATCTGTTCCGATTTGCGCTCCATCGTGAAGCTGGCACATGAACACGAGATGCTTGTGCTTGTGGATGAAGCGCACGGCACCCATCTGTATTTCGGGGAGGACCTTCCGGTCTGCGCGATGGATGCCGGTGCGGATATGGCGTCCGTCTCCATGCACAAATCCGGAGGAAGCTTAACACAGAGCTCCCTGCTTTTAACAGGAAAAAATGTCAACTGGGAGTATGTCAGCCAGATTATCAACCTCACACAGACGACAAGCGCGTCGTATCTTCTGATGTCAAGTCTCGACATTTCGCGGAGAAATCTGGCGCTGCGCGGAAGGGAATCGTTCCGCAAAGTGGCGGAGATGGCGGAATACGCCAGGGCGGAGATCAACGACATCGGCGGATATTATGCTTACGGCAAGGATATGGTGAACGGCGGAAGCGTCTATGACTTTGATGTGACGAAGCTCTCAGTCTACACGCGAGGAATCGGTCTGGCAGGAATCGAGGTCTATGATCTGCTGCGGGATGAGTACGATATCCAGATTGAGCTGGGGGACATTGCCAACATCTTAGCCTACATTTCAATCGGCGACCGCATCCAGGATATCGAGCGGCTGGTGGGAGCGTTGGCAGACGTCAAACGCTTGTATTCCAAGGATCCTGCACAGATGTTAAATACAGAATATATAAATCCGACCGTTCTTGTTTCACCGCAGGCGGCTTTTTACGCAGAGAAAAAATGCATGCCGATCCGGGAGACGGCAGGAAAGATCTGCGGAGAGTTTGTGATGTGCTATCCGCCGGGAATTCCGATTCTCGCGCCGGGTGAGATGATTACGCCGGAGATCATCGAATATATCATCTATGCCAAGGAGAAGGGCTGCTCCATGCAGGGAACGGAAGATCCGGCGGTGGAGCACTTAAATGTCTTAGTGGATGACCGGCAGGTGTGGAAATAAGACCGCCGGAAGAATAGCTCTTAAGGAAGAGCATACAGTCAGGAAGAACAGGCGTAAGGAAGCAGCAGACCGTGCGATACGGTCTGGGGAAGGTGGAAGAGAGCGTGGAGTTATGGTTTTCGGATAATCAGACCGATCATGTGAAGGTGTCGGTCAAAGTGGAGAAGCAGCTGTTCGGGGAGCAGACGGATTTTCAGAGGATCGACGTGTTTGAATCCAGGGAATTCGGCAGATTTTTAAGCTCCGATGGCAGTATCGTCTTCTCAGAAAAGGATGAGTTCATCTACGATGAGATGATTGTGCATGTGCCGATGGCGGTGCATCCGCATGTGAAAAAAGTGCTGGTCATCGGTGGCGGAGACGGCGGTGTGGCGAGAGAACTTTCCTATTATGAGGAGATCGAGCAGATCGACGTCGTGGAATCCGACCGGACATTCGTGGATGTGTGCAGGAAGTTTTTCCCGGACAACGCCTGCGGACTGGAAGATCCGCGCGTCAATATCTATTACGAGGATGGACTGCGCTTTCTGCGCACAAAGCATGATGCCTACGATCTGATCATCAATGATGCGATCGATCCGCTCGGGCATACGGCGGGATTGTTCACCAAGGAATTTTATGGGAACTGTTACCGCGCATTAAAAGAAGACGGCATTATGGTCTACCAGCACGGCAGTCCTTTTTATGACGAGGATGAGGAGTCCTGCCGCGTGATGCACCGCAAGGCGAGTCACAGTTTCCCGATCAGCCGTGTGTATCAGGCGCACATTCCGACCTGTTCCTCCGGGTACTGGCTGTTCGGATTTGCGTCAAAAAAATATCACCCGCTAACGGATCTGAATGTGGAGCGCTGGAAAGCGCGCGGGATCAAGACCTGGTATTATACGACCAATCTTCATAAGGGAGCGTTTATGCTGCCAAAATATGTCGAGGATATGCTTGAGGAAGAGGAAGGCAGAAGGTAGATGGCAGATGCGGGACAGAACGGACTCTGACGGGACAGTCAGCGGAGCGTTCTGTCATCCGTTGGCAGAATGATATAAATAATATAAAAATAGAAAATACAGCCGCAGGACGGCAGAATGAGAGGATAAGTAGATGGGAAGATTATTGATTATCGGATGTGGCGGAGTAGCAGGGGTGGCAATTCACAAATGCTGCCAGAACAGCAAGACTTTTTCGGAGATCTGCATTGCAAGCCGCACAAAAGAAAAATGTGACGCGTTAAAAGAAAAGCTGCAGGGAACGACGGATACAGTGATCACGACAGCGAAGGTGGATGCGGATAATGTGGACGAACTGATCGCACTGATCCGTGACTACAAGCCGGATGCCGTGTTAAATGTGGCGCTGCCTTACCAGGATCTGACGATTATGGATGCCTGCCTGGCATGCAAGGTGGACTACATCGATACCGCGAACTACGAACCGGAAGATACCGACGATCCGGCGTGGCGTGCAATTTATGAGAAGCGCTGCAAGGAGGCGGGCTTTACCGCGTACTTCGATTATTCCTGGCAGTGGGCATATCAGAAACGCTTTGCGGATGCCGGCATCACGGCGCTTCTTGGCAGCGGCTTTGACCCTGGCGTGACGAGCGTGTTTACCGCCTATGCGCTGAAGCATTATTTCGATGAGATCGAGTACATCGATATCTTAGACTGCAACGGTGGAGACCACGGTTATCCGTTCGCCACCAATTTCAACCCGGAGATCAACCTCCGCGAGGTATCCGCAAACGGCTCCTACTGGGAGGATGGACACTGGGTAGAGACAAAACCGATGGAAATTAAAAGAGAATATAATTTCCCGCAGGTTGGCGAGAAAGACATGTATCTGCTTCATCATGAGGAGATCGAGTCTCTGGCAAAGAATGTGCCGGGAGTCAAGCGCATCCGCTTCTTCATGACCTTCGGTCAGAGCTATCTGACACATATGCAGTGTCTGGAGGATGTCGGAATGCTCTCCACTTCCCCGATCCAGTATGAGGGAAGAGAGATCGTGCCGATCCAGTTCTTAAAGGCATTGCTTCCGGACCCGGCGTCACTGGGTCCTAGAACCGTTGGCAAGACGAACATCGGTTGTATTTTTACCGGCAAGAAGGATGGCAAGGAAAAGACGATCTATATCTATAACGTCTGCGATCACCAGGAGTGCTACAGGGAGGTTGGCTCACAGGCGATCTCCTACACGACAGGAGTTCCGGCAATGATCGGTGCAGCACTTGTTGTAGATAAGGTGTGGGATAAGGACGGCGTCTTCAATATCGAGGAGTTTGATCCGGATCCGTTTATGGATATGCTCAACCAGTACGGACTGCCGTGGGTTGTCGATGAGAACCCCAAGACGGTGGCGTAGCCGTTCGTAAAAAGAGCCGGACAGGGAGAGACGAGAGCAATGAAGTGGAATGAACTTCCGACACCATGCTATGTGGTGGATCAGAAAAAATTAAAAGAGAATTTAATAATATTGCATAATCTGGAGCAGGATACGGGATGCCATGTCCTGCTGGCGCAGAAAGCGTTTTCCGCATATGCGCTCTATCCGTTGATCGGACAATACATCAGCGGTACCACAGCGAGCGGACTCTACGAGGCGCGTCTCGGCGCAGAGGAGATGGGGCGTGAGAACCATGTGTTTGCTCCGGCGTACAAGGACAGCGATATGGAGGAACTGGTCACGCTCTGCGACCATGTGATTTTTAATTCCTTTGCGCAGTATGTCAGGCACAGGAAGAAGGTGGCAGCGCGGAATGCTGTCAGTGATACAAGTCACCGTGTCAGCATCGGACTTCGGATCAATCCGGAGTATTCCACGCAGGAGGGACATGCGATCTATGATCCCTGCGCGCCCGGTTCCAGACTCGGCATGACAAGAGAGGCGTTTGAGAAAGGACTTGCCGGACTTGGCATGAGACGGCAGGAGGATGGAAGCTATGAACTGCCGGAGGATGTGGAGGGACTCCATTTTCACACGCTCTGCGAGCAGGACGCGGATGATCTGGAATGCACGTTTTTGGCGTTTGAGGAGCAGTTTGCTTCTTATTTAAAACAGGTCCGGTGGCTGAATCTGGGCGGAGGACATCATATTACCAGACCGGGTTACCAGATAGAGCGTTTAAAGAAGCTTATCGGCTATATCAGGGAGACCTACGGACTTGCCGTGTATCTGGAGCCCGGCGAGGCGGTTGCCTTAAATGCGGGATATCTGGTAACGGAAGTGTGCGATATTGTACACAACGGGATGGATATTCTGATTCTGGATGCGTCCGCGGCGTGTCATATGCCGGACGTTCTTGAGATGCCGTATCGTCCACCGCTTCGGGACGGATTTGCGGCGGGGGAGCAGAAATACACCTATCGGCTGTCCTCGCTCACCTGTCTGGCGGGGGACGTCATCGGGGACTACAGTTTCACACACGAGATTCAGATCGGCGACCGTCTGGTGTTTGAGGACATGGCAATCTACTCGATGGTGAAGAATAATACCTTTAATGGAATTCCGCTTCCGTCGATCGCAATGCTCCGGGAAGACGGGGAGGTTGAGATGTTAAAGCAGTTCGGCTATGAAGATTTCAAAGGGCGGTTGTCATAACCGGTTTTGAAAGACATCCGGGACAAGGGAAGATGACCTGGAAGATGGTAGAGGAAATGGAGAAAAAGATGCAAAAGTGTGCAGAAGATCCAAAAGAGAGAATGACAACGCCGCAGGCGGACGGATTTTTTATGCCGGGGGAGTACGAACCGCATGACGGCTGCATTCTGATCTGGCCGTCGCGCCCGGGTTCCTGGATTTACGGCGCACGCGATGCGCGGATTGCATTCCGGGATGTGATTGCAGCGATTGCGCAGAGTGAAAACGTATATGTGGCAGCCGGGCGGGATGCCATTGACTCGGCAAGAGAGATGCTGACCGGAGAGGATGCGCCTTGGAAAAAGCGGGTGACGGTCTTTGAGATGGAGACAGACGATGCCTGGGCAAGGGATGTGGCGCCGACTTTTGTGAAAGACGGCGCCGGCAGGGTGCGGGCAGTGAACTGGTCATTTAACGCCTGGGGCGGTGCGGTGGACGGACTGTATGCATCCTGGGCGTTGGACGATGCGTTTGCGAAGGCGTTTTCTGCAAAGTTCGGCTATGCGTGTTACGATGCCGCCCCGTTTGTGCTGGAGGGCGGATCGATTCACAGCGACGGCGAGGGAACGCTTCTGGTGACAGAGACGTGTCTTCTGAGTGCAGGGCGCAATCCGGCGCTTGCGCGCGGGGAGATTGAGGAACAGCTTAGAATTTATCTTGGCATAGAAAAAGTATTGTGGCTTCCGCGTGGAATCTATCAGGATGAGACGAATGAACATGTGGATAACGTCTGCGCGTTCCTGCGCCCGGGCGAGGTGGTGCTTGCCTGGACGGACGATGAAACAGATCCGCAGTATCCGCTTTCACAGCAGACGCTTGCGTACCTGGAGGGCGAGACGGATGCGCGCGGGAGAAAGCTTGTCATTCACAAGCTTCCGATTCCCGATCATCCGGTCTGCATTACAGAGGAGGAACTGGCAGGTTATTCGTTTGCCGAAGGGGAGGATGAGCGGGAGGCGGGAGAGCGTCTTGCGGCATCCTACGTGAACTTTTATTTTTCCAACGAGGCAGTCATCCTTCCGGCGTTTGGCGGAGAGAATGAGGAGAGCGACAGGCGCGCGGCCGCACTGTTTGCGCAGTGGAATCCGGGGTGGAAGATTATCCCGGTGCAGGCGCGTGCGATTTTAGTCGGCGGCGGGAATATCCACTGTATTACACAGCAGATCCCGGCGGCAAAAATGCAGCAGCAAAACGCAGCAGTAAAAATGCAGCAGCGGTAAAGTGGACAGAGACAAAAAGAGGAAAAGAGCATGAACAGAGTGAAAGTGGCGGCAATTCAGATGCGCTGTGCGGCATCTGTGGAGGAGAATTTAAAAAAGGCGGAAGCCATGGTGCGAAAGGCGGCGGCAGAGGGAGCAAATGTGATCCTTCTGCCGGAACTTTTTGAGAGGGAATATTTTTGCCAGCAGCGCCGGTATGACTTTTATCATTATGCGAAGACTGTGATGGAGAACGATGCGGTGCGCATGGGCATGCGGCTTGCCGCGGAGCTTGGCGTGGTGCTCCCGATCAGCTTTTATGAGCGGGATGTGAACAACCTGTACAATTCCATCGCCTGTATCGACGCGGACGGAACGGTGCTCGGCGTTTATCGCAAGACGCATATCCCGGATGATCATTACTATCAGGAAAAGTTCTATTTTACGCCGGGGGATACCGGATTTCAGGTATTTTCTACGCGCTACGGCAGAATCGGCGTGGGAATCTGCTGGGATCAGTGGTTTCCGGAGAGCGCGCGCTGTATGGCGCTTGCAGGGGCGGAACTGCTTTTTTATCCGACGGCGATCGGATCGGAACCGATCTTAGAGTGCGACAGTATGCCGCACTGGAGACGCTGTATGCAGGGACATGCGGCAGCCAATCTGATGCCCGTTGTTGCGGCAAACCGGATCGGTGAGGAGACGGTAGAACCCTGTGAGGAAAACGGCGGACAGCGTTCGGCGCTTGTTTTTTACGGATCGTCTTTCCTGACCGATGAGACCGGAGAAATTCTGGCGGAGGCAGGGCGCGACGAGGAAGAGATACTGGTGCAGGAATATGATCTGGACGAGCTGGATGCCAGACGGCTGGAGTGGGGGCTGTTCCGCGACAGGCGCCCGGAGTGCTACGGCATCATCAGCGGCAGGTAAAAGAAATATATTGTTGACATGGAAACAATAATGAGATACAGTAGGAACTGGGAACAAAATACCATGTTAGAAAAAGGAAGAGTCTGCATGAAAGATCGGGAAGAGCTGTTAAAAGAAATCGCGCTCATGCTGGAGCGGCAGGATATGCTTTCCAAACTGACGGAAAACCAGTGTCTGGATGAATACGGCTATTCGGAGACACACTGTATCGACTATATCGGAAGACTGGAACTGCCGAACGTCACGAAGGTGGCGGAGCACATGGGGATGACGCGCGGCGCGATCAGCAAGATGACCAGGAAGCTTCTTGCCAAAGGGCTGATCGAAAAATATACGCTGGAGACGAACAAAAAGGAAGTATATTTCAAGCTCACGGATCAGGGCAGACTTTTGTTTGATGAGCATGCGAAGCGCCATAAGCGATGGGAGAAGCGCGATATGGAATTTCTGGCGCGCTATTCCGTCGAGGATGTGAGGACGGTGAGCCGTTTTATGACGGAGTTCAACGGCTATCTGGAAGAGCAGATCGAGACGATTACAGGGACGCAGGCAGAAGGATGATATTGTGTAATAGGAACGAAGTTTCCTGTTACACAAAAAAGAATCCTGCAGGCAGGATTCTCATGTGTTACTGTTGTATGAAATGTAATTGTTAAGCGTTTAACACTTCAAGAAGCGTAAGCAGCTTCTCTACCGTGTCCTGGCTGATGTTGTTTGCTGCGATAAAATTGCTTACCGTCGTTGCGACATCTTCGGAAGTCTCTGCAGTGGATGCGGATGCGACGGTGTTTGTATCGCTTCCCATATAGGAGAGAACCTTCTGGACATAATTCTGTGTCTCGCTAAACGGTGGAATACCGCCGTATTTATCGACATTTGCACTGCCGGCGTTGTATGCCGCAAGTGCAAGAGAGGTATCACCGTTGTACCTGGCAAGCAGCTGGGAGATCAGATTCGCACCGCCCATGATATTCTGGTAGGCGTCGTAGGAATCTGTGACACCGAGAGATGCTGCGGTGGCAGGCATCAGCTGCATGATACCGACGGCACCGGCGCTGCTGACAGCGCTTGTATTAAAATTGGACTCTGCTCTTGCGATTGATTTTAAAAGAGTGGAGGAGACGCCGTAGGTGTTTGCCGCCTCGTCAAAGATGGCGGAAAGGTCTTCGGAGCAGGCCGTGCTGCCGGAGTAGGCGTCGGTGGCATTCGTTAAAACGGAAGAAAAGTCAGATCCCGCAGCCTGTGCCTTGGCAGCTTCGGCGGCAGCTCTCTCCGCTTCGGCGCGGGCAGCAGCCTCGGCGTTGATCTGATCCACAAATGCCTGATCGTGATAATTTAAGATCGTAATACTCATTGGTAACTCCCTTGAAAACAACTTCACTGAATGTATAACTAGAAAAAGTATAGCATAATTTACGGGATTAGGAAAGAAAAAAATGAAAACCAAGCAAGCCGAACAGAAAGGGACATATTTACGTGCATTCCGGGCAGCATTTCCCTACACGGTACCGGTGCTCACCGGCTATCTGTTTATCGGAATGGCGTTCGGAGTGATGATACAGGAAAAAGGTTACAACTTCTTGTGGGCAATGCTCATGAGCCTGGTGATCTATGCGGGCAGCGGACAGTATCTGGCAGTCAACTTCTTCGCGCCGGGCGTCAGCCTTTTCAATGTGATTTTCATGGAATTTATGGTGAATATCCGCCATATTTTTTATGGATTGTCACTGTTGGAACGTTTTTCCGAGATGGGGAAAAAGCGGCTCTACATGATCTTTTCCTTGACGGATGAGACCTACTCACTTTTCTTTGTCACAAAAGTGCCGAAGGATGTGAAGGAGGAGCAGTTCTTATTTGCGATTGCCGTGCTTGACCAGAGTTACTGGATCATCGGCTCCGGCATCGGCGCCCTGCTTGGAAATGTACTTCCGTTCTCCGCGGAGGGCATTGACTTTGCAATGACGGCATTGTTTGTGGTAATCATGGTAGAACAGTGGATGGAGAAGCAGAACCGTCCGAGCGTGGTGATCGGGCTGGTATGTGGACTGGTGTGCAGGCTGGTGTTCGGAGCGGACAATTTTATCCTTCCGACCATGATATGCGTCATGGTCATCCTGCTTTCCTGCAAAAAAATATTCGATAAAATGATTCCGGAGGACGGAAAGGAAGGAGGCGAGCCGGAGTGCCAGTAAGTGTTGGAAGATCGCTTGCGATCATATTTACCGTGGCGGGAACGATATTTTTTACCCGGCTGATTCCGTTTCTGTTTTTCCCGAAAGGAAAAGAGATTCCGCCGATCATCCGGTATCTGGGGAGGGTGCTGCCCCCGGCGGTCATCGCCATGCTCATCGTCTATTGTCTGAAGGGCGTGACCTTCTACTGCCTGAAAAGTGTGTCGGTGCTTGCAGTACCTTTTGGTCTGCCGGAATTCATTGCCGTGGCGGCGGTCATCGTGCTTCATGTATGGAAGCGCAACAATCTGCTCAGCATTGGTGTCGGAATGGCACTTTATATGTTTTTGATACAAGTTGTATTCTAGGAAGAGAGGAAGAACCGTATGAAGAAGAAACCATTTGTAACCAAAGAACAGTTAGAAGAAATCGTAAAAAAATACCCAACGCCGTTTCATCTCTACGATGAAAAAGGAATCCGCGAAAATGCGAAGGCAGTGAAGGAAGCATTTGCATGGAACCCGGGATTCCGGGAGTATTTTGCGGTAAAGGCAACGCCGAACCCGTTCATTCTTGACATTTTAAAAGAATATGACTGCGGATGTGACTGTGCGTCGCTGACAGAGCTGATGCTTGCGGATTCCCAGGGCTTCGATGGAAAACACATCATGTTTTCCTCCAATGATACGCCGGCGGAGGAATTTGCATTTGCCAATGAGCTTGGTGCGATCATCAATCTCGACGATTTTACACACATTGATTTTCTGGAAAAAACGATCGGCAGGATTCCGGAGACGATCAGCTGCCGGTACAATCCGGGAGGCGTCTTTAAGATGAGCAACGGCATCATGGATAATCCGGGCGATGCAAAGTACGGTTTTACCCACGAGCAGATCATTGAGGGATTCAAGATCTTAAAGGAGAAGGGAGCCAAGCATTTTGGCGTACATGCGTTCCTTGCCAGCAATACCGTGACAAACGAATATTACCCGAAGCTTGCGAGAGAACTGTTTGAACTGGTTGTGGAACTGCGCGATAAGACGGGATGCGATATCTGTTTTATCAATCTCTCCGGCGGTGTCGGTATTCCGTACACACCGGATCAGACGCCGAACGACATCCGTGTCATCGGAGAGGGCGTCCGGGTGGCATATGAGGAGATCTTAGTTCCGGCGGGACTTGGCGATGTCGCAATCTACACGGAGATGGGACGTTTTATGCTGGGACCGTACGGCTGCCTGGTGACAACGGCCATCCATGAGAAGCATACCCACAAGGAGTACATCGGTGTGGACGCGTGTGCCGTGAACCTGATGCGCCCGGCAATCTACGGGGCATATCACCATATTACGGTGATGGGCAAGGAGGATGCGCCTTGCAACCACAAGTATGATGTGACAGGCTCCCTTTGCGAGAACTGCGATAAGTTTGCGATTGACCGGATGCTGCCGAAGATCGACATGGGAGATCTTCTGGTCATTCATGATACCGGTGCGCATGGTTTTTCCATGGGATACAACTATAACGGAAAATTAAAGTCAGCGGAGGTGCTGCTTAAGGAAGACGGATCGACACAGCTGATCCGTCGTGCCGAGACGCCGGAGGACTATTTCCGCACGTTTGACTGCTTTGATATCTTAAAGGATATGAAGCACCCGAAATAAGCGGCAGATCATTCCGGAAAAAGCACAGCAGCGAGGATGAGATATGTGCATTGATACAGAACGTTTTGAGCGTGCCAGGGGCAGAGTCATCGGTATCGAGCGGCAGAGGCTTGGAATCGGCACGCTCTCGGAGAAGACGGTACATGCAGTGCTCAAGAATTATTATGCACCGGATGAGGATATGCATGAGATCCCGATTGAGAATTTTGTTGCGGATATTTTTGACGGGGAGGCAGTGATCGAGATTCAGACGCGGTCGTTCCAGAATATGCGGCGGAAACTTGCCGCATTTCTGCCGTTATACCCGGTGACCATCGTCTATCCGATTCCGCATGTGAAGTGGCTTCACTGGATGGATGAGGAGACGGGGGAGATCTCTCCCGGGCGCAAATCGCCCAAGAAGGGAAATGCATACCAGGCATTCATCGAATTGTATAAGATCCGGCCGTTTCTGAAAGATCCGAATCTGAGACTACGGCTGGATCTCATTGACATGGAGGAATACCGTCTGTTAAACGGCTGGAGCCGGGACAAAAAGAAGGGAAGCGACCGCTTCGACCGGATACCGCTTACCTTCGTGGAGGAAGTGCGTGTGGACCGGAGGGAGGACTACATGCAGTTCATCCCCTATGAGATTCCGGAGGAGTTTACTGCGAAGGATTTTGCGGCATGCGCGAAGATTCCGGTGCGGCTGGCACAGACGGTGCTCTTGATTCTGACGGATCTATTGATTGTGGAGCGGATTGGAAAGCAGGGAAGAAGTTATCTCTACCGGATCTGCGAGATTGAATGAATCTCTTCCCAAGCGGGGCGTTCTGTGTTATACTGACTGCCGGATGTATATTTATGCAGTATCTATGTGAGAGATAAGGAAGCATGAGGTAGATAGTACGATGAAAAACACAGCAATCAAATTATCCGGCATACTGCTTGCCGGAGCGGTCTTTTTTTCGACGCTGTTAGGTTACGGCACACAGGTTGCCGCGGCGACGGCGATAGGCAGCGACACGGAGGCGGGACAGGCATCCGGCGACGGTTCTGTTGCGTCGGTTGCGGATCTTCCGGGAAAGCATATCGGTGTACAGCTCGGCACGACCGGAGATATCATGGTCAGCGACTATGAGACGGACGGCTCGGGCACGGTAGTAGAGCGTTACAATAAGGGCGCGGATGCCGTGCAGGCATTAAAGCAGGGAAAGTTAGACTGCGTGATTATTGACGAATTGCCGGCGCTGGCATTTGTGGAGCAGAACGAAGGGCTTAAGATTCTCGAGGAGAACTTTGTTGAGGAGGACTATGCGTTCGTAATCGCAAAGGGTAACGAGGCACTTGTGGATCAGGTCAATGAGACGCTGCGCGAACTGAAGGACGAGGGTGTTCTCGATAACATTGCGAAGAATTATACCGGAACGGACGAGGAGATTGGAAAGTATCCGTATGAAATTCTGGATGTGGAACGCACGAACGGCACGCTTACCGTTGGTACGAATGCGGAGTTTCCGCCGTATGAATACTATGAAGAGGGAAAGATCACCGGAATCGACATGGATATTATGCAGGCGGTCTGCGACAAACTCGGCATGGAGTTAAAGATCGAGGACATGGCGTTTGATTCCGTGATTCCTGCGGTGTCCACCGGAAAAGTCGACATCGGTGCATCGGGTTTTACGGTGACGGAGGAACGCAAAAAGAATGTGAACTTCACGGATACCTATGCAAAATCCAAGCAGGTCATCATCGTGAGAGATACATCTGTCACAGCAGAGAAGACAGGGATAGCAGAGAAGTTTTATGATAACTTTATCAAGGACAGCCGATATACCTATTTGTTAAAGGGACTTTTAAATACACTCATCATCACCGTGTTTGCGGTAATGATCGGTATTGTGTTTGGATTTTTGATCGCGATTGTAAGAACCAACCACGACAGAAACGGCGGGCTTACGATCTTAAATGCACTCTGCAAGGCATACCTTGCCGTTGTGCGCGGTACGCCGGTCATGATTCAGCTTCTGATTATTTATTATGTCATTTTCCAGAGCATCAATACGGGAAAACTGTTCGTGGCAGTCATTGCGTTCGGACTGAACTCGGCGGCCTACGTGGCGGAAATCGTCCGGTCCGGTATTATGGCGGTGGACATCGGACAGTTTGAGGCGGGAAGAAGCCTTGGATTAAATTATAAGCAGACGATGTTAAGCATCATCCTGCCGCAGGCAGTCAAAAATATTCTGCCGGCACTCTGCAATGAGTTTATCAGTCTGTTGAAGGAGACTTCGATCAGCGGTTACATCGGGCTGATGGATCTGACCAAGGGCGGAGACATCATCCGAAGCGTGACGTACGAGGCGTTCATGCCGTTAATTGCGGTCGCGGCCATTTATTTCCTGATTGTCATGGGACTGAGCAAGGCAGTCGGACTGTTGGAAAGGAGATTGAGAAGCAATGAGCGATAATACGGTAATTCTGGAAGTAAAAGAGCTTCACAAGTCTTTTGACGGTCATGAAGTGTTAAAAGGAATCTCTACGACGATCAAAAAGGGCGATGTGCTGGCGCTGATCGGACCGTCCGGCTGCGGTAAATCCACGTTTTTGCGCTCCTTAAATCTGCTGGAGATTCCGACGGCGGGACATGTGCTGTTTGAGGGAACCGATCTGACGGATCCGTCGGTGGACATCAATCATGTCCGGGAGAAGATCGGCATGGTGTTTCAGCAGTTCAATCTGTTTCCGAACATGACGATTCTGGAAAATATCATGCTTGCCCCGGTAAAACTCGGCAAGATGGCAAAAGAGGAAGCGAATACGCGCGCGATGGAGCTGTTAAAGCGCATCGGTCTGGCGGATAAGGCGGGCGCGTATCCCGCGCAGCTTTCCGGCGGACAGAAGCAGCGCATTGCCATCGTGCGGTCGCTGGCGATGGACCCGGACATCATCCTGTTTGACGAGCCGACCTCGGCGCTTGATCCGGAGATGGTCGGCGAGGTGCTCGCCGTGATGCAGGAACTGGCGGAGGATGGCATGACGATGGTGGTCGTGACACATGAGATGGGATTTGCCAGAGAAGTTGCGAACCGTGTGATGTTTATCAACGACGGCGTGATCCAGGAGGAGGGAACCCCGCAGGAGATTTTTGGCAATCCAAAGAGCCAGAGACTGCAGGAGTTTTTATCAAAGGTATTGTAAGAAGAAATAAGGACGGGCTGTCCGGCGCAAAAGAGGTGCCGCGGCCCGTTTTTTGTGCAACAGGCAAAGAATGTGTTTTGTATACTGCATCAGGAATACCTCCCGCAGGCGGAGAGCGGGGCGGAACATCGTTTGCAAGATGTGCGATTGTATGATAAGATAAATAACGATTTTTAGGAACGGAATCGTAAGGGAAGGAAGAACGCATATGAAATGGAATAAATACACGATAGAGACAACGACGGCGGCGGAGGACTACATGAGTGCGATGTTAGCCGACCTTGGCATTGAGGGAGTGGAGATTGAGGATAACATTCCGCTGTCCAAGGAAGATCAGGCGGATATGTTCATCGATTTTCTGCCGGAGCTTCCGCCGGATGACGGTGTGAGCCACGTCAGCTTTTATCTCGAGGATGACGGCGAGGATCGCACCGAACTGTTAAAGCAGGTAAAAGAGGCGTTGGAGGACTTAAGAAAAGTCGTGGATGTCGGAAGCGGCGTGATCACCTCCGACCAGACGGAGGATCTGGACTGGATCAATAACTGGAAGAAATTCTTCAGTTCCTTCTATATCGATGACATCCTGATCAAACCGACCTGGGAGGAATTAAAGCCGGAGGATGCCGACAAATTTTTAATCGAGATTGATCCGGGTGTGTCGTTTGGAACCGGCAAGCATGAAACGACGCAGCTGTGCATCCGCCAGCTGTTAAAGTATATCCGCGGGAACGATGCGTACACACCGGAAAACCGCACGCCGAAGGTACTCGACGTCGGCTGCGGAAGCGGCATTTTATCGATTGTAGCGTTGAAGCTTGGCGCGTCCGCGGTAGTCGGAACGGATCTCGATCCGGACTGCATGACCTCCACACATGAGAACATGGCGGTGAACCATCTGGACGCGGCGCTCGGCACATTTTATGTCGGCAATCTGATCGATGATGCAGCACTGCAGGAGAAAGTCGGCACGGAGGAATACGACATTGTGGTTGCCAACATTCTGGCAGATGTCATTATTCCGATGGCACCGGTGATTCCGGCACGCTTGAAACGCGGCGGTTATTTTATTACCTCGGGCATCATCGATTTCAAGGAGAACGCGGTAAAAGAAGCGATTGAAGCGGCCGGACTTACGGTGGTGGAGATCAATCATCAGGGCGAGTGGGTGAACATTACGGCGAGAAAGCCGGAATAAGGAAGACGATCCAGAAGAAGGAAAGACGATCCGAAGAAATGGCAGGCAGCCCGGAAATGAGGAGTTTATGTATCAGTTTTTTGTGGAAGACGAGCAGATTGCAAATGATCTGGTGATAATTGAGGGAAGCGATGTAAATCACATCCGCAATGTCCTGCGCATGAAATGCGGGGAAAAAGTGCGCATCAGCAGCACATCCGGCAGGAATTTCTTCGGCACGATTGACCGGATTGCAGAGAATGTGGTGGAGGTGTGCATCACGGAGGAGACGGCTTTAGATACGGAACTGCCCTGCCGGATCTGCCTGTTTCAAGGACTTCCAAAGAGCGACAAGATGGAACTCATCGTCCAGAAGGCAGTGGAACTTGGCGCCGCTGAAGTGATTCCGGTGGCGATGAAAAACTGCGTTGTAAAACTGGATGCAAAAAAAGCAGCGGCAAAGGCGGCACGTTGGCAGGAGATTGCAAAGAGTGCGGCAAAGCAGTCAAAGCGCAGCAGAATTCCGGTGGTGAGAGAACCGGTGAATTACCGGGAGGCAGTCGCATTGGCGGGAGAGCTCGACGTGGTGCTGCTGCCGTATGAGAACGAGCGCGGCATGGCGGCCACAAGGGAAGTGATGGAGCGGATTGCACCGGGGCAGAGCGTCGCTATTTTTATCGGACCGGAGGGCGGATTCGATCCGTCGGAGATTGCGCTGGCAAAAGAGGAGGGGATGCATCTGGTGTCCCTCGGAAAAAGAATTTTGCGCACGGAGACGGCGGGACTTGCAACCCTTTCCATTCTGATGTATCATATCGAGAGTGTGTCGGAAGCGGAAGAAGAGCGGGATCAGCCGTGATTCTGCGTCGGCGTTTGTTAGAAAGGCATGGTTTTAAAACAGATGGAAGCATATTTGGATAATTCTGCCACCACCCGGTGCAGTGAGCGCGCCAAAAACAAGATGGTGCAGATCTTAACGGAAGATTACGGCAATCCGTCCTCCCTGCACAACATGGGAAAGACGGCGGAGGATTATATTAAAGAAGCAAAAGAGCAGATCGCAAGGACGCTCCGCTGCGATGAGAAGGAGATCGTCTTTACGTCGGGCGGCACGGAGTCGAACAATATGGCGCTGATCGGCGGAGCGCTGGCAAACAAGCGCCAGGGAAAGCATATCATCACGACGTCGATTGAGCATGCGTCGGTACAGGCGCCGCTTGCCTACTTAAAGGAACTCGGCTATGAGATCACGGAATTGTCTGTGGATCATGACGGTATTATTTCGCTGGAGGAACTGCGGGATGCAGTGCGGGAAGATACGGTGCTGGTGTCCATCATGATGGTGAACAACGAGATTGGTGCGGTTGAACCGGTCGAGGAAGCGGCGAAGGTCATCAAGGCGAAGAATCCGGACACGCTGTTTCATGTGGATGCGATTCAGGCGTACGGCAAATTCCGCATCTGCCCGAAAAAGATGGGGATTGATCTGCTCTCGGTGAGTGGACACAAGATCCACGCGCCGAAAGGAACCGGATTTTTATATATCCGCGATAAGGTAAAAGTAAAACCGATCATCTACGGCGGCGGTCAGCAGAAGGGAATGCGCTCCGGTACGGAGAACGTTCCGGGCGTGGCTGCACTCGGCGAGGCAGCGGCGGAAATCTATGAGAACTTTGACGCGAAGGTCGATCATATGTATGAGATCAAGCAGAGATTCATCGATGAAGTGACACAGATCCCGGGAGTGACGGTAAACGGTAAAACGGGACGGGACTCTGCGCCGCAGATTGTGAGTGTCACGATCGAGGATGTGCGCAGTGAAGTGATGCTCCATTCTCTGGAAGAATACGGCATCTATGTGTCGGCGGGAAGCGCATGCTCGTCCAATAAGCCGGCACCGAGCCGCACCTTGCAGGGCATCGGTCTGCCGAAGCAGAAGTTAGAGTCCACGATCCGGATCAGCTTCTGCGTCAACACAACGGAAGAAGAAGTGGATTACGCGGTCGAAAAAATGAAAGAGATCATTCCGTTCCGCAGAAAGTTCACCAGAAAGTAAAGGAGAAAACCATGACATATAAAGCATTTTTGATTAAATATGCAGAGATTGCCATCAAGGGAAAGAACCGCTACCTGTTTGAGGATGCTCTGGTGAGCCAGATGAATCATGCCTTAAAGAAGGTGGACGGCACTTTCCATATCCGCAAGGAGCAGGGCAGAATCTACGTCGAGATGGAGGGCGAATACGATTACGATGGAGCTGTGGAGGCACTGCAGCATGTGTTTGGCATCGTGGGAATCTGTCCGGTTGTGCTGTTGGAGGACGAGGGCTTTGATGTGCTGGCGGGGGAAGTGATCCGCTATATCGACGAGGTATACCCGGACAAGCATTTTACGTTCAAGGTCAATGCGCGCCGTGCGAGAAAGAATTACCCGTTGGAGTCGATGGAGATCAATGCCCAGATGGGCGAGCGGATTTTGGAGGCGTTCCCGGAGACGCGCGTGGATGTCCACAAGCCGCAGGTGATGTTTAATATCGAGATCCGCAACCAGATCAATGTGTACTCGACGGTTATTCCGGGACCGGGCGGTATGCCGGTCGGAACAAACGGAAAAGCCATGCTGCTCTTATCCGGCGGAATCGACAGCCCGGTGGCAGGCTACATGATTGCAAAGCGCGGTGTTACCATCGATGCGACCTATTTTCATGCGCCGCCTTATACGTCGGAGCGCGCCAAGCAGAAGGTCGTGGATCTGGCAAAGATCATTTCCAAATATACCGGACCGATCAATCTGCATGTGGTCAATTTTACGGATATCCAGTTATATATTTACGAACAGTGCCCGCATGAGGAGCTGACGATTATCATGCGGCGCTACATGATGAAGCTGGCGGAGCATTTCGCAAAAGAGAACAAGTGTCTCGGACTGATTACGGGGGAGAGTATCGGACAGGTGGCGAGCCAGACCATGCAGTCGCTCGCGGCAACCAATGAGGTATGTACGATGCCGGTTTACCGTCCGCTGATCGGATTTGACAAGCAGGAGATCGTGGAGATCTCGGAGAAGATCGATGCTTACGAGACATCCATCCTTCCTTACGAGGACTGCTGTACGATTTTCGTGGCAAAGCACCCGGTGACAAAGCCGAGCTTAAACGTGATTCACAATGATGAGAGAAAGCTTTCCGAGAAGATCGATGCGCTGATGCAGGAAGCCATCGATACGGTGGAGGTAATCCACATCGAGGCGTAGATGTGCATCCTCGCGGTGCGGGTTTATGTAATAGGAACGAAGTCTCCTGTTACATAAAAAAACAGCCGCGGGAAATCCCGCGGCGTGTACCCCTGTCATGTATGAATTAGATTAAGTATGGCTTTAAAGTCTCCATAATCTCGTCCATGTTGTTCTCTGCATGGATTGCAAGGTCGATAGGCTTGGATAAATCTAAACTGAAGATACCCATGATGGACTTTGCATCGATGACGTATCTGCCAGAGATCAGATCAAAATCATATTCATACTGCGTAATTGCATTGACGAAGGACTTTACCTTGTCGATCGAGTTAAGGGAAATCTGTACTGTTTTCATGATAAAAAACCTCCTTAGGATTATCTGTTTCAAGATAGTTTTATAGTAATAGTTTTTCGTGGAAAAGTCAACACAAAAAGCGGATGAAACCATAAGAAAGCGTGAACAAAAAGCAATACAGAAATGAGGAAACAAGAATGAAAGCAGCATTGCATAATTTGGGTTGTAAAGTGAATGCATATGAGACGGAAGCCATGCAGCAGATTTTGGAGGAGGCGGGATATGAGATCGTGCCGTTTTCGGAGTATGCGGATGTCTATGTGATCAATACATGCTCCGTGACCAATATGGCGGACCGCAAGTCCAGACAGATGCTGCACCGGGCGAAAAAGCAGAATCCGGATGCGATTGTCGTGGGAGCCGGATGCTATGTGCAGACCAAGGAGGCACAGGCTCTCGTGGATGAGTCGATTGACATCGTGATCGGGAATAATAAAAAGCATGAGCTGGTGCCGCTGCTTCGGGAATACGAAGCATCCCACCGCAAGATGGCGTGTGTGGCGGACATCAATCACGAGAAGCAGGCATACGAGGAATTGTCGCTTTCGCGCACGGCAGAGCACACCCGGGCGTTTATCAAGGTGCAGGATGGCTGCAATCAGTTCTGCACATACTGTATTATTCCGTTTGCGAGAGGGCGTGTCAGAAGCAGGGAGCTTCCGGACGTCTTACAGGAGATACGGACGCTGGCAAAAAGCGGCTACCGTGAGGTGGTGCTCACCGGAATCCATCTGAGTTCCTACGGTGTGGACAACGGGGAGTCGCTGCTGCATCTGATCGAGGCGGTACATGAGCTGGAGGGGATCGAGCGGATCCGCCTGGGAAGCCTGGAACCGCGTATCGTGACGGACGCGTTTGCAAAAAGACTCTCGGAGCTGCCGAAGATCTGCCCTCATTTTCACCTGTCATTGCAGAGCGGCTGCGATACGGTGTTAAGCCGCATGAACCGGCGGTACGATACGGCGGAATATGAGGCGGGCTGTGCGCTGCTGCGCAGGTATTTTGAACATCCGGCAATCACAACGGATGTCATTGTAGGATTTCCGGGAGAGACGGATGAAGAGTTTGCGGCTACTAAAAAATATCTTGAAAAAATCAAATTTTTTGAGATGCATGTATTTAAGTACTCAAGAAGAAAAGGAACCATTGCGGACAGGATGGAAAATCAGGTTGCAGACAGCATTAAGAATGCCCGAAGCGATGAGCTTATAGAGCTTGATGATGGGCTGTCCGAGAATTACAGAGAGAGTTTTGTCGGGGAAAAAGAGAAAGTGCTTGTGGAAGAATACGTCGAAAAGGACGGTAAAAAATACGCTGTGGGACATACAAGAAGGTATGTCAAGGTGTATAT
>ERZ773168.933-NODE-933-length-26898-cov-28.940580_pt1 | contig 26898 bp, 26 predicted proteins | sample MGYA00511261_ERZ773168 | MGnify/ENA primary metagenome ERZ773168 (study PRJEB29015, sample SAMEA2737855) | human gut metagenome | biome: human gut; feature: human-associated habitat; material: faeces | place: China | collected 2012 ... | reverse complement strand
GCGACCCGACGCTTTTCTATCCCATCTCCCGTGCGGAGAGCAGGGAGAGCTTCGCACGGCTCATGGAGCGGTATCCGCAGCCGGAAAAGACCGCCGCAGAGAATACGGCTGTCCCCGAAAAAGAACCAAACCACACCGACACCGAGGAAACCGTGGCGGTATATCCCGGTGACAAAAACAACCTCCCCTATGATGTGGAGATTCGCACTCTGCGTTTTGACGAGCCGGAGATTGACCCGCCCGCACCGCTGCCGCCTGCGGAGAATTTCCGCATTTTGGACGATGATCTCGGCACAGGCGGCGCAAAGGCCAAGTTCCGGGCGAATATGGCGGCAATCAATCTCCTGAAGGAGCTGGAGTTTGAGGGCTTGCAGGCCAGCCCGGAACAGCAGGAAATCCTTTCCCGCTATGTGGGCTGGGGCGGTTTGGCAGATGCGTTCGATGAAAATAAGCCAAATTGGTCAGACGAGTTTGCGGAGCTGTACGCCACACTTTCCCCGGAGGAATACGCCGCGGCCAGAGCATCTACCCTGAACGCCCACTACACCAGCCCCACGGTTATCAAGGCCATCTATGAAGCGGTCGGCAATATGGGCTTCCAGACTGGCAACATTCTGGAGCCATCTATGGGCGTGGGTAACTTCTTTGGCCTGCTGCCGGAGCAGATGCAGGGCAGCAAGCTCTACGGCGTGGAACTGGACAGCATCACCGGGCGCATTGCCAAGCAGCTTTACCCCAAGGCGGACATTACCGTGGCAGGCTTTGAAACCACCGACAGGCGGGATTTCTTCGACCTTGCCATCGGCAATGTCCCCTTTGGCCAGTATCAGGTCAACGACCGGGCTTACAACAAGCTCGGTTTTTCCATTCACGACTACTTTTTTGCCAAGACGCTCGACCAAGTTCGACCCGGCGGCGTGATCGCCTTTGTGACCTCCCGCTATACGATGGACAAACAATCTCCCGAAGTCCGTAAGTACATCGCGCAGCGGGCGGAGCTGCTGGGTGCGATCCGCCTGCCCAACAATGCGTTCAAGGCCAACGCCGGTACGGAGGTGGTGTCCGACATCATCTTCCTGCAAAAGCGTGACAGACCCATCGACATTGAACCTGACTGGGTGCATCTCGGTGAAAATGAGGATGGATTTGCCATCAATCAGTATTTCATCGACAACCCCGAAATGGTATTAGGCCGACAGACCTCGGAGAGTACGCAGTACGGCAGACAAGACTTTACTGTGGAACCGTATGAGGATTTGGACCTTGCCACGCAGCTCAGATACGCCATTCAGAATATCGGCGGCAAGTACGAAGCCGCAGAGCTGCCTGACCTCGGTGAGAACGACGCCATACAGGATACCATTCCCGCAGACCCCAACGTGAAGAATTACAGCTATGCCGTGGTGGACGGTGAGGTGTACTACCGGGAGAACTCCGTCATGGTCAAGCCCAACCTGAACGCCACCGCAAAGGAGCGCGTCAAGGGAATGGCAGAGCTGCGGGACTGCGTTCACCGGCTCATCGACCTTCAGATGTGGGAATCCGACGACATTTCCATACGCGCCGAGCAGCAGAAGCTCAACCGCCTCTATGACCGCTTCACCGAAAAATACGGCCTCATCAACAGCCGGGGCAACGCCCTCGCCTTTGCAGACGACAGCTCCTATTACCTGCTCTGCTCCCTTGAAATGCTGGACGATGAGGACAAGACCAAGCTCAAGGGCAAGGCGGATATGTTCACCAAGCGTACCATCCGGCAGCGGCAGTCCGTCACCAGCGTGGACACCGCCGCAGAAGCCCTCGCCCTGTCCATTGGGGAAAAAGCCCGCGTGGATATGGCGTATATGTCCCAGCTCACCGGTAAAAGTGAGGAGGACATCATCAACGAGCTGAACGGCGTCATTTTCCTCGACCCTGTTTACGGCGACTGGCAGACGGCAGATGAATACCTCTCCGGCAACGTGCGGAAAAAGCTGCGGGAGGCGGAGAACGCCGCCGTTGACAGCCCCGGCTATCTGCCCAACGTGGAGGCATTGCGCGCCGCACAGCCGAAAGACCTTGACGCTTCGGAGATCGAGGTGCGTCTCGGCGCGACGTGGATCGACAAGAAGTACATTCAGCAGTTCATGTTCGAGCTGCTGGAGCCGCCTCTGTATGCCCGCCGCTCCTTGGAGGTCAACTACTCGGAGTTCACGGCGGAGTGGAACATCTCCGGCAAGAACAGCATCCCCTACAACGACATCAACGCCCGCATGACCTACGGCACTGACTGCGCCAACGCCTATAAAATCCTTGAAGATACGCTGAACCTGCGGGACGTGCGCATCTACGACACCGTAAGGGACGCGGACGGCAAGGAAAAGCGCGTCCTTAACAGCAAGGAAACCACCCTTGCCCAGCAGAAGCAGCAGGCCATCAAGGAGGCATTCCGGGACTGGATATGGCGCGACCCCGACAGGCGGCGGGAGCTGGTGCAGCTCTACAACGAGCGCTTCAATTCCACCCGTCCCCGGGAGTATGACGGCAGGCACCTGATCTTTCCGGGCATGAATCCTGAGATCACCCTGCGGGAGCATCAGCTCAATGCCATCGCCCACGACCTCTACGGCGGCAATACGCTCCTTGCCCATGAGGTGGGCGCGGGCAAGACCTTTGAGATGATCGCCGCCGCCATGGAAGGAAAGCGCCTCGGCCTGTGCCAGAAATCCCTCTTTGCCGTGCCGAACCACCTGACGGAGCAGTGGGCCTCGGAGTTCCTGCGGCTCTACCCCTCCGCCAATATCCTTGTGGCCACCAAAAAGGACTTTGAGACACGAAACCGCAAGAAGTTCTGCGCCCGCATTGCCACCGGCGACTATGACGCCGTTATCATCGGTCACAGCCAGTTTGAGCGCATCCCCGTATCCAGAGAGCGGCAGGAACGGCTCTTGCAGGAGCAGATATGGGAGATCGAGGACGGCATTGCAGAACTCAAGGCCAGCCGCGCCGAGCGCTTTACCATCAAGGAGCTGGAGCGTACCAAGAAAAATCTGGAGGCCAAGCTGCAAAAGCTCCATGACGCCGCCCGCAAGGACGACGTTGTGACCTTTGAACAGCTCGGCGTAGACCGGCTGTATGTGGACGAGGCGCACAGCTTCAAAAACCTGTTCCTCTACACAAAAATGCGGAATGTAGCGGGGCTTTCCACCACCGACGCCCAGAAGTCCTCGGATATGCTGCTCAAATGCCGCTATATCGACGAGCTTACCCACGGCAAGGGCGTCACCTTTGCCACGGGTACGCCCATCTCAAATTCCATGACGGAATTGTATACCATGATGCGGTATTTGCAGCATGATATGCTCAAACGCAACAGCCTGACCCACTTCGATTGCTGGGCCTCCGCCTTTGGGGAAACCACCACCGCCATCGAGCTTGCGCCGGAGGGTACGGGCTACCGGGCGCGGACCCGATTTGCCAAGTTCTTTAACCTGCCGGAGCTGATGAACCTGTTTCGGGAGGCGGCGGACATCAAGACCGCCGACCAGCTTAACCTTCCCACGCCCACCGCCGTCTATCACACCGAGGTCACACAGCCCACGGCGCTGCAACAGCAGATGGTGCAGGAGCTGTCCGAGCGCGCCGCAAAAGTCCACGCGGGGAGCGTGGACGCAAGCACCGACAATATGCTCAAGATCACCTCGGACGGACGCAAGCTGGGCCTTGACCAGCGGGTGATCAACCCCGACCTGCCGGACGACCCGAACAGCAAGGTCAATCTCTGCGTCAACAACATCCACCGCATCTGGCAGGACGGGCAGACGGAGAAGCTGACGCAGCTCGTGTTCTGCGACCTGTCTACCCCCAAGGGCAAGGCGGCGCAGAGCGGCAGGATCGCCGCGAAAGGCACGGACAGCCCGGAGCTTCACGCGCTGGAGGCTGCCATTGACGCGGAAACCGGGCCGGAGAAGCCGCCCTTTACCATCTACGACGACATCCGGGAAAAACTCGTCGCCAGAGGAATCCCCCGCGAGCAGATCGCATTCATCCATGAGGCGAATACGGAAGTCCGAAAGAAGGAGCTGTTTGCAAAGGTGCGCTCCGGTCAGGTGCGTGTGCTCATGGGCAGCACCTTCAAGATGGGCGCGGGCATGAACGTGCAGGACCGGCTCGTGGCGCTCCACGACCTGGACTGCCCGTGGCGGCCGGGAGATCTGGAGCAGCGCAGCGGGCGCATCATCCGGCAGGGCAACCGCAACAAAGAAGTGCATATCTACCGCTATGTCACGGAATCCACATTCGACGCCTACCTCTGGCAGACGGTGGAAAATAAGCAGAAATTCATCTCCCAGATCATGACCTCAAAATCCCCGGTGAGAAGCTGTGAGGATATTGACGAGGCGGCGCTTTCCTATGCCGAGATCAAGGCGCTGTGCGCCGGAGACGAGCGCATCCGCGAAAAGATGGACCTCGATGTGGACGTGGCGCGGCTGCGTCTGATGAAGGCCAACCACCAGAGCCAGCAGTACCGCTTGGAGGACAACATCCTGCGGCATTTCCCAGCGCAGATCGAGGAGAACAGGGGCTTCCTCTCCGGCTTTGAGGCGGATATGAAAACGCTGGAGGCCCATCCACATCCAAAGGACGGCTTTGCGGGCATGGAGGTCAAGGGGGATTTCCTCACCGATAAGGACAATGCCGGTGCTGCCATTCTGGAGGCGTTCAAGGACGCAAAGGGCCTCGAAAGTGTTCCCATCGGCACTTACCGGGGCTTTTCTATGTCGCTGACCGTGGAAAACTTCGGCAAGGACTTCATTCTCACCCTCAAGGGGAAGATGAGCCACCGGGTAGAGCTGGGCAAGGACGCGAGGGGCAACCTCGTCCGCATCGACAACGCCCTCGCCCAGATGCCGGAGCGGTACAAAACGGTGCAGGGCAGGCTTGAAAACGTGCAGGCGCAGCTTGCGACGGCAAAGGCGGAGCTGGGCAAGCCCTTTCCGCAGGAGGCGGAGCTGAAAGAAAAATCCGCGCGGCTGGCGGAACTGAACGCCGAGCTGAACATCGACGACCGGACGCCCATGGAACAGGCGGCGGAGAATGTGGTGGCAAAACGCCCCTCCGTCCTCGACAAGCTGAAAGCGCCCTGCGTCCACGGCGCTGGGGAAAAGAAAAAATCTCACGAACAGGAGGCAAGATGAGTATGAACGAAGAACTGAAAAACACCCTCTTGGACAAGCTCTCGCGGGAGCAGGACAAGTACCGGGACTGGCTGAAGGGCCAGCCCCCGGAGGAAATCCTCCATCACAGCTATGAATACACCGTGCGGGAGGATATTTTGATGAGCATGGAGGAGCTGACGCTCAGCGAGGCGGAAGCGCGGGCGCTGCTGCTGTCCCCCTCGCCTATGGCGATCCTCTACGGCAAGTTCTCCGATCTGGAAACCGGCTACATGGACACGATCCGCGACAGCATCGAGGACACGGCAAGGGACGAGGCAAAAAAACTCCGGGATCTGCCGGTCTATCCCTACCCCGCCGATCACGCGCGGGAGAATGGGGAACTGGATGTTTACCTTGCTTCTTTCCGCGCCAACATAAGCTGTAAGGACGCCATTGAAGCCGCCATCCGGGAGCACTACCGGGACAACCGGCTGGACGCTGGGGCGGCGGTGGGACAGGTGGCGGAGCAGTTCGGGCAGGAGCGGATGCTCTACGTCCTCGCGGCCACCGTCCGCCATTTTGATTACGATGGACGCATTTCGCGGGACAACAAGCGCTGGGCGAATACCATCCCCGTCTATGAAAACAAAGACGGCATGGATAGCGACCGCTCGGTGCAGTTTGTGGTCTGCTCCCACCCCGGCCTGACGGATTTATTTCTCACGGGGGCGCGGCGTGAGCAGCCCCTCACCGCCGACGAGATTAAAGCGGAGGCGGCGCGGCTGCTGGGCAAACTGCAAGAGCCTGTGCAGCCCAACAGCCCCGGCGGAACGCATTTCATGGCAGAGGTGTCCCGTGACTTCATGGAACGCGCTGGAGCGAAGGACACGGCGGCGCTGCAAAAGCTGCTGCCCTTCCGTTCCCTCGCCCTCTCCAACCTGAAGGACCGCAAGGGCGTGTATGCCCTGATCGGCAAGGACGAGGATCGCACACAGCCGCTCCGCAGCCGGCGTCCCTCCATCCGCTCCAAGCTGCAACAGGCGTCGGCGGAGCAGAAGCAGCCTGCCGCAAAGAAGAAGGATATGGAGCTGTGACATGGCGAAGCGGAAACGGGACATCCAGCTCAAAGTCCGCGTGACGCCGGAGGAACGGGCGATGATCGAGGCGAAGATGGCGCAGCTCGGCACAACGAACATGGGCGCATATCTTCGGAAAATGGCCATTGACGGCTATGTGGTGAAGCTCGACCTGCCGGAGCTGCGGGAGATGGTGTCGCTGCTGCGGTATTCCTCCAACAATCTCAATCAGCTTGCGCGGCGGGTGCATGAAACAGGGCGCGTTTACGCCGCAGACATGGAGGATATACTCCAAAATCAGGAGCGGATCTGGCAGGCGGCAAGCGGTATCCTTTCCCGGCTTGCCGCCATCAAATAAAGGGGTATATATCCCATGCGGGGGCGGCTTGCTGCGAGGTAAGCCGCCCCTGCTTTTTTGCAGTCCGGCATCCTTGCAGGGCAAAGCGCTTTCCTATATGCTGAAAGCAGAAACAAACAAAACTGGAGGGATATTGATATGCGTTTCCTTTTGAAAATCCTCTTTGCGCCCATCCTTGCGGCGCTTGCCGTCGTCACATGGTTTTTCGTGTTCGTTGTCAGCCTGTCCAGCGGCATCCTCTGCATCCCCGCCGCCATTCTCGGCTTTTTCGGGCTGTTCATACTCTTTGTGGATTCCGTCAGCTACGGCGCGGGGCTGCTGGTGATCGCGTTCCTCATCAGCCCCTACGGACTGCCCATGCTGGCGACATGGCTGCTGGCAAAGCTCCATGTCCTGCGCTACGCGATTCAGGACAGGATTTACGGGTAGCATCGTTTTTAGAAACGCGCAAAACATTTCGAAAAGCTATATTTTTGTGCAATTTCAGAAACGCCATATTACGCAGCAAGCGCGGGGCGATATGCTCCGCGCTTGCTGCTTTTTCTCTGACCCAAGAGGTACTCCTCTTGGGTTAGTCTTCGCTTGAAAATAAGTACCCTGCGACAGATACAACTAACCCCACAAAGGAGATACCCCACCCTATGTACCTAATGGCGTCAGCACCAATGTTGCCAGCAACAAGCGATAGTCCAAACAGGCTAATAGTAATCCCTAATAGCATTTTTTCATTGTCATAAATCCCTTATATTATTTACTTGCTGCCCAAAAAGCAACCGCGCTATCAAATAACAGTAAGGCATTTTTGAAAGAATCAGTGAAAATGATTAGATAGTCAGATAGTCCGCTCGGTAGAAGCAACATCAATATTGTCAACGCCCGTTGTGACAACTACCCTTGTGCGGTATGTAACCCCAGAAATCCCACGGTAAGTCTTTGTTATCGCTACTGTTCCAACTTCATCAACCGGCCATGATGCAACCTCTGTCCATTTGCCTCCTTTCTTCTTTTCAAGATAAAGCGTTCCTGTTGTTGCAATGGTTTGATTCTTTGGCGAAATCAGAACCGATGCGGAAATCTGCTTGCCTGAAATAGAAATTGACGGGATTACTTGGTTGGTGCTTTCCCATTTCGGGGTAATAATCTGACCTGTGATTGCTTGCAATGGGGCAACCGATGCCGCAGATACCGGCATTACTTGGGCTACGGTCAAAAGAATCGTTGTAAATGCCAGCACAGCTATTCTGATTTTTTGCATATAAAATCCTCCTTGCTTGTTATTGGGGTTTCTATCGGGGTTCACCCACATAACGTACAAGGAGGAAAAAGGGGACAACTTTTTATGCGGTTTTTGTTATACCCGAAGCAACCATAATAAGCTCGTCTATATTGGCAGAACCATAGACCGAAAAGTAAAGGCCATCTCGCTCAAAACAAATATAGTTAAGAGAGTCTTTTTCAAAGAAATATCCTGTCACTCCGTCAATGGTCAAAAGTTTTATTTCGGTGCTCTCGGTGTCGGCATATATTCGCACATCAGACTGACTGATTGAGATGCTAAAATAATTAGAGTCATTAACGGCATATTCATATTGAACTACTTCCGGTTGTTCAATAGTATCAAGCAAAACGAAACCATCAGGGATATGAGTGGCTTTATATGCTGTCAAATCAGGCAGGGCATCATCTCCGCTGCTTTTCAGCTCAAAGACACTGTATTTTTCAAAGGTTTCAATTACCCATGTGATTACTTTCTCTCTAAGCTCTGCATTTGCTACCATCACGGTAGAGAACAGCAAAGTTGCGGCAATTGCCACAACAGCAACGGCTTTGCCAATCTTTCTGAACGGGAAGTTTCGTTTTCGGTTTTTGCCCACTGTGCTGTCAGGCATATCTTCTTTCAGTTCTGTGCGCAGATACTCCTTTAAGGCTGCTTTGCAGGCTTTGGCGAACGAGTTGTCTGAAATTATCTGATTTTGTGCAAGCCCCATGCAAGAGGATAGTAGTGAGCGGTAAAACCGAAAAGCGCCCTTTGCATTTTTCAGTTGGAAGAACATTTCTATTTCTTCCGGGGATAATTGGAAGCAATACCGGCTAAACAATAGGACGATGCCCGGATGCGGCAGCAGCAAAATCTTTTTACTCAGTTCCCATATCTTTGATTGTGACAAATCCACGCAGGAATAGGCATCATTGTCGGCAACAGCAAGAGCTTCTATATTTTTTTCAAAGCTGGCATCCGCTGCTTCGCGCAGCATGGCTTGCCAATTCATATCCATATCGTTACCTCTCCTCATACAGTTTTCGGAGTTTCTTGATAAGCCGCTGTCCGCGCTTTTTTGCAGCATCCTCAGAGATATTCAGTAGTTCGCTGATTTCTCTATATCCCATTTCCAGAGTATAGCGGAGATAGATAAAGTGCCGTTCGTCTGGATCAAGCTGATCTATTACCTCTGTCAGCTTATGTACGTCCGCATTATGAATACATTCGTCTGCAACATCATCCGTGCTTTCGTCTGAAATGTTGTCCCAGTAATCAATGTGAACGGTCTGTTGTAATTGGCGCAGCACATCAATAGAAGCATTTTTCACTATGGTAACGCAGAAAGCGGTCATTTGGGGACAGGGTAAATCAGAAATTTTTTCAATATTGTCCATGATTTTCACAAAAGCGGTGGACACAACATCTTCTGCGTGTTCCTCTGACCTCAAAATATTAAACGAAATGCGCTGGAAGTGGATATGATGTTCATGAAATATCCGCTCTACCAGCGCACGCTGTTCATCATTCAAAACACCAAATAGGAGTATTAGCATATAGAATCCTCATGGACGGTTCAGGTGGTCATCCATTCTAAGCAAGCAAGTAAAACTATCCTTGCACGATATGGGTATTCGTTGCAGTAACATACGACTGCTTATTTTGAATTATAACACAAAAATGTTTCGCAGAAAAGCGGAAATCTTTAACAAGGAATAAATCGAAATTATTCTTTCAAAAAGCCTGTCCCTTTTTTTGATCCCGCTCGTTATATAGGTAAATCCACAAAACAGCTAAACTAATGCGCGATGCTTTTCTGGTTAGCTGCGTGGAAATACAATGGCAAAAGTGTAATCGTAAAACTGAGATCGGAGGTGGAAATATGTGGCGTTCCCGAATTGGAAATAGTGCTCATGTGCCTCGATATTGGTGCGGTTCTCAGATATGGAGAGGTTACATCAAAATCGTTCATTTTGGCGCATAAGCTGAATGATGGCTTATGCGCAACTGTTTGGCAGGGCAAGTAAGGAGGTGCTTTTTTTGCTGTACGCAAAACCATTAAGAATTCATGTGTTTTTTCTGCTGTTTTATGTTTTATGTCTTGGAGTAATTGCTGGGTGTGCAGAGAATGATACTGCTAATAAAACAGATTACTTTAATTCGGGCGAAAGTACCTCTGATATAGAGGGCATTGCATTAGGCAACGGTGCCGTTGAGCTTTATTTGGATGTTGATTCAGATAAAATCCAAGTAATAAATGATTTTCTCAAAACCAACACGAAAAGAATTGTCGTAACATCATCAGAGATCGATGAGTCTGTCGAAATAGAGCTCTTTTTGTATGCATACGAAAACGCCAATGAGCCGATTGCATATGCAACTCTTTCAGGAAACACTGCGACGGCTACGTTCTCAAATCTAACGTCTGCCATGTCGTATAAGGTGGGTGGAAAAATCAATAACGGCACTACGCCTACGACACTGACAATATCAGACTAACTATAATAAAAAAGGAGGATTAAACAAATGAAGAAAATGATGGCTCTAATGTTGGCTTTTGTTATGGTCACAACTTGTATGATTTCTACGGCATTTGCCGCAGAACCAACTCCCGAGGTCAGCGTGTCTTTTGAAGCATCTGCTATTATTGCGGATTCCGATGTCATTGATGCAGGAAACCGTAACGAAAGTTTGCCGATCCGAGCATCAAGTTCCGACTACGATCTAGGGAGCGATGGATCTCTTGGAATGACAATTAAGAATTTCAAGGCAGGCTCCATTCGACAGAGCGACTATAATTATAAGACGAACTCAACAAAGATTAAGATTTCGATGAAAAGCGATATCAGCGTATCTGTAAAGGTAAAACTGTACGATGCGGCTACTAACTCTCTCCTTCAGGAGACCACCAAAACAGTTGGGACTGTACTTGATACCACTGTGACCTTCAGCAATCTCACCTCGGCCAAAAAGTACTTCATCAAGTACGAAAACCTCGGCCAACAGGATGTGGATATTTCTGGAACAATTTCTGCATAGTCAGATTCAGATTGTTCGCTATGCTATGAAGTAATACAGGTGCTGAGCGATGCTCCGCACCTGTATTACTTAAAATACTGCGCACTCTAACGACGGTGCAAAAATGGATGTCCTTGCTTCTTTTCGGTCCTACACACCATGTTCCTTGATGCTTTTCAAAAGTACGGAAACAGCTAAGAGTATATTTGTGGCAAGACACTTCCGCAGTGAAGTATAACTTTTTTATGAATTAGCCTGCTCCCCCTTGATTTTCTTTTGATACCCCTTTACAATTAAGAGGGTATCATAAGAGGGTATCATAAGAGGGTATCAAAGGAGGATTCGCAATGGCTCTGCCAATCAACATAACCGACCTCATCAACCGCAGGGTGGTAGAAAATGCCCGTGTGGAATACAAGCGCAACTGGAATCCCGAGACAATTTTGCACTCCATCTGCGCGTTTGCAAACGACATAGACAACTGGGGCGGAGGCTATATCATCATTGGCATCGAGGAAGAAAACGGAATGCCGAAGCTGCCGGTAGAGGGGCTTGAAAAGAGTTCCATTGACCGCATCAACAAAGAGCTTCTGCAAAAATGCAATCTGATCGAGCCGCGCTATATTCCCGTCGTCGAGCAAACTACTTTTGCCGGGGCTGACATCATTGTGCTGTGGATTCCGGGCGGGGATGCCCGCCCCTACAAGTGTCCAGTTGCGTTTCCAACAGAAAAATCCGCAAAGGCGGAAAAGGCGTACTATATCCGCAAGCTCTCCAACACGATCCGTGCAAACCAGCTTGAAGAAAAGGAACTGTTCATGCTTGCAAACAATGTTCCCTTCGATGACCGCGCCAACATGACCGCTAACGTGGAGGATATGCGCGCCAGCCTGATTTCGGAATATCTCTATGCCGTGGGCAGTGATCTTTACAGCGATTCTCTGAAGCGTCCGCTTGCGGATCTTGCTTCTGATATGCGGTTGATCGGCGGACCGAGCGAGATGCGCAAGCCCCTGAATGTTGGGCTGATGTTTTTTAACGAGCGACCGGATGATTTTTTCGGCTACGCCAGAATCGAGGTTGTCGATAAGCCCGATCCCACAGGCATTGGCATGACGGAAAAGGTCTTTACAGGGCCGCTGGATCGTCAGCTTCGTGATGCGCTCAGCTATATTCAGAATTATATCATCAAGGAAAAGGTCACAAAAGTACCCGGACGCGCGGAGGCAGAGCGCATTTACAACTACCCCTATGCGGCAGTGGAGGAAGCCCTATCCAACGCCGTATACCATAAATCATATCAGATTGGCGAACCAATCACGGTGTCGGTCACGCCGGACAGAATGGAGATCACCAGTTTACCCGGACCGGACAGAACGATTCCAGCAGAAGATATTGCCAACCGCAAAATGGTATCTCGGAGGTATCGCAATCGCCGTATCGGAGACTTCCTGAAAGAGTTAAAACTTGTGGAGGGACGCAATACCGGCATTCCCACAATTCTACGCGCAATGCGGCAGAATGACTCTGAACTTCCAAACTTTGAAACCGATGACGAGAGAACCTACCTTACGGTGATTCTCCCTGTTCAGAAGTCCTTTCTTCGTCGGGAGAAAGAAAATTCGCAAAAAACCAAAACTCGCAAAAGTGTTTCTGATATTAAGCAACTTATTCTTGCCATACTGTCCAAGGAAAAGGAACTGTCCACGCCCGCCCTTGCAGAGCAAATGGGATATGTAAAGGTGACATCTGCGGTAATCAAGGCTGTGCGGGAACTCATGGAGTCCGGTAAAATTGAGTACACGGAGCCGGACAATCCACGCAGCCGCAATCAAAAGTTACGGCTTACGGATTCGGGACGCAAGCATGACTGACCGCGAACTGACCGGCAAGGTACATTCCGCCGTGTATCATCAATGTCAGCGCCGGGGCTATGCCGCGCCGGTGGATGTGCTGATGGCGATCGGCGTACTGCCGAAGGAGAAATACGAGGACTGGCGGCGCGGGCGCATTGATTATCTGGAGCGCGTCTGCACCGTCAACCTCCGCAAGCTCTCGTTCATCATGCGCGAGATACGGGCATACGCGCGGAAAAGCGGCCTCAAGCCCTCCGTGACCGTATATAAGCAATGGGCGGTCAAGAAGAAATCCGGGCAGGGGCATAAGCCGGTGATCCGGCTGCGCTTCAGCAAGAGCGGCGATCCTGACATTGAGCGGTGGTATTCCACCCACTTCGTCGATGCGAAGAAAATCGCAGAGCTGAAAGCGCAGCGCATAACGGAAGCCGCAACCAACGCGGCAGAGAGCGCCGCAGAAAACTGAATCATTCCATGAAAGCGAGCTGCATCGGACGGGCATCTGATGCAGCTCAATTATTATGCCGGAAAGGAGGCCGCGCCCATGGCAACGACCCGTATTATCTCCATGCACGTCAGTCACGGCAAGACGATTGCCGACTGCCTGACAGACCGCATCGACTATTCCAAGAATCCAGACAAGACACAGGGCGGTGAGCTGATCTCCGCCTACGAATGCGACCCGAAAACCGCTGATGCGGAGTTTCTGTTCGCCAAGCGGCAGTACAAAACCCTCACCGGCAGGGAGCAGCAAAGCGACGTGATCGCCTATCAGGTGCGCCAGTCCTTCAAGCCCGGAGAGATCACGCCGGAGGAAGCAAACCGTGTGGGCTATGAGTTTGCCGAGCGGTTTCTGAAAGGACGACACGCCTTTTTTGTGGCTACCCATACCGACACGCGGCATATTCACAATCACATCATCTGGAACTCCACCGCGCTGGACTGCAAGCATAAGTTCCGCGATTTTCTCGGCTCCGGCAGGGCCGTCGCAAAGCTCAGCGATGCCATCTGCACCGAGCATCGGCTCTCCGTGATTACTGACCCCAAGCGCGGCGTCAACCACTACGGCAGGTGGCTGGGAAACAACGCGAAGCCCTCCCACCGGGAGCTGCTCTGCGGCCTCATCGACGCGGCGCTTTTGCAGAAGCCGGACAGCTTTGACACGCTTTTGAAGTTGCTGCGCGATGCTGGCTGCGAGGTCAGGCGGCGCGGGAATACGCTGTCCCTGCGGCACCCGGACCGCAAGGGCTTTGTCCGTCTGTCCTCCATCGACGGCTATACGGAGGATGAGCTGTGCGCTGTCCTTGCCGGGGAAAAGGAGCATACGCCGCGCAAAAAACGGACGCAGGCCACGCGGAAAAAGAATACACTGCTCATCGACATCGAGGCGAAGCTGCAAGCCGGGAAGGGCGGCGGTTACGAGCGCTGGGCAAAGGTGTTCAACGTCAAGCAGATGGCGCAGACCTACAATTATCTGCGGGAGCACGGCTTGCTGGATTATGCGGAGCTGGAGGAAAAAGCCTCTGCTGCAACGGAACAGTTCCACGCGCTGTCTGCACAGATCAAGGCGGCGGAGACGCGCATGGCGGAGATCGCCGTGCTGAAAACGCACATCATCAACTACGCCAAGACCCGCGACGTTTACGCGGGCTACCGCAAGGCAGGCTACTCCAAAAAATACCTTGCAGAGCATGAGAGCGACATTCTCCTGCACAAGGCGGCGAAGAACGCCTTTGACGAGCTGGGCGTCAAAAGGCTCCCCACCGTCAAGAGCTTGCAGGAGGAATACGCCAAGCTGCTGACGGAGAAAAAGACGGCGTATGCTGCCTACCGGCGTTCGCGTGACGAGATGCGCGAGCTGCTGCTCCACAAGCAGAACGTGGATCGTATGCTGGGTAAAAACGAGCGCGAGGAGGAGAAGAAAAAGGAGCATGATCGCCAGTAACGGCCATGCTCCTAAAGCGTTTCGCAGAAACGCGCAGCCACACATTTATGTGTGTTCAAAGGGTTTCAGGGGCGCTGCCCCTGACAAGCAGAGGGCAGTTTTCGCGGCGGCGGAAATTGCCCGAAAAGCAAAGTGGGTACCTCTTTGCCCTGCTTGCCAAAACTGCGTTTATGAAAAAGCCTATTATAAATTGTTGCTACTTGCAAATCCTTTGTTCTGTGGAAATAGAAAAATTTTTGTTATTATCATGTTAAAACTGTTGCATTTTCACATATAACATGATATAGTGATGGTGCAGGAGATTAACTTATTGATTTATTGTGTTTGGAGGTAGATATCATGCGTCGTTTTAATAGTAAACGGTCTGACTCGTGGTACACTGGGTTTGAACATAGATCTCAATTACGGGGAGGAAACATTAAAAGCCTTGATTTGTGCGCATAAGTCAGCCGATTAACGGTTTGACTTATGCGCTTTTTATTTTCGTATGGAAATTCGTGTGGGAATTATTATTTTTAATAATGATATGTAAAGGAGATGTGTTCAATGCGAAAAAGAATATTAGCAACATTACTTGCGTTTGTTCTACTGTTCAGTGGTGGTGCTGTAACCGCTTATGCCTATAATGTTGCAGTATCGGGAGGATTGGAGTCTACGCCATATTCGTTGCGTTGGCATAGTTCTATGACAACTGCTCAAAAAAATGCTATTTCAAGTGCATGTGGTGCATGGACCTCAGCTGGTTATGGAAAACTTGCAGAATTATCAAGCTATTCTCATACAAACTCCTATCCGACCGACAATAACTATAATGAAATTTCTTTTACGGGTAGTCTAGAGGATGATGTGTTAGCGCAATGTCATCGGGTTTTTACATCTATTTTTAGAACAAAAATTAAAACCGCAGATATAGGAATTAGCACATCTCATACTTTCTCTACTGGAACGCCCAGTAGTACCCAGTACGATCTACAGTCTGTTATTACGCACGAGGTAGGGCATGCTTTGGGACTAGGACATCCTGACGATACAGAAAGAACAGCAGTTATGTATAAGTCTTTTGCTCCCGGTGAAACGAGGAGGACGTTATCATCTGATGATATTGCTGGCATTGCGGCAATATATGATTAATATATGATTAAGGAGGGATGAAAATGAGAACACATAAGCGGCGCTTTGTGCGTGTGGTTGGCTTTGTCCTTTTGGGGTGTGTGTGTTTTGCTTCGGGTTTTATCTTCACACAAACAAATGTAACTAGAGGAGCGACAACAACCTATTTGTTGGCGAACTATGATTTGGATAAGATGGTTGAACGCTCTGACCTTATTATCGGTGGCGAGGTTCTGTCTATTTCAGATCCATTTTGGGATGAAAATAACAGTAGCATTATTAGAAGGGAAGCCACTGTAAATGTAAATGAAGTGTTCGATAGCTCTGATGAAGTTTCAGATACCATCAAAATACTTTTGACTGGAGGCGTAATCGGAAATTATGTTCATGATGTTGAGCCTTCTGTTGATTTGAATGTCGGAGATGACATGATCCTGTTTCTTAGAAAAAGCAGCGATGGCGAGCACTATGTGATATTAAATTCAACGCAAGGTGCCTTGTATGCAAGTCCGATAGCTTATTCAAGCAATGATGTTAATGAAGCTGATATTGTTTATTCAACTGCGGAAAACTGGAATTTCTATTTTCATACCGCAACAAAAAGCGAACTTGCGCAAAGTATTGCAACAATAAAAGGAGATAATTAATATGAAACGATTTTTGGGCGTAGCATGTGCATTATTGATTTTGTTTGCAAATGCACCTATGGCTTTTGCGGCATCCTCTTCGCCTGCCGATGCTGTTGATACCGAGAATTTTGATGATGCATTGGAATATATATCATCGCAAGAGGTTAAGTCCCAAATCTACAATGAAATTGATTTTAATAAAGAGGGGACTCAATCCATTGACGTGGGAAATGGCATTATATTTAAGTATGTCTATTCTGAGAACGTACAATCTACAGCTAGAGCGTATAGTGTCAAAAGCGCAACTATGTCTGGGCATTTTTATTTAAAGTCCAACGGGCAGAAAGTGGCGACATATAGTTTGGCGGCTTCATTCCATTATAATGGTAGCTCTGTTTATGCTTTAGAGAGTGAAGTCCAAGTTTCCTCTAGTGCCATTTCAGGTTGGTCTGTTACCGAAAGTTTTTCTATTTCATCCGGGTCAGGCTGGACATCAGTCGATGCATCTTACCAACTTTATCATAATGGCAACTATAATAATGATACTTTCTTGGATATGTCCTGTGATGCAAATGGAAATATAACAAAAAATTATGAATGAAATTAGATAGGAGTATTTGAAGATTATGAAAAAAATGCGGAAGAGTTTTTCTCTTATTGCCGTGCTTGTTTGTGCAGTCTTGTGTACGCAAATAAGCGCTTATGCAGCTGAAGCAGAACCTGACGTATCTGCTATCTCAAACGCTGAGATTGTTAGTGTCTCAGAAGAATCTACTACATATATAGTCAACGAAGAAATTGCCGTGATAGAAACGGTTCGCGAAGTGGAGTATGTTCCTGTTGTTCAGAGAGCATCAACTGCATCGTGGACGTATAAGGATTATACTCGCTCCAAATATTTTTACCTTATTGATACAGGGGAGAAAGTTGCAAATTATTCATTGACGGCAACATTTAGGTATGATGGTGCAAGTTTGGCTGAGTGTCGCGGCACACAAACAGATACCGAGTCGCTTAATAGTTCTTGGAAAGTAACGGGTATTGCTACGGTTGACAATCCAAGTGATTATCTTGGCGGTGCAGTAGGCAATTTTACACTCTATAAGAAAGGTTTATTGGGGAATTGGTCGGAAAACAATTCTGATGAGATAAGAATATGGTGTGATCATAAAGGCGTGATTTCGACTAATTAAGCAACAACAGGGAGCATGGCTATGTTAAATAAACACAAGTGTCTTTTTGTAAGCATCATATTTTACTGCCTTTCTATATTCATTTTTATGATAGCGCAGCTATCTATTGTAGGTGGAACTTTTATGAGTGGTAGTATTTTTAGTTACAATTACTCACTAAGAGTTGCTATGAATTGCTTAGCGATTGCATTTGCCATTCTAGCAGTTGTATTTGGAAAAACTAAAAAAAGGATAACTATAATACGGATCTTGTTATCTGCTGCTATCATTATTTTTATACTCGTTTTTGGAATGGAGAACAACGCTATTTCATAAAAATTGAATAACTCGTTTATTTCAAAAGCGCATTATAAAATAAGCTAGTTGCCGTTTTTCATAGGTCGCAGTGTTCAAAGTAGTATGATAAGTAAAAAGAGATGGACGCCTAAAAGGCAGCTGTTGATGAAAAAAATCCCTTTTGGGCACTCCCCTAGTTGTGAGGATAGGAAGCGATATAAACCGCCGCCCTATTTTTATTCGACGGCGTTCCCCAGTGTTTGCTATCAAAATTTAGCAAACACAAGGGAACGCCGTCGAGTTTTCTTCCCGGCATTTTCATGCAAAAAGTGCGAAAAACGGTCTGTTTTGAACAAAAGATTTTGGTGCCGTCAAGAGTTATGCGCAAATTGGTTTGCAGGCTCTGGCTGAATGAGGTCAGCCGGCAATAGAGGCGTCGTCCATGACCGCCTCCAAGTGCTTCATGTTCATGTATTTTTTGCAGCCCCACTGGGTGCCCGCCACATGGCGGATCAATTTATCGAGGTCGCTGACGAGGTGGCCGAAGCCCTCGACGCCAGCAGACGACAGGAGGCCGCCTATGTGGAGCGGGCTCGGTACAATAAGGCATATTATTCTCTGGACTGTGATGACGGGACCAATATTCCGCCTGCCTGATTGAACACGTCGTCAGTCAGGACAGCTTCGAAAAAATCAGGGATGCGCACAAACAGGAAAAATAGAATAAAAATTGCCCGTCGTTCCAACTGCGCGGACAAAAGCAGCCAGCGGGTAAAAAGCGTGTGTCTATGCCCGCTGGCTATTCTATAAGTTAAAGCGGCTATCCGCGTGGATGGCCGCTTTTACTCACCGTTTTTCAACTTCTCTGCGCTTTGGCACAATGCAATATACCGCTCCGCTTCTGCATCACTCTTTCCGGCAAAGAAATCTGCCACAACTTTTGGAATTTCACGCGGTTTTTCATCGTGAAATACCACGGCGTCAAGGCTGATTCTCATCTCCTTGGAAATGAGAGCCACGGTTTCAAACTTCGGATTGCTTTTGCAGTTTTCAATCTCAATAATCGTGCGCGTACACATATTCAGTTTTTCAGCCAGTCCACGCTGTGTTATCTTCTGCTGGATTCGCTTCTCCCGAAGTTTGAGGGCAAAAAGGTCAAGAAAGTTCATCAGAAATCACCTCTCCTATATTTTATGGTGAGTTCTAATTCAGCTAAATATACACCTAACTCATGTCAAATGAGCTATACACATCATAATTACGAAATATGTGAGGATGTCTTATGGGATTGACTGACAAAAGGAGGTATCGCTAATGCGGCTATCCACCGTAAAGGAAGTGGATACAGAACATCTCAAAAAGAAGCAGGTGTTGTAGAGACTTTTGCGAGCTGCACTTATCTATGTGAGTTGCAGCTCGTTTTCTGTACATCACAGATTATCTGCGATATAGCTCCGCCCAATTATGAAATAGAATTGCAAGGCACTCGTTCAGGCTTTTATGCCTGTGCGGGTGCCTTTTTGTTTGCACTGTTTTTCTTCTCTGTGGGCTGCCGCTCCCCGCCGCCCTCCGTTTGGATTCAACCGCAACCACGAACACAAACATCCAAACGGAGGAATACAACATGACAACGATCAATCTGCGGGAGCTTTACCCGTGGTACACCGAGGATACCTTCATGGAGGTTCCAGACGAGATAGCCGCGTTTCTTGATGAGGATAGACGGCTTCAGATCAACTACGCGCAGTACATCCGCGACAACAGAGCGTTCTACTCGCTGGACGCAGGCGACGGCATTGAGGCAGAAGCGCTGAATCTGCCGGAACAGCCGGACGAGGCGCTGGAGCGCATGGAGCTGGAGCGGCTGCTACAAGAAGCTCTGGCACAGCTCACGGAAACTCAGCGGCGCAGGCTGCTTGCCAGCGTTCTCAATGATGAGAGCAACCAGCGGATTGCCGCCCTTGAGAGCGTTGATGAGAGTGCAGTGCGCAGAAGCATTCAGCGTGGATTGGCGTCACTCAAAAAAATTCTGAAGAAATTTTGAGTTACCCCGTCCGAAAAAGCCCAATTTTTCTTGAGGTATATGAGAGGGATATTATTCTCACTCGCCTCTGTTCCTTGACAACCGCATAGACACCGGTATCAGCACAGACCCCGCGCGGCTGAAAAGCCAAGCGACAAAAGGCGCGCCGCCATGACGACAGACCTCCCGCCCTTCGGGACGGGCGGCTGTCCGAGCGATCTACGCGGCCTTTGACCCGATGCGTGGCAGCATCGGGCGCGATGACAGCGCGGGCGATACGCAACCCCAGCTACGGCCTCCCACTGACTTGAGGGGGATTCCTGCGGCACTCGTGAGCCTTACAAGCCACGGCGCTGGCGGGAATGGGACAGCCTTGCCAAAGGCGGCTGATACCGGTCCCAGAGGCGATATATGCCTCGCGCCGGGGGCTGTGACAAATACGGCGGAACAAAACTACATGACACAAAATGCGCAGACAGCCGCGCCGGTGCAGCATCATGCAGCATGACGGCAACCCTCCCGGCGCGGCTGCTCTGCCGGAACGAATACGAACAAGCCCCGCTGTCATATCGTGGCAGCGGGACTAAATTGATAAATCGGAGGTGCGTTTATGCAGAAGCAAGCCATCCCCAAAGAGCCGGTCGCCTCTTATAAGGAGGTCAGGATCGGCAAGACCCTCTATCGCGTGACAAGCGTGTTTTCCGGCGAAAAGGACCTTGGCAGGACGCTGGAGCAGCTTGCGGTTCGCCGCGCCATGACGGAGCTGGACGCTCCCGCAACCGCGCACCCCTGTTACGCATCTTAACAGACAATCAGCCTCCCTGCGGCGGCATCCTTGCGCGAAAATGGTATCCCCGGTAACATATTCTTGCAGGGAAAACCTGCGAGAGCCATCACGCCGCACGGATGTATGAATCGCAGAGAATCGGGAGGTAAAATACAGATGATCGAAAAGACATACAACGTAGGCATCTATTGCAGGCTCAGCAACGACGATGAGCGCGATGGGGAGTCCGTATCCATTGAAAATCAAAAGCTCCTGCTGCAAAGCTATGTGCGTCAGCGGGGCTGGAACGAGATCGCGGTGTACTGTGATGACGGGTACTCAGGTACGAATTTCGACCGACCCGGCGTTAAACGCCTCATCGAAGATGCAAAAGCCAAGAAAATCAACCTCATTCTGGTCAAGGACCTATCACGCTTTGGGCGTAACTACATCGAGTTCGGACAGTACACGGACTACCTGTTCCCCTCGCTGGGCTGCCGTTTTATCGCGCTGAACAACGGCATCGACACCATGAGTGACAACGGCAGCACCGACGTCATGTGCTTTTTGAACTTATTTAACGAGTTTTACAGCCGGGACACCTCCAAGAAGGTCAAGGCGGTCAAAAGAGCCTGCGCGGAAAGCGGCAAGTTCATGGGAACCTACCCCGCCTACGGCTACAAGCGCGACCCGGAGGATAAGCACCATCTTATCATCGACGAGGAGACCGCCCCTACCGTGCGCCGCATCTTCGCCATGCGCGCCGCCGGCACAGGCTTCCGTGCCATCGCCGTCACGCTCAACGAGGAGGGCGTTCTGCCGCCCGGTGCGCTCTACTATCAGCGCAAGGGGCGCAGCGACCCGCGCAACGTCAACCACAAGTGGGCGGAAACCACCGTCAAAGCCCTCATCCGCAGCGAGGTCTACATCGGGAACATGGTGCAGGGCAAAACCGGCACTCTGTCCTATAAGTCCCGCAAGCTCATCAACAAGCCGGAGGAGGAATGGATACGGGTGGAGGGCACCCACGAGCCCATCATCTCCCGCGAGGTATGGGATACCGTGGTCAGCATCGACAAAAAGAAGGTGCGCAAGACGCCGCCCACGGACGGCATCCGCAGCATCTTCACCGGCCTTGTCTACTGCGCAGACTGCGGCTTCAAGATGCGCAACCACATCGAGCGCTTCACCTATAAGGACGGTACGCCGGGGCGGTACAGCTCCTTTATCTGCGGCAACTATGCCAGAAGCGGCAAAAGCGCCTGCACCATCCACTCCATCTATGAGAATGTGCTGGAGGAGCTGGTGCTGACGGACATCCGGGAAAAGGCGCGCTTCGTCGAGTGCGACGGCGAGCGCCTTGCCGAGCAGATCAGCCGCATGAAGGAAAAGGAAAGCCGCAGCCGCGTTATCTCCTATGAACAGGAGCTGAAAGCGGCAGCGGCGCGTATGACGGAGCTGGAACGGCTGATGCAGAATCTCTATGAGGACAAATGCACCGGCACCATCCCCCAGACGGTCTTTCAGACGCTCATGCGGAAATACGAAACCGAACGGGCAGAAAAAGCCGCCGCCATCCCGGAGCTGGAGCAGAAGGTCAGAGCGCAGCTTGAGAACCGGCAGGACGCAAACCGCTGGATGGAGGTCATCCGCCGCTACACCGAGATCACGGCGCTGGACGAGAGCATCCTGTTTGAGCTGGTGGACCGCATCGAGGTGGGCGAGGCGCGGAAGGTCAACGGACAGCGCATCTGCGACGTCAAGGTGGTCTACCGCTACATCGGCAGCGTGGACGACGCGCTGGCGCAGGAGAGGCAGGAAGCGTATGAAAAAGCTATATAAGGTCGGCATTTACTGCCGGTTGAGCGTGGACGACGCCTCCAACTCCGCCAAGGCGAAAAACTATATCCCCGCTGATGAATCCGTCAGCATCGAGAATCAATATAAACTGCTTTCCAAATTCGTAATGCTCAACGGCTGGACGGAGGTCAAGTCTTACCGGGACGACGGTTATAGCGGGGGGAATTTCCAGCGTCCCGGATTTCTGGAGATGCTGGAGGATGCGCGGCACGGCCTCATCAACCTGATCCTTGTGAAAGACCTATCACGGCTGGGTCGTGATTTTGTGGAGGTCGGACGCTATACCGACGTTGTTTTCCCCTCGTTGGGCTGCCGCTTCGTATCCGTCCTTGACTGCCTCGACACCGAGGGTGACAACACGGATATGCTGCACTTCCGCAGTCTGATGAACGACTACCACTTGAAAGACCTCTCCAATAAGGTAAAATCTGTCCTTCACGCCAAAATGCGCAGCGGCCAGTATATCGCCGCCTACGCGCCCTACGGCTACCGCAAGAGCGATGAGGACAGACATCGGCTGGTGATCGACGAGGAAGCTGCTGCCGTAGTGCGCCGGATGTTCGAGCTACGGCGCGGCGGCATGGCCTACGGCAAGATCGCCGCCGTGCTGAACAGCGAGGGCATCCTGTCCCCGCGCTGGTATTGGGCAAAGCGGTACGGAAACGGCTCCTGCAAGTACGCGAACCTTTGGATGTACGCCACGGTGAAGAATGTATTGACAAACGAGGCCTACACCGGAAATCTCATTCAGAACCAGACCGGCTCGCGCTCCTATAAGGACGACACCATGATCTATAAGCCGGAATCCGAGTGGATACGGCATGAGGCTCTGCATGAAGCCATCATCTCGCCGGAGTTATGGGATGAAGTGCAGGCCATCAACCGGGAAAGGACGCTGCTCTCGGCGGACAACGCGCCGCCGAAGCCCTTTCTGTTCACCGGCAAGCTCGTCTGCGCCGACTGTAAAGCACCCCTTCAGGGCAACCGGGAGACGCAGCGCCGCAAGAACGGCACGTCCAAAAAGTACGTTTCCTATTTCTGCTCCCGCTATACGGCCTCCGGCTATGGCGCGTGTTCCCGGCACACCATCTATGAGATGACGCTGACGGAGCTTGTATTGAATGAAATTCGCGCCCATGCCGAGGCTCTGGAGCTGGACGAAGCTGCCATGCTGGACAGGCTGCAAGCGCAGCGCACCGCCGCAGACGCCGAGCGTCAGGAAAGCGTCCGGCAGGAGATTGGGAAGCTGCGCCGCCGCGTTTATGAGCTGGAGCAAATGACCGCCAAGCTCTATGAGGACAAGGTTTGCGGCAGCATCAGCGCAGCGTCCTTCGCTGTACTGCTTGAAAAGACCGAGCAGGAGCGCCGCCAGCGGACCGACCGGCTGGATACGCTTCTTGCGGAAATCAGGGAGTATGAGCAGAGCGCCGCCGACATTCAGAGCTGGGCGGCAGTCGTCCGAAAGCACCTGCATATACGGGAGCTTGACCGTGAAACGGTGGACGAGCTGATCGACCGCATTGAGGTCGGAGAAAAGACCGTCATTGATGGGAAAAACGTCCGGGACATCAAAATCTATTACCGCTTTGTCGGCAATATCTGAATGGAGGTCAAATCATGGATAGCAACAAAAGCAAGCGTGTGGTATTATATTGCCGGGTAGCAACGCAGGCGCAGCTTGACGGCGATCACGCGCTGGAAGCACAAAGCGCCCGGCTGCATGAGCAGGCCGAGCGGCTGGGTTATGAAATTGTGGGAGAAGTCAGCGAGTGTGAAAAAGGAACTACGCTTGACCGCGACGGCTGGAAAAGGGCTTGTCAGGAGGCGGTGGAGCAAAAGGCAGACATTCTCCTTGTTGCCGATCTTACACGGATAGCGCGCGACCCAATCCTTTGGATGCAGGCTTTGCGCGAGTTGAGCAGCAAGGGTGTCTGGATTCAGTCCGCTGCTGAACCGGATGCGTTTCAGGTAAATCCCTTTTTTCACCTATGGCTGCCGCCCGGAATCCAATGGCAGCTTGCACTCCATGAACTATGGAAAACTTACCGCAGGAACAACGAAAACAGCGATTGATACAGTCAAAACCATCCGAAAAGGGAGAAATCATTCCTTCCCTTTCCCGAATGGGAGATGTTCTTGAACCAGTTCTTGATACCCGCAATGTCGCTGTCGGTACTGTTGGGATCGATGGTGTCAAAGTGATCGTTGATGGCAATATAACGCACATTGTACTTCGGGAACGTGAAGTTGATATACAGCCCTGTCAGCGAAGAATTTCGTCCCAGTCTGGATAGGTCTTTGGTAATACAGACTGCCACCCGTCCCGCTTCGATCTCCGCAAGCATGGCTTGGAAGCCGGGGCGGTCATAGTTCGTCCCGCTATACCCATCGTCCACAAAAAAGGTTGGGTTCGGGAAACGGTGCGCCTTTGCGTATTGGAGCAGGATCATTTTCTGATTCTGGATGCTGTTGGATTCGTCCTCTTTGCCGCCCTTCTTGTCCTCTTTCAAATCTTCCACGGATAAGCGGCAGTAAAGCGCGGTGATTTTATCAGTTGCCCATAACATTTCTGTTTCCTCCTTCAAAGGGGCAACTGCCAGTACAGGATTGGTTGCTTCTATTGTACCAAGAGACTGCGTATTTGTCATTCAGAATCCTCCATCTTTTCTGTAAACTTTTCGCCCATGACGCGCTCCATCTTTCTGTCCAGCGTTTCCACGCCGTCATAGCTGCCTGTGACGGTGTAGACTGTGCCTCCGATTTCCTTTTGCAAGGTGAACTCCGGCAGCCAGAAGGCGGACAAGTTTTTCACGCAAAGATGTCCGTCCTCGTTAAAGTAGCAGTTGTGTCGGGGATGGTCGGGCGGCAAGAGCTGCGGTTTCAGATACGGGTCTGGATTGGAGAAGTAATATTCCGCTGGCTCGTCATGGTCAGTCTTTTCCCATTCCTCGATTTCTGCCAGCAGATCAGGGTCGATCTCGTGTTCAAATTTTTTGTTCTCGTTCATGGTGGTGTCCTTTCTCCGATGGGTTATCGGTCTATATCGTGATGTTTGGTTTTCTTCTTTTGCGGTGCGTCTGCTTTCAGGGCAACATCCACATAGCGGCGTACCTTTTGCAGCTCGGCAACTTCCTCCCGCTGGGCTTTCAGCTTCGCATACTCTGCTTCGTTCTCGGCAGTCAGCGCGGCAAGCTCGGTCTGCCATGCTTTCGGCGTCAGCTTCATATCCGGCAGATTTGCCCGCAGATAGCGGTTAGCTGCATCCCATATTGCGAGATCGGCGCGGTGTGCTTCTGCAAACTTTTCCTGCTTGCCCTTCCAGCGGATTTGCTTGTATTCATCGTGGATGGGCTGCGTCTCCCGCATGTTCTGCGCCTGTTCTATGAGCTTTTGAAGCTGACGGATGCGCATCTCTCTCGGCTTCATGCCGCTGCGGATTTCGCTTGCCTTGTCATGGACAGCGGATAGGGCTGCATCTAGTTCTTCCTGCGTATAGATACCTTTCTCCGAAAGAAGATTGACGGCTCTGGAAATAGCTTTGAGTTCGTCTGCGGTGTGTTGTTGCTGCCAGCTTTGGGAATACTTTCTGCCCTTGGCTTTCTGAATATCCAGATAGCGAAACAGCAGCGTGGAGAGGTCTGTGGATTTCGGCTGCGGCGGCTCGGCGTGCAAGCTCTCCTTTGCCTTGAACACATCAAGCAGCCATTCTTTCAGCTTGCCAATCTGCGCCCGGATTTCACGGAGCATACGGTTAGCTGCCTTGATGCTGCGATTGAGTTCGCCACGCTCGGTAACGATGCCTTTCTTCTCCATCTGTGACGCTGCCACGCCGATATGAACGGTGGGGATTTGATCGATCCCCTGCCGCTCATAGCTGCGGTGGTCGATGCGCTCCGGGCGGTTGTTCTGCGCTAAATACTCGTTGGCAAGGTCAGCCCACACCTTGCGCCAGACCTCGGCGTTCTCCTGACTGTTCCAGTCCACAAGGTCAACCTTTCGTGTCTTAAAATTTCCGCTGGGAAGCCGGATTCTCTCGCCGTTTTCGTCCAGCACATATTCCTTTTTGGACTTCGGAAGCCACTTGCCCTGTGCGTCCATCGGGCGCATGGTGAGAAGAATATGAGCGTGCGGATTGCCGTTGCCTGTGTCGTGAATGTTGAAGTCTGCACACATTCCTCTGGAAACAAATTGAGAGGAACAGTACGCACGGACAAGCCGTACCTGTTCCTCTCTGGATAACTCTATGGGCAGGGCAACCTCCAATTCCCGCGCCAGTTGGGAGTTGCACGCCTTTTCAATTTGCTCCACGCTGTTCCAAAGCGTTCCCCGGTCTTGAAAGTCCGGGGGAGCGTTGGACGGCAGCAGAATTTCCGAATGGACGATGCCGCGCTA
>ERZ773168.886-NODE-886-length-28014-cov-4.061340_pt1 | contig 28014 bp, 25 predicted proteins | sample MGYA00511261_ERZ773168 | MGnify/ENA primary metagenome ERZ773168 (study PRJEB29015, sample SAMEA2737855) | human gut metagenome | biome: human gut; feature: human-associated habitat; material: faeces | place: China | collected 2012 ... | reverse complement strand
AGGAACGAAAGGTAATGGGAAATGTAGATTCAGCGGCAAAAGAGTATTTTTCGGACAACACAAAATTTGCAGATTTATGCAATGCTGTATTGTTTGAAGGAGAACAGGTCATTTCAGCTGATGTTTTACAAGAAAAAGATTCGACAGAAGTTTTATCTGTGTTTGGCGTAGATCCAAAGCATATACATATGCAAAAATGGAGAGATTTGCTTAAAAACGCAGTTATTAGAACGACTGGGAAGCTCTGTATCGTCTTATTTGGTGTAGAAGCACAGTCATCGGTGCATTATGCGATGCCAGTAAAAAATATGCTGTATGATGCAATTAATTATGGCGATCAGGTAAAACAAGCAGCAAAGAAACACCGTGATGAAAAAGAGTATAAGGATGACAACGAATTTTTATCTGGATTCAAAGCAACAGATAAGCTTACGCCGGTCATCACTCTTACGGTATATCTTGGCGACAAGAAATGGGATGCTCCAAGAAACTTAAGGGAAATGTTTCCTGATGTTGATCAGAGACTTCTTCCATTTATATCTGATTATAAGGCGAATGTTATCGTACCTGCAGAAATTGAGGATTTTGACAAATTCAAAACAGATCTGAAACAGATTTTTGAAATATTGAGTGCGTCAGGCGATAATCAAAAGATGAAGGAAGTGCTAGACAAAGATCAGAGTTTCACAAAACTTTCAAACGATACGGTACGAACAATCAATGATTTTACGGGAACAAAAATCCCATTGAACGAGAAAGGAAGTGTGGTTAATATGTGCAAAGCATGGAGAGATCAATATGATTTAGGGCGTCTTTCTGAAATCTTCGATTCAGTGCAATCGGAAGACTACAGCGTTGAACGTGGCGCACAGAAAGCCGGCATGAGCATTTCGGAGTTTGAGAAGGCAATGGAAGCTGCCGGATACAAAATTCCAACATATGCTTAGAAAGAAAAATTATAACTATCCAAGAGCCACCTCATAAGAGGCGGCTCTTTTCTTTTGCATAAAACCAATGCTCTAGGCATCTGTCAGGAGCATATCAATTTCTTATTTCTTCCATTTCCTCACTTCTTCTCCTTCAGACTGGAACTGTCTCAATTTTCGAGGCAGTTTTTTCTTATTTTTTCAGCACGGGAGAAAAAATATCTCTTATTTATTATTAAAGAGGAAAGGAGGGAAATGCTATGCTAACGACGGAATTGTTTATAGTGATCGTTGGTCTCTGTGCTAGGTTTTATACGATCGGATATGCGCATGGTCAGCACGGTGCAAAAACAAAAACGCAGAGAATACATATTGGATTGAGTCTGATTTTGGCAAAAGAATAATCAAATGTATTCAGTAAGGAGAGAGATAAAGAAAAGTGAAATTATCGTTTTGTGAATCAAAAAATAAACGGTTGCCTCGAAATCTAAGGCAACCGTTTAATGGTGTTGTTACTTCTTCTTAGCCTTTAATTTGATCTCCATATCGAAGGAATATGCCGCGGTGTAATTGCCACCATACAGGCAGGACTTCTGATCAATATTATAGAAGTCATTGTAGTAAGGCTTGCCGAGGGTGGTCATGCCGGAGTTATCGATGGCGAAGATATAAGTCTGCCCTTTCTTAAGTTTTACAGTGAACTTGAATTTGTCAGTAGAACGCTGCTTAAAATTCTGTTCTCTGTCCCAATAATCTTTTTCGAGATAACGTACATAGTCTGGGTGTTCTTCTTCGTATGCATCAATCATGGTACGAAGATTTTCCATGTAACCGTTTTCGTTTAGACAATCATATTTGCCATAATCGTCACTCCTACATTCTTTCAAAATTTGAAATATCATACTGAATATAATCGGTTCTTGGAAATCTTGTATCTAAAATTACAAGGTCTGGATAATCATAATGTGTTTGCTGCAATAATGACCCATGTGATTTATACGGACAAAACCAAATGATAAAATCTAAATCTGAATCATAAGCCTTTTTTATAAAAGTTGCATCCATCCAAGGTTTATGTAACACAAGCGGTTTCTTCGCATCCCATGCGAATATATATTGGTCAGCGTATGCATGTTGCACATATCCTTTAAAATAAGATTCAGTTTCATCGAAAATAAGTAGTCCTTTGTGTTTAATGTTAGAATGTTCTGATTTCCAAATGTCTATTTTCTTAATATGTTCAGACATAACTCTGTTGGAATTTTTGATATAATTTTTCAATGTATGTTCGCTATCATCATCACTCTCAGAGTTGATGAAAATAGTAGGGTTAGAACTCATTAAATTTAATATACCGCTTTCTTTTATATCCTTCTCTGCTTGACGTTCACGCATTTTTACAGGGTTATACGACTTCTTAATTTCAGAATCGTTTACTCGCATCACATCAAACATACAATTAAATTCGTCTGAATAAAAATCTGGTGGCAGAGCATCGTGTCCATTGTTTTCTGTAAATTTATTGAGATTTTTAACACAGCTGAAAATCTTTTTATTAAAAGAGTTGCCATCATATTGCAAAACATTGTAATGGTCAAGACCAAGTATGATATAATTGATAGCATCTATTTCATTATCCAAAAACATAATATTTCTCCTGTAAACAGGACTAAACCATCCATATTCAGAACAGTCCAGTCCACACTATTTTACTTCAACAACTCATACTGGAACATCTTGTCCGTAATATGACTCTTATAATAAGCTTTCAAATTAGTACGCAATGTTTCCAGATAACCATTCAACGTAGGATAATCATAAACAGTCTGCTGCGACCTACCAGTTCCGGTCTTATGTGAAATTATCGTTTTGTGAATCAAAAAATAAACGGTTGCCTCGAAATCTAAGGCAACCGTTTAATGGTGTTGTTACTTCTTCTTAGCCTTTAATTTGATCTCCATATCGAATGAGTAAGCCGCGGTGTAATTTCCACCGTACAGACAGGAATAAGAGTTGAGATTGTAGTAATCATTTCTGCGAGGCTCACCGAAGGTGGTCATTCCAGAGTTGTCAACGACGTACACATAAGTTTGTCCTTTTTTTAGTTTTACAGTGTATTTAATCATATTGGTAGGAAAGTTATCGGCAATGTTCTGCTTATCCCATACATCTTTTTCAAGATAATGAGCATAATCAGGATGTTCTGTTTCATAGGCTTCTCTCATGGCACGAAGCTTCTCCATGTAATCGTTTTCCCATAAACGGTAGTATTTCCCAACTTCATAACAATCCACATGATTTAAACGATACTTTTTCCCATCTTTTAATGGCGTAAAAATATCAAAGTAGAGCATTGCGCGTAAAACATTATCATTAGTTCCGTTAAGGTTAGTGAAAGTAAAAACATATGTGCCAGTCTTCGGCGCTTTAAATTTTAAGTAAGATTCATAAACGGGTTTATTTTTTTCGGCTGAAACAGACTTTACCTTACTTGTAACAGCAGGAACACTAACTGTTGTTTTCCCCATGCCGATGGTTGGCAGGGAATTCAGATCCTTGTAGAAAGACTTTTTGGAGTATAAGAGGTCATTTCCTTTTTTATCAAATCCCTCCAAATGATATTTGTAGGCAGAGGTCACACTCTTGGTTGTGGCAGCCTCTGTTGTAGTGATGACATCCTCTGCGAATGTCGGAACCACGCTTGTGATCACACATACCGCGGTCAATGCGGTACAGATCAGTTTCTTAAACATGTTCTTCTTCATAAAAATTCCTCCTCGTTTAGGTTGTTTTATAGGTTATGAAGGATCTTTCCTTCATCTTATATATAGCGGCAAATCAAAAAACGTCAAAGAGTTTCTGCAAACATTTTCTTTCTTTTTATTAATTATTCCCTCTGAAAAAATAAGGTTGCAAAAACGATGTTTCATATTTATATTGTAGCAGTTTGAAGTCAAAGATGCTACTGAAAAAAGTGGTTTTATATAGATAAGAGCAAAATAAGGAGGATAAACATGTACGACAAAGAAAGTATTGCAAAAGAAAAGTGCAAGAGCCGGCTTTTCAAAGGACTTGCCGGATGGATGACGCGTCATGTAGCGGTGTTTGCTGCGATTGCGTTGGTCATGGTATCTGCAGGACTTGCGACCTTTGAGACGAAGCTGGTCTATGGTGGATCGCTCTCTTATGGTGCAGATGGTGCAACATCATCCCCAACTTACACCGGCGGATCAGGAAACAATCCTACCGTCCATGAGCCGGGAGTCATTGGAGTATCAGTCGTAACATATAATACAAGTACGATTGGTAATTCGGGGTTGAAGTATGGTGCGGGAAATACAAAGAAGGCATCCAAAGTTTCATCCACCAGCAAGGTAAATGATATCAACGATGCGATTGATGCTTATGGCACTAATGAAGGTAAGAGTGTCTGGAAAAAGCAGAAGGGTTACTATCCATATTGGACAAGAGTAGGATATACCGATAAGGGAGAATCAATCTATACCTACAGTAACGTTATCAAGCATGCGATCACCCAGAATATTCTCTCCATGCAGACTGCAAAGTCTTTTGGTAAAAGTACGTTAGTCTTTGTTCCAAAGTCGGTTGCAAGCAGCAATCATCTTTCATGGATCATGAACCTGAATCAGCATGTGATCGGAAAAGATAATAAAAACACCAAGAAATATGCTATCTTTTATGATTTAAATCCGTGGTATAGAGAGTATTGGTATCGAGATGATAAAAAACCTGCTGATGATGACATGGATAATAGAACACTTGATGTAATGAATAATTCTGCATATGGAATCTATTATCGTGATTTAAAATCATATTTAAGAAAAGAGGAAAAAAAGAAGACCAATAAGGAATTTTTAAAAATAACAGATAATGGGAAAACCTATGATGTGACCAATTATGCCAGATTTTCCGAACTGACAAAGACAGATATTGATAGAATCATAGGTTATAAGAAGAACAGCAAGGGAAAGTATGAGTTTACTTCTACCGGAAAGAAAAAGTTGGAACGGGCAAGAGCTTTATATTCTTCCATGACAAATATATGTGAGCAGGAAGAAGGAAAGTATTTTTCTACATCAGAGAATGCACTTGTATTTCTGCGTGCTACAACATCACATACCCTTGGGTATAATGATGAAAAACGTAAATTTGGAACTGCAATGTTTACACATAATGGATTCGGCGAAGGAATCTTTGGTAAAGCAAAAAACTTAAACACAGGAAGCTCACATGCCGCGTGGTATACCATGGTTTCCGAGGATGTCATGCGAAACCTGTTTTCTTCAGATGAATGGTTCGAGAAACAACTTGGAAATCGTCATAGAAAAATGACTGACCTGAAAAAGGCGGTCTTAAACAATGAGTATAACACCCATTATCTTGACATGCTTTTTTGTGGTTATGCTCTGGCGCGCGCAAGCGGAGACAGTGAAGCGGTTGAACAGTGGAGAAATGCGATCATCGATTACGGAGATACCGCAGCGGATAACAGCCCAAGTAATAAAAATGTTGTTATCCGTATGGATACCGGAATGGTGTACGGAACAAGTAAGGACGTAACCTATGTATCGACCGGAGATGTCATCAACAAGCATTATGGACTTTCTAAAGCTGGTGCATATGAAAAAGAGAAAAATGTTAATACAAAGAGCCTGAACAAAGGTTTTATTGGTTTTGCATCATCAAAGGATAAGACTAACCAGAACTATCAGGCTTTTAACCATGAAGTGGCAAACGGTAAAGGTGTGGTAACCAAGAGTGGTTATGATAAATACAGAGATTATTATGGACGTCTTGAAAAAGCGATCAATGCGCAGGATACAGCAGTAAGCTCCGGCAAAGGCTGGTATGGAACCATGATGGCTGCGCGTGCTACCTATAAAGAGTATTATCGTCCAAACAAGAATAAGAAAGCAACATCCAAGGTAGCCAACAAGCTTGCTGTCGTACAGCTATTGAAAATGAGAGGTTCTTCTTATGGAGTTGATGCATCCGTTGATAAATCCGGTAAGGCTTCCTATCAGTATGGTACTTATGCAATTGATGCCTATGCATGGAAGAATGTTGAACAGGATAGCGTGAAGTTCAATCTTGCGATCTATTCCACCAAGGCAAACAAAAAGGCTCCGTCTACCAATGGTAAGAACATCAAGGATACTTTCCAGAGTGTAACGGTAGATGTGACCGGTGATAATTCTACTGTCACGGATGATGTCTATGTAAAACTAACGCCGGATAAAGATAAGGATTCCAAAGCACTTTTTGCAAAGATACTCAGTTCCAATAAATACTATGTAAAGGTAGTATTTGAGGATGGCACCGGCAAGACGGTCAAGACACTGGATGGTAAGAGCAGCAAGACCGTGAAGGAAATCAAGGGCGGCACTACAAGTCAGCAGAAGAAATACGCCGCCGCACTGAATCAGTATGATGATACGAATAAGGGAAGTGAGAAGGGAGATGAGCAGAATTATAATAAGCTTGTTTCTGCAAAACAGATCGGTGGCAAAGACCTGCAGACGAATAAATGTCTGATCTGGCGCATTTCCAATTCCAAAGCTCGTACCGATGGTTTCAAGATCTCAGCAAAGAGTTCTAAGTATGTCAACTGGAAAGCAAAGGTCTATATCTATAAGAAGAGCGGTTCCGGTGCGAGCGCCATTTGGACAAACGTGCTCAGTGGCAAGCAGGTAAAGGGTAAGACTGTTAAGGCTTCCGATATGGGAAATGGTGACTATACTGAGACAAACAGCGTCATCGCCCAGTACATCGGTAAGGAGAGTGATCCCGAAAAGGACATCAACCTTTCCGGCATCTATGAGTCCACACCGGAGGCATACACCGAGCTGAAGGAAGGTTCCGTGTATAACGAGACGTTTGAGGCGATGGCAGGTACACCGAGTACCCGATCCCTTTACTTTGCGACCGGCGGCTCCGAATTCATCGTCAATATGCAGGCAGTCTACGATGACTACAACCTGGATGAAGTGGGAGGAAACAAGAACTCCTACCGCAGCACCCGTACCTACAAGTCCATCTTCAAGAAAGTGGATTGTGAGTATAAGAAGGGAGATACGCTGAAGAGTCTTGCGGCAGGAAAAGGTAGAGAAACAAAGAAGAAAAAAGAACGCGCGGGTTCATCCCCCTTTTGATGAAACCGCGCGCGACAAAACGACTATAAATATAGATATATCAAGGAGACCAATATGAAAATCAATAATTATTCTGTAATGTTGAATGAAAATAGAGTACCATATTTGAAATTGGACAATTCAGTGGAGTATCAAGTAGAAAGTGAATTGAATAACTCAGCATTAATCGTGAAGATGGTGAATAATATATTCGATCTTGAATATTGTGCTGAGGAACATCTGATCACAATCGCTATGGACACAAAGTGGCATGTTTTAGGGGTTTTTCAAACTTCACATGGAGAGATCGCTGCAACAGAAGCAAGCGCTCGTTGTATACTTCAGCGGGCGTTGCTTTGTGGAGCAGCCACATTTATCGTTGTTCATAATCATCCATCTGGTGATTGTACTCCATCACAAGAGGATATTAAAGCAGCGGAAAGACTCAAAGAAGCAGGAGCGTTGATGCAAATACCAATGAGTGATTTTATTATAGTAGGGAATGGTAACTATTTCAGTTATTTTGAGATGCGGAATGTTGCATAAGGGTTCTGTAATATGATAAAATCATAAGATCTGGGTGATAAAAATTTGCGAGACTAATGCGAGCCTAAGTGATCGACGCTGCATTATCTCCTTATATTTGTTGGGTTTGCGGGAGTGATGTAGTCTTCAAGTCCCATCTTCCGCATTGAAAATAAAAGGTTCATCCAAACGGATGAACCTTTTTTGTTATCACTACATACAGACAAAGAACTGCAATCAAAGGGGTAAACAATTTCTATGAAGAATGCATTAGAGATTGAAAAGTTATATGTCAGGAGAGGATCGTTCTGGCTGAAGGATGTGAACCTTGTGATCGAAGAAGAGAAGATTCACGCAGTCACGGGCAAGAGTGGTTCCGGGAAATCGACATTGATTCGTGCAGTCGGTGGGGCGGTGCGACCGGAGGTCGGATGTATCCGGTATTTCGGCAAGGAGATGTACGAGAACGAGAGAGAAATCCGAAAAAGGATGTCAGTTGTCTACGATTCTCCGAATTTTAACATCGAACTGAAGCCGGACGGACTGGTGAGGGAACTGTGTAAATTCGAGCCGTGGTTCGATCAGCCGCGATATGTGCAGATGATGAGTGAGATGGAGCTGAACCGGCAGATCAAGGTCAAGCTTTATTCCGAGGGACAGAAGAGAAAGCTGATGCTCATTCTTGCGTTATGCAGGAAGCCGGAACTTCTTGTGATGGATGAGGCAACAAGCGGTATGGATCGTGCCTCGCGGGCGGCGATGTGGAAGCTGATCGTGGATTACCGGCAGAAGAATCCGCTTAGTGTGCTTTTTACGACGCATCATGAGGAAGAATTGTATGTGGCGGATCGCATCTGGCAGGTTGAGAATGGCAGAATTGAGCCGAGTGTTTTGTGACAAAGTAGTTCAACATATCACAGAGGCTGAGGTTGAACTTTGGCGAGGTAAGAAACATGAAACAGTTCTATAAAATTACGAGAAATACAGAAAGTAAGCCGTCACGTCTGATCGCATCGATCGTGCTTGCATTCATTGTAATGGTGTTCGTGAATGGATTTATCGGAGGTATGGGAGGATTCCCGACGTTTATCGCGTTTGCGGTCCTGTTCTTCTGGCAGCGGACGCTGATCGGGGACGGCAATCAGATCACACATCAGATTGCGATGACAAGCCGCAGGGAGGTACTGCACCTTCTGACAACGTATTCGATTGGATATCTTGTGCTTTGGGGAATTCTTCGTCTCGGATATCTGATCTCGCGCGTGACCGGCTGGGGGAATATCAATGGCGGCAGCGTGATCACGTATCTGCAGAATCTCCTTGGTACCTCGATGCTGGAGAAGTGGGCATATCTGCTTGCAGGCGTATGGATGTTTGCGCTTGTTGTATCGCTTTTTCCACTGGTTGTGATCAGGGAGCGTATGAGCTGGATCCTCTATGCGCTTGTGGATGGAGCGGTGTTTGCACTTCTGTGCACCGGAATGGGCAGAATCTGTGATCTGTTTTCGGATGCAGGGACGCATAAGCGTGCGAGCTGTCTGATCGATCATCTGCTTCTCTGTGAGATGAACGGCACGCAGGAACTTGTGTTTATGATAGGAATGATCGCGTTGACGATTGTGATCATCGGATTCTCGGGATGGTATGCAGGAAAATGCTACGGACCTCGTCGTGGAAAGACGGATGCGAAGACCATCTGTGAGGTGGAAATTCAGGCGGCAAAAGGCGTGGGAGCCGGTCCCCGCAGAAAGCATACGTTTGTCGTTGGGGCAGTCAGTGTGGCAGCGGTATTGGTCGTGCTTGTCATCATTTTGTTTATGCCGGAGGATTCCGCCCAGAGATATCGCAAGGTGGCAGAGTTTCTGACGGAGGATTCGACACTTGGACCGATGCTGTATCAGAATGAGCTTTATGTGCCGGTCAATGAGAATCTGAATCTGGATGAAGTGGGAAAGCCGCTTGGATATCTTGCGGAGAGAGATCAGGATTGCAGCACGCGTTTCTATCAGCTTGCGGTTGCAAATCTCTTATATGAGGATATGTCCGGACGAAGCAGCCGTCTGCAGATGCAGGGAGCGAGCAGCGGCGTCTATGCACCGATGGAGGAAGTGGAAGAGAGGCAGGCATGGAAGCAGGATGAAATCTTTCTGCTTTGGGATGAGGACTGGGTATCGGAGTCCGCATATACACATGAACCGACCGGTTATACCGCCTGCAACAGAGATTTTATTGAGGGGTTGGAGATGCAATTCCCGCAGACTTATTATAAGGTTTCGGATTTCGATGATTATGATGCGTATTTTACGATCAGCGCCTATCCGGATATGGAGACGGCGCTTGAGGATGGAATGTCACCTGGCAACTGGGTTGGCTGTATTCTTGTGAAGAACAATAAATTCTATTATGACAGCTACGAGAACCAGATTACGGGAATCAGTCTGCAGCAGCTTCTCGATATTCTCGGGGGAAGTTGAGTAGGATACGTGTGAAGATGGAGAAATCACGGAAATTATCAGGAACGGATAAAGCAGAAGCAGGCTTTGTAATCAACTTTCTAAAAAAAATAAAAAATAAAAAAGGAAAATCACAAAGAACCTAGAATTATAAAAATGTAGGCTAGTTTTGTATTACGACAATTTTTGCGTTCAAAAGGAATAAAAGGGGCAAACATGACAATTCGAGAACAGATTGAGCAGATGGAAAATGAAACGCTGAGTCCCTACGCCTGCCACAGTGTCAACTCAAGAGGCAGAGACAGGGAGGAAGCACAATGCGATATTCGTCCGGTCTTCCAGAGAGACCGCGATCGTATCTTACATAGCAAATCCTTTCGCAGATTGAAAAACAAGACACAGGTATTCCTGACACCGATGGGCGATCATTACAGAACCCGGATGTCTCATACGCTAGAAGTGTCGCAGAATGCGCGCACGATCGCGAAGGCGCTTCGTATGAACGAGGATCTGGTGGAAGCCATCGCTTTGGGACATGATCTGGGGCATACGCCTTTTGGTCATGCGGGCGAATTTATTCTGGACCAGATCTATGAAGGTGGATTCAAGCACAATGAACAGAGTGTGCGTATCGTGGAGAAACTGGAGAAGGATGGAGCGGGCTTAAACCTGACATGGGAAGTGCGTGACGGCATCTTAAATCACCAGACGAAGACGATCCCGCATACGCTAGAGGGCAAGATTGTGCGCCTGTCGGATAAGATTGCGTACGTGAATTCGGACATTGATGACGCAATCCGTGCGCAGATACTCAGCGAGGATGATATCCCGCTCGAGCTTCGCAAGACGCTCGGCTTTGACACGAGAACGCGTCTGGATCATCTGATTCATGATATCATCATCCATAGTATGGGCAAGGATGACATCATTATGTCGGATGAGACCGCGGAGGCACTTCGCGACCTGCGCCTTTTCATGTTTGACAATGTATATAAGAATCCGGTTGCCAAAGGAGAGGAAGTCAAAGCAAAAACGATGCTGGAGCAGATGTTCTATTTCTATATGGATCATATTGAGCAGCTTCCGGCGAAGTTTTTAGAGATGCTTGATGAGGGCGAGGATCGCGGGCGGATTGTCTGTGATTATATCTCCGGAATGACGGATCAGTATGCGATCACGAAGTTCAAGGAGAACTTTATGCCACAGGCCTGGCAGGTAGATGGATATTAAATAGAACTAAGGTGAAAAAATGCCATATTATTCAGATGAACTGATTGAGGAGGTGCGCTCCCGCAATGACATTGTGGATGTCATCGGCGGCTACGTGCGGCTTCAGAAGAAGGGAAGCACGTATTTTGGTCTCTGTCCGTTTCATAATGAGAAGACGGGATCATTCTCGGTATCGCCTGGAAAGCAGATGTATTACTGCTTTGGCTGCGGCGCGGGAGGCAATGTGTTTACCTTCCTGATGCAGTATGAGAACTTTACGTTCGGCGAGGCAATGCAGCAACTTGCGGATCGTGTCGGAATCGAACTTCCGCAGCAGGAGATGACAAGCGCGCAGAAGAGGGAAGCGGACAAGCGTGCAAGACTCCTTGAGATCAACAAGGAAGCCGCAATGTATTTTTACAGACTGCTTCGCAGTCCGCGCGGACAGAACGCGTATCAGTATTTTAAGAAGAGAGAACTATCCGATGAGACGATGCAGCGGTTCGGGCTCGGCTATTCGGATCAGTACAGTGATGATCTGTACCGTTATCTAAGGAGTAAGGGGTACGATGATCAGATATTGAAAGAGACCGGACTTGTCACCATCGATGAGGTGCGGGGCGGTCATGATAAGTTTTGGAACCGGGCGATGTTTCCGATTATGGATGTACATAACCGGGTGATCGGTTTCGGAGGACGTGTCATGGGCGACGGAGAGCCGAAATACTTAAACTCCCCGGAGACAAAGATTTTTGACAAAAGCCGTAATCTTTACGGACTGAATATTGCAAGAAGCACGAGGAAGAACCAGCTTCTCCTGTGTGAGGGATATATGGATGTGATCGCGCTGCATCAGGCAGGCTTTGACAATGCGGTCGCATCGCTTGGTACGGCGCTGACGAGTGGACATGCGAATCTGCTCAAGCGTTATACAAAGGAAGTATATCTGACCTATGACAGTGATGGTGCGGGCGTGAAAGCGGCGCTGCGCGCAATCCCGATTCTCAAGGAAGTGGGAATCGTAACGAAAGTCATTAATATGCGGCCTTATAAGGACCCGGATGAATTCATTAAGGCGCTCGGCGCCGAGGAGTACCAGAAGCGGATCGATGAAGCGGAGAACAGCTTTCTGTTTGAGATCCGTATTATGGAAAGCCAGCATGATATGAACGATCCGGAGTCAAAGACGGCATTTTATAATGAAGTGGCGAAGAAGCTTCTTGGTTTCTCGGAGGAACTGGAGAGAAACAATTATATCGAAGCTGTGGCCGATAAATACCAGATTGGTTTTGACAATTTGAGAAAGCTTGTCAACCAGCTGGCGATGAAGGATGGTCTGGCAAGAGAACACACGCCGCTGAAGACGGGAATCCATGAGAACAAGAAGAAGGAAGATGGAATGAAGCAGTCACAGAAGCTGCTTCTGACATGGCTCATCGAGGATCCGCGTCTGTTTGGCAAGGTGGAGAAGCTGATTACAGCGGACGATTTTACGGAGGAACTGTATCATCGTGTGGCGCAGGAATTATTTGCGCAGTACGACCGGGATAAGAATGTTAATCCGGCCCAGATCATCAGCCTTTTTCAAGAAGAGGAAGAACAAAAAGAAGTTGCGGGATTGTTTAATGCCAGAATCCATGAAGTCGAGACGAAAAACGACATGGAGAAGGCACTCAAAGAGACGATCATCCGCATCAAACAGAACAGCATCGACTACCGGACGAAGCATGCCGATCCGACGGATCTGAATGCATTAATGAAGGTGGTTGAGGACAAACGATCATTGGAGAAGCTTGAAAGATTGCATATTTCCATTGATTAAGGACAAAATAGAAAGTAACCTGAGAGGACGAAGCGACATGGCAAAGAAAAAAGAAGAGAATGCAGCAGCAGTAGAAACAGAAGAGATGAAGGCAAAGTTCCGCGAGAAACTTGCCCAGTTACTGGAACTTGGTAAGAAAAAGCGTAATATCTTAGAGTATCAGGAGATCAGTGATTTCTTTAAAGATATGAATCTGGATGCGGAGCAGTTGGAGTCCGTATTGGATTTCCTGGAGCACAACAATGTGGATGTACTTCGTATCAGCGATGATGACGACGATGATGATGAGATCATTCTCGATGACGAAGAAGAAGTAGAAGTTGAGAAGATCGACCTGTCGGTTCCGGACGGTGTCAGTGTTGAGGATCCGGTTCGCATGTACTTAAAGGAGATCGGTAAGGTACCGCTTCTGAGTGCAGAGGAAGAAATCGAGCTTGCCAAGAAGATGGAGGCCGGTGCGGTCGCAGAGGAAAAAATTTCTCTTCTTAAGACACGTATGCAGGAGAGCGAAGACGATGCGGAAAAAGAAGAGATCAAGGCAGAAATCAAGGAATTGCAGAAGGAAGTAGATTGGGGCGATGACGCCAAGAAGCGTCTGGCTGAGGCAAACTTACGTCTTGTTGTAAGTATTGCAAAGCGTTATGTCGGTCGTGGAATGCTGTTTCTCGATCTGATCCAGGAAGGTAACCTCGGTCTGATCAAGGCGGTTGAGAAGTTTGATTACCGCAAGGGATATAAGTTTTCTACTTATGCAACATGGTGGATTCGTCAGGCAATCACCCGTGCGATCGCCGATCAGGCGAGAACTATCCGTATTCCGGTGCATATGGTTGAGACAATCAACAAGCTGATCCGTGTCAGCAGACAGCTTCTTCAGGAACTCGGAAGAGAGCCGTCTCCGGAGGAGATTGCAGCAGAGATGAATATGCCGGTAGACCGTGTACGTGAGATCCTTAAGATCTCGCAGGAGCCAGTATCTTTAGAGACGCCAATCGGTGAGGAGGAAGATTCCCACCTTGGCGATTTTATCAAGGATGACAATGTACCGGTTCCGGCAGATGCCGCTGCGTTCACTTTGCTCAAGGAGCAGCTTGAGGAAGTACTTGGCACCTTGACCGAGCGTGAGCAGAAGGTACTTACCCTGCGTTTCGGACTGGAAGATGGCCGCGCAAGAACCCTTGAAGAAGTCGGAAAGGAATTCAACGTTACGCGTGAGCGTATTCGTCAGATCGAGGCCAAAGCCCTTCGCAAGCTTCGTCATCCAAGCAGAAGCCGCAAGCTGAAGGACTACTTAGAGTAATATGATAAAACTATCCAAGCGAATGAAGGCTGTGGCGGCAATGGTGACATCCGGTGGCGTGCTCGCCGATGTGGGAACCGACCATGGATATATTCCGATCGCTTTGATCCAGAGACAGAAGATCAAAAGTGCGATCGCGATGGACATCAATAAAGGACCGCTTGCCCACGCACAGGACAATATTGCATCTGCCCAGTTGGGGGACTACATACAGACCAGACTGTCTGACGGAGTCGCAGCTTTGGGAGAAGGAGAGGCAGACTCGATATTGATCGCTGGTATGGGCGGTGAGCTTGTGATACACATCCTATCGGAAGGGGAGAAGGTGTGTAAGGCGGCAAGCGAACTGATCCTGCAGCCGCAGTCCGATATTCGCAAAGTAAGGGAATATTTAAGATTACATCATTACAAGATCGTGGACGAAGACATGATCTGTGAGGATGGCAAATATTATCCGATGATGCGTGTGATCAACGTGGAATTGGATAATGCGTGGATGAAGATGGATGAGCAGACGCGTGTTGCCTGTGATATCTACGGACCGCTTTTGCTCCGCAACGGAAATCCTGTTCTCAGGCGTTTCCTCGTGAGACAGCACAGACAGCTGACGCAAATTCTGCAGACGCTTCAGGCACAGACAATGTCCGAGAAGATCGAGACACGGATTGCCGAGGTGTCGGAGGAACTGCAGTACAACGAATCCGCGTACACAATATTGGGGGCGATTAAGAATGCAGGAATATAATGTAGTGGTTGAGACGAAGCCGGGAACCTTTGAGGAGGTGCTGGCGACGGACGATATGACGCTGCAGCAGCTGGCAGAGGAATGTCAGGAAAATTACAGGGACAGGATCGTTCTTGCCAATGTAAACGGGCGTCTGCGGGAATTAAATAAGAAAGTGACAGACGGTGCGATCGTGTCGTTCCTTAACATGACGGAGCGGGACGGAAAGCGAACCTACAGGCGCAGTGTGACACTGCTTCTTCAGAAAGCGGTTGATAATCTGTGGGGAGATTCTGTTCATGTGCGCGTGTTCTATTCTCTCGGCGAGGGATATTACTGCGAATTGGAAAATGATTCGATCGATGACGAGAAGCTTGCCGCGATCAAAAGCGAGATGCAACGGCTTGTGGAGCTGAATCTGCCGATCGAGAAGAACAGTGTGAAGACCGAAGAGGCGGAGCACCGCTTCCGTGACAGAGGAATGAAGGATAAGGAGCGGCTTCTTCATTATCGTAGGAGTTCGCGTGTGAATCTTTATTCGCTGGACGGAATGGAAGATTATTTCTACGGTTATATGGTTCCGTCTACAGGATATCTGAGCGTCTTTGATCTGCAACTGTACGAGGACGGCTTCGTGCTTTTGTTCCCGAACAAGGACGGAAGCAAGGTGGAGCCACTCAACACATCCAATAAGCTGTATCATACATTAAAGCAGTCCAGAGAATGGAGCCAGATGCTTGGCGTAGGCACAATCGGTGCGTTAAATGATGCAATCGCGGCCGGTAAAGGCGAACAGATCGTACTGCTTCAGGAAGCACTCATGGAGGAGCGAATCGGAGCGCTTGCCGCACAGATTGCGGAACGAGGCAATGTGAAGTTTGTCATGATCGCGGGACCTTCGTCATCCGGCAAGACATCGTTTTCCAACCGTTTGTCGATCCAGCTTCTGGCAAAAGGCTTAAAACCACATCCGGTCGGACTTGACGACTATTATCTGGATCGTCGCTTATGTCCGAAGGACGAGGATGGCAATCTGGATTTTGAGTGTCTGGGCGCATTGGATGTTGAACAGTTCAACAAAGATATGACGCGCCTCTTAAACGGGGAGGCGGTTGAGATGCCTTCCTTTAATTTCAAGACCGGGCAGAGAGAGTATCGCGGCAATGTGCTGCAGCTTGGAGCGGATGATATTCTTGTGATTGAGGGAATCCATGGACTCAATGATAAACTGTCGTATACGTTACCGGCAGAGAGTAAGTTTAAGATTTATATCTCCGCTTTAACGCAGTTGAATATCGATGAACACAATCCGCTTCCGACAACGGACTGCAGACTGTTAAGACGTATCGTGAGAGATGCGAGAACCCGCGGAACCAACGCGCAGGAGACGATCGCGATGTGGAGTTCCGTGCGAAGAGGCGAGGAGAAGAATATCTTCCCGTACCAGGAGAGTGCGGATGTGATGTTCAATTCTGCTTTGATCTATGAACTCGCGGTACTTAAGGTATATGCGGAGCCGCTTTTATTCCAGATTCCGCGTGAGAGTGAGGAGTATTTTGAGGCGAAGCGGCTTCTTAAGCTTCTTGATTATTTCCTTCCGCTTCCGACAGAGGGGATTATGCAAAGCTCCCTTGTCAGGGAATTTGTTGGAGGAAGTTGCTTTAACGTATAAAATAAGAGTGTCTATTTGCAAATGTTGTGGAGAAATGCTCAAATTTGGTGTGAGGAAATCCACAAATTTGAACACTTTACAAATGATAAATATATGTGCTATAGTTAGGAATGCATTATGCAGGACAGGTGATCGCGGCTGCAAGTGTCGAAAGACCGCAGGTGAGGAAAGTCCGGGCTTCACAGGGCAGGATGCCGGTTAACGGCCGGTGGAGGAAACTCTAAGGAAAGTGCAACAGAAATATACCGCTATATGTCGTCAGTTCCAAGGGAACTGACGACCTGCGCAAATTCCTACGCGAAGCGTTTTGGAATGGAATTTGCTCCGTGGGTTCATTTGGATCTGACGGCATGTAGTAAGGGTGGAATGGCAGTGTAAGAGACTACCGCCTCGCTGGTAACAGAGAGGGCACATGTAAACCCCATTCGAAGCAAGACCGAAACAAAGCGATGACGTGGCCCGCCAGCTTTAGGTAGGTCGCTTGAGGCGATTGGCGACAGTCGTCCTAGATAGATGATCACCCAACGACATAACCCGGCTTATCGTTCTGCGTAATGCTTAGTAAGAAATCGGACCGATGTGAGAATTCACATCGGTTTTTCTATATCCGTGAGTAATGAATCAAAATCCGTGCTTACACGAGAGTTTGACGACTGCCATGATAAAAATAAACAGATTCTAAATTGTTTGTTAAAAGATCGTACTTCCCTTGACGCTTAAGGAACACAAGCGTAAGATTCATATTGTAGCACTTAGATGTGGTGAGTGCTAACGAAAATCAGATTCTGAATGATGGAAACAATGGATAGCGGTTCTTATGTTGGGGGAACCGATGTCAGTAAGAAAGAGGCGACCGAAATGAGAGAAAAATTTTATCAGTTTATGATGGGAAGAAACGGAGTCGATGAACTTGCAAGAATGCACTCCTGGCTGGTGCTGGTTCTTTTGATCCTTGGAATTTTTACCAGACTTGGCATTTTCAGTGTGCTTGCATTGGTGCTTTTGGTTTATATGTATTTTCGCGTTTTTTCCCGCAATACATCCAAACGTTACGAAGAAAATCAGAAATATCTGAACTTTAAGTATAACCGTACCGTTAGCTGGAATCGTTTCAAGAAGCGTATGGCACAGAGACGTGACTATCGCTTTTATAAATGCCCGATGTGCAAGCAGGAAGTGAGAGTCCCGAAGGGACACGGCAAGATTGAAATCACCTGCCCGAAGTGCAGAGAGCAGTTTATTCGAAGATCATAAGCCGGAGGAATTATGTTTGGCTATATCAATGTAAACGGCAAAGAGTTGTCGGAAGAGAACAAAAATATATACCAGTCCTATTACTGCGGACTGTGCAGAAATCTTCGTGAGTTCTGTGGAACGAAGGGACCGGCACTGCTCAACTACGATATGACATTTCTGGTGGTGTTGCTGACAGGCCTCTATGAGCCGGACACGGACGAGAAAGAGTTCACCTGTATGCTTCATCCTATCAAGAAGCGTAAGGCACGATCCAATGAGATCGAGCATTATGCGGCGCAGATGAATGTGCTGCTTGCTTATTATAATCTGGTGGACGACTGGAACGATGAGAAGAGTTACACGAAGAAGACGATCGCTTCTATGTTCAAGAAGGATTATGAGCGCGTTGCCGCCCGGTATCCGAGACAGGTGAAGGCGGTTGAGGATTATATCGCAAAACTTTCTGTCTATGAGCAGAATAAGGAGACGAATATCGACCTTGTTGCAGGGCTGACTGGTGAGATGCTTGGAGAAATATTTGCATGGAAGCAGGACGAGTGGTATGATGAACTGAAAACGCTCGGCTTTTATCTTGGAAAATTCATCTATCTGATGGATGCTTATGAGGATCTGGAGAAGGATGAGAAGAAGGATTCCTATAATCCTCTCCGCTATCTACAGACGGATGATGAGCAGGAATATGAGACGCTTTGCAGGCTGATGATGACGAGTATGCTCTCTGAGTGTGCGAAGTCGTTTGAACGTCTGCCGATTCTGTTACATGCAGATATCCTGCGCAATATTATTTATTCCGGTGTCTGGTCGAAGTACGAGTATATTCAGTTAAAGAAGAAAAAGAGGAAGAAATAATGACAGATCCATATCAGGTGCTGGGCGTTACGAGAGGCGCTTCGGATGAAGAAATCAAGAAAGCTTACCGAACCTTAAGCCGCAAGTATCACCCGGATGCCAATGTCAATAATCCAAATAAAGATCAGGCGGAGGAACGCTTCAAGCAGGTGCAGCAGGCCTATGACCAGATCATGAAGGAGAAGCAGCAGGGACCAAGCGGTAATTACGGAGGTTTCAGCGGTTACGGCGGACAGAGTTCGCAGGGACAGCCGGGAGGTGGCTACTCTACCGGACAGGGACCGTTCGGAGGCTTTAGCGGAACTTATTATTACGGAAGTAACAACACTTCGCAGCGAAGAGAATCTTCGCCGAAGATGCAGGCGGCACTTAACTATATCCGAAACCAGTGTTATACGGAAGCCCTCAATGTACTTGGGGAGATTCCATTCTCCGAGAGAACCGGACGCTGGTATTATTACAGCGCTGTAGCCAATGATGGAGCAGGCAATACGGCAACTGCTTTAGAACATATCCGCCGTGCGCTCGATCTTGAACCAAGCAATATGGAGTATCGTCAGTTCCAGCAACATCTGGAGTATGGCGGAACATGGTATACAAATATGGGAAGCGGATATGACCGTCCGTATAGCGGATACAGTAATTTCTGTATGAGTCTGCTTTGTATGCAGGCGATGTGCACATGTTGCTGCCGACCATTTTAAATTAAGCGTAAAATTCGGGTTTGCTGCGCTCAGATTTGATTAAAACCGACGATACCGGATTAAAAGAAGCAGGATCGATTTATAACGATCCTGCTTCCGTAAGTTATGTATCGGATTGTTTTACTCCATGTCATCCGGAATTCCGTTGTGATCCAGATCAATACTGTGAGCACCGATATCCATGGTGCTTAAGGTACGGCGCTTCAGGCGGGCTGCCTCGGATGCCTTTAACAGATAAGTCTTGATCTCCGTGGCATGCTTAACGTGGATCAGCTTTAACTCTGCATCTGTGACATCACCGGTGTAGCAGGTGATGGTGCCGAGTCCGACGATGCGCTCCAAGAGAGTCGTTGTAAGCTTCACATCCTGAATCTTGTACATGTAGCAGTCATCCTCAGTTGTGCTTAAGAAGCCGCGATCCACCGTCAGAAGGCTTGGTGTAATCGTGTATTTGGTGAATGTCCAAGGAAGACCTAAGAAAAGCCAGCGCTTGCGCTCCTTGAACATTACGGTATCTTCGTTTCCCATTGTTGTATTTACATTATCCGCCATATTCCATTCTCCTTTTGTGAAAAAACTACATCAATTATATTGTAACGAAAAAACTTTGAAATGCAATGTATTTTGTCTTGAAATATGAAAATTATTATTATATGATAGTAAAAATGCGTAAAAAAGGAGGAACAAAATGCGCCATTTAATGAGTCCTTTGGATTTCTCCGTCGAGGAACTGGATCAGCTTCTTGATCTGGCGACCGACATTGAGAAACATCCAGACAAATACGCCCATGCATGTGACGGTAAAAAACTTGCAACCTGTTTCTATGAGCCAAGTACAAGAACCCGCTTAAGTTTCGAGGCAGCGATGCTGAATTTAGGAGGTTCCGTTTTAGGTTTTGCCAGTGCTGATTCATCATCAGCGTCGAAGGGCGAAAGCATTTCTGATACAATTCGTGTTATTTCCTGCTATGCAGATATATGTGCTATGCGTCATCCGAAGGAAGGTGCAGCACTCGTAGCATCACAGAAGTCCCGTATTCCGGTGATCAATGCCGGTGATGGTGGACACCAGCATCCAACTCAGACATTAACTGATTTACTTACCATTCGTTCTCTTAAGGGAAGACTGGGCAATCTTACGATCGGTCTGTGTGGAGACTTGAAATTCGGACGTACCGTTCATTCTCTGATCAACGCTTTGATCCGTTATGAGAATGTGAAGTTTGTATTGATCTCTCCGGAGGAACTTAAGATCCCGGATTACATCAGAGACGATGTGTTGAAAGCCAACAATGTAGAGTTTGAGGAAGTCGAGCGCCTTGAGGATGCGATGGGACAGCTGGATGTGCTGTACATGACAAGAGTGCAGAGAGAACGCTTTTTTAACGAAGAAGACTATGTTCGTCTGAAAGATTTCTACATCCTGACCAAAGAGAAGATGGAACTTGCCAAGGATGATATGATCGTGCTTCATCCGCTGCCTCGTGTGAATGAGATTTCAGTTGAGGTGGATGATGATCCGCGTGCGGCGTACTTTACGCAGGTACAGAACGGTGTGTATGTGCGTATGGCACTGATCCTGACACTTTTGGGAATTACGGTATAGGAGGAGCGGCATGTTAAATATCAGTGGAATCCATGAGGGATTTGTTTTAGACCATATTCAGGCAGGAATGAGCCTGCGTATCTACCACGATCTCAAGCTGGACAAGCTTGACTGTACCGTGGCGATCATCAAGAACGCCAAGAGTAACAAGATGGGCAAGAAGGATATCATCAAGGTGGAGTGCCCGATCGAGGCACTGGACTTAGATATTCTCGGATTCATCGATCACAATATTACGGTCAATGTCATTCAGGGTGACAAGATCGTTGACAAGAAGGAATTGAAATTACCGAAGCAGGTCAAGAACGTGATCAAATGCAAGAATCCGCGTTGTGTGACATCGATCGAGCAGGAACTGGATCAGATTTTCCTTCTGACGGACGAGGAGAAGGAAGTCTACCGTTGCAAATACTGCGAGGAGAAATACATTAATCCGAATCGCCGCAGAGTCTAGAAAATATGTAGGGCTGACATGAAGATGTCAGTCCTTTTTCATTCCGGATGATTGTTAAGCTGAGTAGAGACAGTCTTCCGTAAGAATGTCTCTACCCGCGCATTACAACCGCCGCTTGTTGCCTTGCCGACAAAGAATCCGTTCGAAGGCAAGGCCTGCAAGTACCCATAAGGGATAGTAGTCGAGGCGCACAAGTCCCTTGATATTCAGGAAACTGTCACTGTAATCCCATGGACATACGTGAAAAAAGCGTAGCACGCTGCCGCTTAGAAATTCACCGACCATGATCGCAGCACCATAGAGAAGACCGCGCAGCAGAATCGGCCAGTGTCTGATTTTGTCGTAGACAGGACTGATCAGGGAGGCCATTCCATAGATCGGAAACATCCAGACGGAGGTTCTGCCGAGAAGTCTTGCATCTCCGCGCAAGAGGGCACCGAAGGATGTGAACAGTATTTCCATGCACCAGCCTGTCAGTCCGCAGAGTACAAATTTCTTCCAGTTCATGTCATCTCCTTTATGTATATACAGTATGTCCACGAATCCGTTAGATATACTTGAAAAATTAAGCGGAGAATTATATGATACAAGGGTCACAAGGGATTATCAATGCATGCTTGCATGCAACTTGATATATCCCTTAGTAACCCGCACTACACCGAGAAAGTAGCAATTTGCTGCGGAAACGCAGTAAATTAGCGGATTTCGAGGTGGAGTCAGATTACGAGAATGCGTAGCATGGAGTAATCTGTGTATCATAATCTGTGTATCATAAGAGAGCATTCGTGAAGATTTAAAGTACAATAGTAATGAAGAGAGGATTGGATGATGGCATATTTTCCAATGTTTCTGGATATAGAGGGGAAGCACTGTCTTGTTGTCGGCGGCGGCAAAGTCGCGTTGCGCAAGGTGCAGGTGCTTCTTGATTTTGGTGCGCATGTGACCGTGGTGGCGCAGCAGATAGAAAAAGAAATAAAAGACATTGCAGAACAAACGCAAAGGAAAGAGGACGAAATATCGTCAATGGGATTTCCACGATCGGAGGAGAGAAGCGAAAGTTACGGTCAGGTTACAATCTATGAGCGTGCGTACAAGAAGAATGATTTGCAGGACAAAGTTTTTGTTGTAGCAGCAACCGATAATGCGGCGGTCAATCATGAGATTGCGGAAGACGCAAGAAAGCGAAACATACCGGTGAATGCGGTAGACCAGCCCAAGGACTGCACCTTTATTTTCCCATCTTATATAAGAAAGAAAAACGTGGTCGGTGCTTTCTCGAGTGCGGGCAACAGTCCGGTGCTGACGCAGTATCTGAAAAAGCAGATGCAGGAGATATTGACGGATGAGCTCGGTGAGATCAACGAATATATGGGAAGTATAAGAAGTACGGTGAAGGCATCACTTGATACGGAACGAGAGAGGAAGATTGTATATCGGAAGGTACTTCAGACACTTTTGGAACGAAAGGAAGCGGGGGAAGATATTGATCTTTCGGAGCGTGAATGGCAAGAGATACTTGATGGTGTAAAGTCACAGTAGGGGAATGTTCTTCAATGACTGGTGACAGAAGGCTTTGATACATGTCACGGAACAAATAGAAATGAATGCTGCTATGCTTTTATAGAAATGAAAGTGCGGCATGGAAATAGAAAGAAGGAAGTTATAAATGGATCGAACAAGAAGATTAAGACAAACGGTTGCAATGCGCGACATGGTAAGAGAAAACCATGTGAGAGTGGATGAGCTGATCTATCCGCTTTTTGTTATGGAAGGGGAGAACTTAGCGGAGCCGGTCGAGTCGATGCCGGGCATCTGCCAGTATTCGCTGGATCGTATGAATGAGGAACTGGATCGTGTGAAGGAAGCGGGCATTCCTGCGATCTTAATCTTTGGCATTCCGGCACATAAGGATGAGGTCGGAAGCGGCGCTTATGATGAGCATGGAATCGTGCAGGAGGCAATCCGAAGAATCAAGAAGGATTATCCGGATCTGATCGTGATCGCAGATGTGTGCCTGTGTGAGTACACCTCGCATGGACATTGCGGACTGATCAGGGATGGAATCATCTTAAATGATGAGACCCTTCCTCTGCTTGCAAAGTCGGCAGTCAGCTACGCAGAGGCGGGAGCAGATATCGTTGCACCGAGTGATATGATGGACAAGCGTGTTGGCGCGATCCGTAAGGCTTTGGACGAAGCGGGCTTTACTTATACACCGATTATGGCGTATTCTGCGAAGTTTGCATCCGGTTACTATGGACCGTTCCGCGATGCGGCGCATTCGGCACCGGGATTCGGAGATCGTAAGACGTATCAGATGGATCCGGCGAACGGGCAGGAGGCGCTTCGTGAGGTGGAAGAGGATCTTGCGGAGGGCGCAGATCTGATCATCGCAAAACCGGCGATGGCTTATATGGATATCATCCGTGCCATTCACGAGAATTACAATGTGCCGATCGTGGCTTACAATGTCAGTGGCGAATATGCGATGGTCAAGGCTGCCGCAGCGAACGGCTGGATCGATGAGAAGAAGATTGTGATGGAGAATATGATCGGCATGAAGCGTGCGGGTGCGAAGATGATCATTACCTACCATGCGCTTGATGTCGCAAGATGGATCAGGGAAGAAGAAAAGCGATAGTATAACAAGAGAAATTTCGGAGGAAGAAAATGTCAGACAGCAATTCCAAGCATTTATATGATAGAGCCGTAAAACGCCTGCCAGGAGGTGTCAACAGTCCGGTGCGCGCGTATCAGGCTGTGGGACGTACACCGCGTTTTATCCAGAGTGCGAAGGGCGCACACATTACGGATGTGGATGGAAATGAGATGATCGATTATGTATGTTCCTGGGGACCGGGCATCTTGGGACACGCGGATCCGCGTGTGGTAGAGCAGGTGAAAAAGGCGTGTGATGAGGGCTTAACCTATGGTGCACCGACGGAGCGAGAGGTTGAGATGGCGGAGCTTCTTGCTGAACTTGTTCCGTCGATGGAAGTGAGCCGACTGGTCAGCTCCGGAACGGAAGCTACGATGAGCGCAATCCGTGTGGCGCGCGGCTATACAAGAAGAGACAAGATCATTAAATTCCGTGGATGTTATCACGGTCATTCGGATGGGCTTCTCGTGAAAGCAGGATCGGCCGCTTTAACGACATCGGTTCCGGATAGTGCGGGAGTTCCGGCGGATTATACGAAAAACACTTTGGTTGCGGAATATAATAATAGAGAAAGCGTCCGTGAACTTTTTGAGGCAAACCCGGATTCGATCGCTGCAATCATCGTGGAACCGGTTGCTGCGAATATGGGTGTTGTGCTCCCACAGGACGGATTCCTCGCGTTTTTGCGAGAGATTACAAGTGAGTATGGCGCATTGCTTATCTTCGATGAGGTAATCACGGGATTTCGTCTCGCTTTGGGCGGAGCGCAGCAGTATTTTCATGTGACACCGGATCTCTCCACCTTCGGCAAGATCATCGGTGGAGGTATGCCGGTCGGCGCGTACGGCGGACGGGAAGACATCATGCGCATGGTATCACCGGATGGTCCGGTCTATCAGGCGGGAACACTTTCCGGCAATCCGATCGCCACAGCTGCGGGACTTGCAACACTGCGCATTTTGAAAGAAGATACCGGAATCTATGACCGACTCGAGGCGCGGGCAAAGGAGCTTGCCGATGCGGTACGTGAAGCTGCAGGAGAGCGCGTGAGTGTCAACCAGATTGGTTCCCTGATGAGTATTTTCTTTACGGGAGATGCTGTCACGGATTACGAGAGTGCGACGCATTCCGATACGAAGCAGTATGCGGATTATTTCGGATATCTGCTTGACCGTGGCATCTATGTGGCACCGTCCCAGTTTGAGGCGATGTTCCTTTCGGATGCACATTCGAAGGAAGACGTAGAGTGCACGATCGAAGTGATGCGGGAGTATTTTGCGTAGAAGATAAGGCAGAAGATACAACATGGAATTTGGATACGTAGGAATCAATTACAAGAATGCGAATCAGGATGTTCGCGACAAAGTATCATTTACGGATAACCAGAAGATAGACTTCATGCAGAAAGCGTCAGAACTTGGTGTGGAGCAATGTATGGTGCTTTCCACCTGCAACCGTAGCGAGGTATTCTTCTGGGCGGAACAGACAGAGGTGGTTCGAAAATTATATAGCGAGAGTTTTCATGGGACAGAGATCGCCGATTATCTGGATTGCCGGAGTGGCGATGAGGCGTTAAGCTATCTCTACCGCGTGACTGCGGGGCTGGAATCCATGGTTCTCGGTGAGGACCAGATCTTAGGGCAGGTGAAGGATGCGTTCGAACTGGCGCAGACGCTTGGGCATACCGGCAAGGAACTGAACAAGATTGTAAGAGAAGCAATCACTTGCGCCAAGAAGATGAAGACAGAACTCAAAATCAGTGAGAGACCGCTTTCCGTCAGTTATGTCGGAATCCAGCAGCTTCGGGATGCGTTCGGCATTCAGGGGAAGAAGGCGCTTGTCATCGGAAGCGGCAAGACCGCAGTGCTCGCTTTGCGCTATCTCTATGAGTATGAGATTGTGGGCGTGACCGTGTGCAGCAGGAATTTTGCGCATGCGAAGGAACTTCTGGCAGAGTTTCCGGGAATCGAGATCGTGCCATATGAGAAGCGTTACGAGAAGATGAAGGAATGCGATATTGTTGTGTCTGCAACAGCAGCCCCACATCTGGTCGTGAAGGCGGAAAATGCAGAGATTACGCATCCTATGGCGTTGCTCGATCTGGCTTCGCCGCGTGACATTGATCCGGCGCTTGCAGGGACTTCGCTTCTGTTGAATCTGGATTCTTTGAATCAGATTGTCGAGCACAATTATAAGGAACGTGAGGCTTTATTGCAGCAGGGGCAGGCGATGATCGATGAGTCGCTTGCAGAGGTAAAAGTGTGGCTTTCTTCCACTGGTGTGGACGCAACGATCGAATCACTGCAGCAGAAATGCGACGAGATCGTGTCGGACAGTTACGAGTATCTGAACCGGAAGCTGGATCTCTCACCGAGAGAACAGAAGATCGTTAAGAAGATTCTGAAGGCGTCGCTGCGGAGACTGCTCCGTGAGCCGATCCTTGAGATGAAGCAGATGGAATCCAAGGAGCAGCAGGACGAATATCAGAAGGTTGTGCGGCAGTTGTTCCAAATCGAGGATGCACATATATAACGGAGGAAATGTATGCGATTTGTGATCGGAACCCGGGGCTCCAGACTTGCCCTGGCACAGGCAGAATATGTACAACAGAAATTACAGGATCGTTATCCGGAGCATGAATTTGAACTCAGGATCATTAAGACCAAAGGAGATAAGATTCAGAACAAATCCCTTGCGGCAATCGGTGACAAGGGATTGTTTGTCAAGGAGATCGAGCGCGAATTATTAGACGGCGAGATCCAGCTTGCGGTACACAGCATGAAGGATATGCCGGGCGAGATCCCGGATGAACTGTGCTTTGCAGATGCGTGGGAGAGGGAAGATCCAAGGGATGTACTGATTCTTCGCGAGGCAAAATCTCTGGCAGAACTGCCGGAGGGCGCAACAATCGGAACCGGCAGCAAGAGGCGTGCCTTCCAGCTTCTTGCACTTCGCCCAGACTTAAAGATTGTCGATATCAGAGGCAATGTAGATACGCGCATGAACAAGATGCATGAGCAGAAACTGGACGGAATCGTGCTTGCAGCAGCGGGATTGAAGCGGCTTCGTATGGAATCCGTAATTACGCAGTATCTCTCCACGGAGGAGATGATTCCGGCGGCCGCGCAGGGAACGCTTGCGATTGAACTTCGCAGGGAAGATCGGGAATTGTTATCTATGGTGAATGCTTTTTCCGATGAAAAGGCACAGAGAATTGCGCAGACGGAGCGTGAGTTCTTACAACGAATCGGCGGGGATTGTCATCTGCCGATCGGGGGTTATGCATCGATCCTTGCGGATGGGCAGATCCGCCTGCAAGCACTCTTCGGAGATGCGGACGGAGAGCACCTTGCACAATGCGATGTGTGTGGAAATGAACCGGAGTCGCTCGCCGCAGCGGCGGTGCAGCAACTTAAGGTTTGCCGCTCTCAGATTTGATTCAAATGGACGATACCGGATATAAAATAATCTATGAAAATTAGCAATAAGTTTGTCTTTGATCGACGGACTTGGAATGATTTCAATGACTAGAGTTTTTGAAAGTTACGGCATCGAACCATACATTTATTTTGTTCAGGAAAATTTGCAAGTCAACTTCACCAACGATTTTGGATAGTTGGCCGAGATATGCGCTATTATCGATAGATAATGGAACGGTGAAGCAGTTGCAAATTTGTCCTTCAAAAATAAGTATGGCTCCGA
>ERZ773168.879-NODE-879-length-28233-cov-7.406239_pt1 | contig 28233 bp, 30 predicted proteins | sample MGYA00511261_ERZ773168 | MGnify/ENA primary metagenome ERZ773168 (study PRJEB29015, sample SAMEA2737855) | human gut metagenome | biome: human gut; feature: human-associated habitat; material: faeces | place: China | collected 2012 ... | reverse complement strand
GTGTTACAGATGAGAATATGTTATAACAAACTTCAAAAACTTATGATTGATAATCAGATGAAAAGACAAGATTTAATGCGTGCAGCGGAAATTACATCATACGCTGCAACGAAGATAAATAAGAATGAGCCGGTATCTCTTGAAGTGCTGATGAAAATATGTCAGGTGTTTCATTGTGACATTGGAGATATATGCGAGGTTATTTTAGACGAAGATTAAAACACGGAGGTAATTATAGATGGCAAGGGCTGCTAAACCAAAGAAAGAAATATCAATGGAAGAAGCACTTTGGAAAAGTGCTGATAAACTGAGAGGTTCTGTTGAGCCTGCGGAGTATAAGCACGTTGTTCTGAGTTTATTCTTCCTTAAATTTGCCAGTGACAAGTTTGAAGAATGCCGTAATAAGATTATTGCTACACACGGCGAAAAGTATGCGAATATGAAACCGTTCTATACTCAGGAAAATGTATTCTATCTTCCTGAAGAAAGCCGTTGGAAGTACATTATTGAAAATGCAAAGCAGGACGATATTGCCCTGAAGATAGATACAGCACTTTATACGATTGAAAAGAACAACCCGGCACTGAAAGGTGCTTTGCCGGATAACTATTACTCCCGCTTACATATTGATACGGCAAAGTTGGCTTCTTTGCTTGATGAAATCAATCGTATCAATACAGATGATAAAGAGAACGACATTATAGGTCGTGTATATGAGTATTTCCTTAGTAAGTTCGCTCTTGCAGAAGGAAAAGGTAAAGGAGAGTTCTACACACCAAAGTGTATTGTAAACCTGATTGCCGAAATGCTTGAGCCTTACGATGGAATACTTTATGACCCTTGTTGCGGTTCGGGTGGTATGTTTGTGCAGTCCATCAAGTTCGTAGAAGCACATAGCGGTAATAAAAAGAAAGTGTCTATTTACGGTCAGGAATACACAAATACCACTTTCAAACTGGCAAAAATGAATTTGGCTATCCGTGGTATTTCTGCAAATCTTGGAGAGATGGCAGCCAATACATTTACCAACGACCAACACAAAGACCTTAAAGCAGATTTCATTATGGCAAATCCACCTTTCAATCAGAAGCAGTGGAGAGCCGAAAATGAGCTTGTAGATGACCCTCGTTGGAACGGCTATGAAGTTCCGCCGACAAGTAATGCAAACTATGGTTGGATACTGAATATTGTTTCCAAACTCTCTCAAAACGGTGTGGCAGGTTTCCTGCTTGCCAATGGTGCATTATCTGATGATGGTACAGAGCTGAAAATCAGACAGCAGCTTATAGAAAATCATTTGGTAGAAGCAATCATTATTCTTCCGAGAAACCTTTTCTATACCACAGACATCAGCGTTACCCTTTGGGTACTCAATAAGAATAAAAAGGCTCGTGTTGTTGAACAGAATGGAAAGCTAAAACGCTATCGTAATCGAGAAGATGAAATACTCTTTATGGATTTACGACAGATGGGTAGTCCTTATGAGAAGAAGTACATTGAATTGACAGAGGAAGATAGAGCCAAAGTTACAAGTGTATATCATAACTGGCAGCAGGAAGGCTATGAGGAAACTTATGAGAATGTACCGGAATTTTGCTATTCTGCTTCTTTTGATGAAGTAAAGGAAAAAGGATTTACTCTTGTACCGAGCAGATATATTGAGTTTGTCAACCGTGATGAGAACATCGACTTTGATACCAAAATGAAATCATTGCAGGGAGAACTCAAGGAACTTCTAGTTCAAGAGGAAAAATCCAAAGCAGATTTGCTTGCTGTATTTAAGGAGTTGGGATATGAAATCAAATTATGATATTTTAGGAAACCATATCCGACTGATTGATGCTCGGAACAGAGAAAGCATAACGGACAGAGTTTTGGGAATTAACATAGACAAGTTCTTTATGCCATCGGTTGCAAATGTCATTGGTACGGATTTGAGTAAATACAAACTGATAACAAAAGGAAAGTTTGCGTGTAATCCAATGCACGTTGGTCGTGATGAACGACTTCCGGTTGCATTGTATGATGAGGAAGAACCTGCTATTGTTTCTCCGGCATATTTTATGTTTGAGGTAATAGATAATAGCATTTTGAATGAAGATTACCTGATGATGTGGTTTCGCAGACCGGAATTTGACCGTATTTGTTGGCTGCATACTGACGGAAGTGTTCGTGGTGGGATTACTTGGGACGATATTTGTAGATTGGAATTGCCTATTCCGCCTATTGAAAAACAGTTTGAAATAGTGAACAGTTATAAGGCTATTACGGAGAGAATTGCTTTAAAACAGAAGATAAATGATAATTTAGCGGCTTAACCGTGATAAAAGCATTTCTTGCAACTTGAAAAGCTGTCTGATTTCATCAGCATTTTTTTCGATAGTAATCATTATAGGATTACAAAAACGTGCAAACTCTTTTTGAATATTCATTGGCGGAACGATGATAGGTACTTGTATCAATTCCGATTGTCGAATACCTGTGACTGTTGTTCCTGTTTTGCGAATATCAATTTGATGTTTTCCAATGGAATCTGTCAACTGAAAATACAACACGGTAGGTTCAATAATTGTTTTATTGGCTCTCATTGCAAATAATCGTTGGCTTAAGCAATATGTAGAAAAATCCGCAAGATAATAAAATTCTCCAAGTGGTGCTTCAGAGGTCATAAGAATATCTTGAGATTGTAATTTCTGCGGCATCCAGCGATTGTATAAATCATTATCAACATGATTAGCTATATCTAAATTCACAAGTTCGTGATTTTTAACTGACTTAGCAGATAATGCAATAATTCCTTCATTACTCCACTCGCTACCAAGTTTGGTAGGCGTCAAACCTCGACGGTCAATGATTGTATCAAGAACATCTCCGAGAGTGGAAAGAGTCCACTCAATCGGATATCTACCAATTTCAGTTTCTTGACAGCATTCAGAGCATTGAACATATCGAATTTTATTAAAAAACATTATTGAAGCGGAAGCACGTAAATTATCATTTACAATAGAACTCCCATCAGTGGCGGGAGTTAAAACAAGGGACTGCCACTGGTAGTCGTTCTCTTAAAAAACAAAAGGAGAATTGACTATGAAACAGAACCTAATCACAGATGTTATTCAAGGAATGTTACCTTACTTGAATAACGCACAGACAGAAAGATTGCAAGAGGTATTACAACATACACTTTTTGATTATGAGGTAACAAAGACGGAAAAAGATAAGGAACTTTCAGAACAGAATTTAGTAGAGTCTTTCTTATCGGCAAAGCGTATTGAAGGCTGTTCTGAGAAAACCTTGAAATACTATAATGCAACGATACAGTCAATGCTTGATGGCATTGGAAAAGGAATTAAATACATTGTAACCGATGATATTCGTTGTTATTTGACCGAGTATCAGGCTAAGAAAAAATCCAGTAAAGTTACGATAGATAATATAAGACGAATACTTTCCAGTTTTTTCTCTTGGCTTGAGGACGAGGATTATATTTTGAAAAGTCCAGTCAGGCGAATACATAAGGTTAAGACCGGAACGAACATCAAGGAAACTTATTCAGATGAAGCACTTGAATTGATGAGGGATAATTGCTCGGAACTTAGGGACTTGGCAATGATTGATATGCTTGCTTCAACGGGTATGCGTGTCGGAGAAATGGTGTTGCTAAATCGTGAGGATATAGATTTTAACGAAAGAGAATGTGTTGTTTTCGGCAAAGGTGATAAGGAACGAATAGTATATTTTGATGCAAGAACAAAAATACATTTGCAGAATTACTTAAATAGCCGAAAGGACGATAATCCGGCACTTTTTGTATCATTACAATCGCCGTATAATCGAATGAATATCGGTGGTATTGAAGTGCGATTACGACAGCTTGGAAAGCGCTTGGGACTGAATAAGGTACACCCTCATAAATTCAGGCGAACGCTTGCGACAATGGCGATAGACAAAGGAATGCCAATAGAGCAGCTTCAGCAGCTCTTGGGGCATAGAAGAATAGATACGACATTGCAATATGCAATGGTTAAGCAGAGCAATGTGAAAATTGCTCACAGAAAATATATAGGATAAGGCGGAAAAGATATGTATAAAACCATTGAGGAACTTGTAACAAGGGTAGATGAAAGAAATAGTGATGGAACGGTTTCAGAACTGATAGGTGTAAGTATTGATAAATGTTTCATTAAATCTGTTGCAAATACAAATGGAACAGACCTTTCAAAGTATAAGATAATCCGTAAAAATGACTTTGCAGTAAGTTTAATGCAGGTCAGTCGTGATGGAAAAATACCGGTTGCAAGATTAGAGGAATATGAAGAAGCAATAATGTCGCCTGCATATCCTATTTTTAGAGTAAAAGATAAGAATATTATTCTGCCAGATTATTTGGAAATGTGGTTCAAAAGACCAGAATTTGATAGAGAAGCTGCCTTTATTGCGGTTGGTGGTGTGCGTGGTAGTATGCCGTGGGAAGAATTTGCAAAAATGAAATTGCCAGTACCGTCTATCGAAAAACAGCAAAAGATTGTGAATGCATATAAGATTGTTACAGACAGAATTGCATTGAAGCAGAGGATAAATGATAATTTAGAAGCACAAGCAAATGCTATATTTTCATCATCAGCACCAGATTTTACAGATTTACAACCAATCCATAACTTTGGAACGGTTATTACTGGAAAAACACCACCAACATCAGTTGCTGAATATTATGGTAATGATATTCCGTTTATAAAAACACCGGATATGCACGGAAATGTATATATTACCAGTTCTGAATGTTCACTTTCAAAAGCGGGAGCTGATAGTCAGAAAAATAAATATATTCCTGAAAATACGGTTGTTGTTGCTTGCATTGGTGCAAATGCTGGTGAGGTGGCATTAACATCATATATTGCACAAACAAACCAACAGATAAATGCGATAATTTCAAAATATCCGTGTTTCTTATATTTTTCGATAAAAGCTCATACCGTAGAATTAAGAACATTAGGCGAGGGAAGCTCAACAATGATAAACATTAACAAAACATCTTTTGAAAATTATGAGATTCCAACACCTTCAGATAATACATTGCAGCAACTTGAACATAAGCTAAATATAATATTTTCAGCAATACTTCATAATTTGCAGGAAATAGATAGGCTTAATGAAACAAAGGACTTGTTGGTAACCCAGTTAAGCCGCTAAATTATCATTTAACGGAGGTGGTATGTATGACAACAGCAGAAATAATTCAAATAGTCATTGGAATATTGTCATTAGTGGCAACAACAGCTGTTTCGTTTTTGATATATTGGTTACAAACACGACACGAAAAAGAAATTCAAAAGCTACAAGATGAAAAGGAACAGAAAGAATTAGAAACGAAAGCACGTTTGTTTTTAATTGATAATGAGCCTGAGAGAGATTATTTACCGTGGTGTGTTGTAGCTGCTAATGTGCATCCACTTGAAAGACATTCCAGAAAGATTTATACGGAATATTGCCGTTGTACGGAAGAACTTCAGAATGAAATATTGCATCAAGCAGGATATAAAAGTAATTCAATACAAGGAATTCGTTGGGTACAGAAATGTATAATGGATTTGGAGAAGGATATTGAGCAATATAATTTAGGTAGAGATTACCTGTATGATGGAGCAAAGTATTTTCATAGAAGCTATGAGAGATACCGTGATTTGCAGTGGAATGGTACGCCAAGCGTGTTTGAACCCATAAATAAGAACAATAAATTCAGAAGAACTTTCAATATAAATCAACTCTCTGTCGGAGAATATGTAGATGAGTATTTTTATTACTATATTGACAAGAAAATGGAATTTAATGAAGATGTGCCTATTCCACCAATGGATTATGTATGGAATTCTCAAAATCTTGCAAATTGCGAAGAAGAAAAAGTGTGTATGTGGTTAATGGAATTGATTGAAGATATTGCTATTGTAATAAGAAATAGGAAACCTGATGAAGAAATAAATCAAAAACCATTGGAATATACAGATGCACAAGCTGAAACATTTGAGGATAAGTATTATGAGGTAATACAACAGCTTTATAATACTTACTATGTGAGTGCTGACGAAAATAAGAGAAAAAGAAAGAAATGCTAACGCAAAAGGAGTGAACGCAATGGCAAATTTTAATGAACACGCATTGGAAATGTCAATAATGGAGTTGTTCAAAGACGAGGGATACACCTATGTCAGCGGCGACCAGATACACAGAGAAAGGACGGAGGTTCTGCTTACGGACGACCTGAAGCAATACCTTTATAATCGCTATGCGAAAGACGGTATCACACCGAGTGAGGTGGATAGTGTCATTCTAATGCTGCGTAATATTTCCGGTACGATTTATGAAGCAAATAAAGCTGTATTCAAGTTGCTTTGCGATGGCTTTATTCTTAACCGTGAGGATAGAACGCAGAAAGACCTCTATATTGAACTTATTGATTTCGACACTCCCGAAAACAATATCTTCAAAGTGGTTAATCAGTTTGAAATTGAAGGCGTAAATAATCAGTTGCGTATTCCTGATGGTATTGTATTCGTAAATGGTATTCCTGTTGTTGTTCTTGAATTTAAGAGTGCGGTACAAGAAAATACGACTATAATGGACGCATATAAGCAGCTTACAATCCGTTACCGTAGAGATATTCCGGAGATTTTCAAATACAATGCGTTTGTTGTTATCAGTGACGGAGCAAACAATAAATACGGTTCTTTCTTCAGCCCGTATGATTTCTTCTATGCGTGGAGAAAGATAAACTCAGACGATAAAGAACTGGACGGTATCAATTCTCTTGTAACAATGATAAAGGGACTTTTCCGAAAAGACCGTTTACTTGAAGTTATCAAAGATTTTATTTATTTTCCGGATAACTCAGATAAGGATTTGAAGATAGTGTGCCGTTATCCACAGTTCTTTGCGGCAAATAAATTGTATGAGAATATCAAGGCTCATCTTCGCCCTGAAGGAGATGGTAAAGGTGGTACATACTTCGGAGCGACAGGGTGCGGCAAGAGTTATACAATGCTTTTCCTTACCCGTATGCTGATGAAAAGCAAATACTTTTCTTCCCCGACTATTCTCATTATTACAGACAGAACAGACCTTGACGACCAGCTTTCCAAACAGTTTGTAGGTTCAAAGAAATATATCGGAGATGAAACTGTTGTAAGCATTGAATCCCGTGAGAAACTTCGTGAGGAGCTTCAAGGACGAGAGAGTGGCGGTGTTTATCTGACTACCATTCAGAAATTTACAGAGGATTTGCAGCTTCTTACAGACAGAACGAACGTTATTTGTATTTCTGATGAAGCACACAGAAGCCAAATCAATCTCGACCAGAAGGTTAAGATTACAGATTCCGGCGTTCAGAAAACCTATGGCTTTGCCAAGTATCTGCACGACTCTTTACCAAATGCAACTTATGTAGGATTTACTGGAACTCCGGTTGATGGAACAATCGAAGTCTTTGGCGGTGTTGTAGACGCATATACAATGACGGAAGCTGTTAAGGACGGTATTACAGTTAACCTTGTTTACGATGGTCGTGCAGCTAAGGTTATGCTTAATCAGGACAAGGTAAGACAGATTGAAGAATATTATGCACAGTGTGAGCTTGAGGGGGCAAATGAACATCAAGTAGAAGAAAGCCAGAAAGCAGTTGCCAAAATGGAAGTTATTATTGGCGACCCTGACAGACTTCGTGCTGTTGCGGAGGACTTTATCAAGCATTATGAAACCCGTGTGGCAGAAGGTGCAACCGTAGCAGGCAAAGCAATGTTTGTATGTTCCAACCGAAACATAGCATACGATTTCTATAAGATAGTAAAGGAACTCAGACCGGAATGGACAGAAAAGAAGATTTGTGATGACGGTGTTGTTCTGAGTGAGAAAGATAAAAAAGAGTTGAAGCCAATGGAAAAAATCAAGTTGGTTATGACTCGTAATAAAGATGATGAAAAAGACCTCTTTGATATGCTTGGCACAAAAGAGGATAGGAAAGAATTTGACCGTCAGTTTAAAAATCCGAAGTCAAACTTTAAGATTGCCATTGTTGTAGATATGTGGCTGACTGGTTTTGATGTGCCGGAGCTTGATACGATTTACATTGATAAGCCTATTCAGCAGCATACCCTTATTCAGACGATTTCCCGTGTAAATCGTGTATGCGAGGGCAAGGATAAAGGCTTGATTGTTGACTACATAGGTATCAAAAAAAACATGAACACTGCCCTCAAGAAATATACGAATTTTGAGAGCGAAGAATTTGAAGGTGTGGAGCAGTCTATCACGATTGTAAAAGACCAGTTAGAAGTTCTTGGTCAGATGTTCCACAACTTTAACAGTAGTGATTTCTTCAACGGTTCTCCTACTGAACAGCTTGCCTGCCTGAATCGTGCAGTTGAGTATGTGCAGTTGTCTGAAGAACTGGAAAGAAGATTTATGGCAGCAGTCAAGAGAATGAAGCAGGCATTTAATCTTTGTAGTTCAAGTGAGAAATTCTCTGATGAAGATAAGGATTATATCCATTTTTATTGTGCTGTCCGTTCTATCCTTTTCAAGTTGACAAAAGGCGATGCACCGGATATTGAGCAGATGAACGCTCGTGTCCGCAAAATGCTTGAGGGTGCAATTCAGTCTGATGGCATTGAGGAATTATTTGAAACCGGAAAGCATATATCGGTGGACATTTTCAGCGATGAGTATATGGATAAGATAAATGCTATTCAGTTGCCGAATACGAAAATCAAGATACTTCAAAGACTTCTTTCTCAGGCGATTGACGAGTTTAAGAAAGTCAATAAGATTATGGGTGTGGAATTTGCAGACAGACTCAAGAAAGTTGTTGATGAGTATAATAACCGTCGTCGTGATGAAGCGTATGCCAACGAAGTCCTTGATGATGTTGCGGAGCAGCTTGCACAGTTGTTGTCTGAACTGAAAACAGAAAAGAACTCCTTCAAGAATATGGGTATAGATTATGAAGAAAAAGCTTTCTATGATATTTTGAAAGCAGTTTCCAAGAAGTTTGAGTTTGAATATCCGGACGATAAAATGATTGAACTATCCAAGAGGATAAAGTTGATTGTTGATGATAAGTCACGCTATACCGATTGGTCTGCCCGTGATGATATTAAGGCAAACTTGCAAGTGGATTTGATATTGCTGCTTGATGAGTTCGGCTATCCGCCAGTAACCATTGATGATGTTTACAAGGAAGTTCTTGAGCAGGCAGAGAATTTCAAGAAGTATGCACAGTAAATGAGAGGTGTAAATGCAAATATGTTTTATGACGATTTAAATACAGAAGAACAAGTATCATACCTTATTAAACCAATCCTTCAAGTCCTTCAGGAAGCAGGTGGACAGTTAGAGCGTTCTGAAATTAGAGACAGAATTAGTGAGTTAGATGAGCATATTGCTGAATTTGAACAGAAACTATATACATCTAATAAAACAGGAAATCAATATAAAAAATTTGATTTTAAGTTTAATTTTGCTATTAAAGAGCTTAGTTATGTCGGTCTCATATCTTATGTGAAATTCAATCCAAAGATTACACTTACTCAAGATGGAGCAAATGTAGATTTAACAGATTTTGATGTTAAGACAGAAGTAAGGGATAAGGCTCGAAGCTATTGGGAGGAACATTCGACTAAGAACAAATCGAAAAACAAGCCAGTAGAAACACTGGAGGTTGAAGACGAGGAGAATGAATCCACAGATGACGAATTGTTAGATGATTTCAAGGTAAAACTTCAGAGTGCAATCGCTAATATGTCTCCAGCAAAGTTTGAACAATTTTCACGAGCACTTCTTACAAAGATGGGAGTGGAGTTTACCAACAAAGGCGTTCAGGTGTCAAATGATGGTGGCATTGATGGTTATGGATATCACGTAGATGCCGATGATTTTAGAACAACCAGAGTGGTTATTCAGTGTAAAAGATTTAATTCAAATCCAGTGAGTGAGCCGGATATCAATCAATTTCTTGGGGCGATGAACAAATATCAAGCCGATTATGGAGTATTTATTACTAATAGCCGATTTACCAATAAGGCAAGAGAGGCTGCGAGAGAAGGTACGCCGATAACACTGATTGACGGAAATGATTTAATCAGACTGGTTATTAAATATGAATTGTATATAACACCAGTCACAACATATGTATTGGATGGTTTTTATACCGAGGATTGACACTAACGATAGCATAATTTACTCAAAGGATTTTTAAAAGGGGGCATAGAATGATGGCAAAGCAAAAGACCTATATCGCAATCGACCTTAAATCATTCTATGCTTCTGTGGAGTGTAAAGAACGAAATCGTGACCCATTGACAACAAATCTTGTGGTTGCAGATAAGAGCAGGACAGAGAAAACCATCTGCCTTGCGGTATCTCCGTCATTAAAAAGTTATGGGATACCCGGCAGACCACGCTTGTTTGAAGTCGTGCAAAAGGTAAAAGAAGCTAATAATACCCGAAGGTGGAAAGCACTAAATCGTACATTTACTGGTTCGTCTGATGACAGTACAGAATTAAATGCGAATCCGGCATTGGAGATTGATTATATCGTTGCACCACCTCGTATGGCATACTATCTGGAATATAGTACCAAGATTTACAGTGTTTACTTGAAATACATTGCTCCGGAAGATATTTTCCCGTACTCGATTGATGAAGTATTCATAGATGCAACCAATTATCTGAATACCTATCAGATGACTGCAAGGGAACTTGCCATGACGATGATACAGGATGTTTTGAAAACAACAGGAATTACGGCAACAGCCGGAATCGGCACGAATATGTACTTGTGTAAGATTGCAATGGATATCGTGGCAAAGCATATTGAGCCGGACAAGGACGGTGTGCGAATTGCCGAATTGGATGAAATGTCTTACCGCAGACAGCTATGGAATCATAGACCGCTTACAGATTTCTGGAGAGTTGGTAAAGGCTATGCAAAGAAACTGGAAGAACATGGACTTTTTACTATGGGAGATATTGCAAGGTGTTCCATCGGAAAGTCGAATGAACTGTATAACGAAGAACTGCTCTACAAGCTGTTTGGAATCAATGCGGAATTGCTAATTGACCATGCTTGGGGATATGAACCTTGTACGATGGAGCAGGTCAAAGCCTATAAGCCGGAAACCAATAGTGTATGTTCAGGACAGGTACTTCACTGCCCGTATGATTACGAAAAGGCAAAGTTGATTGTAAAAGAAATGACCGACCAAATGGTGCTTGATTTGGTGGATAAAGGATTTGTAACTGACCAGCTTGTGTTGACAATCGGCTATGATATTGAGAATTTAAGTAATCCGAACCTAAAATATCAATACAAAGGCGAGGTTACGATTGACCGATATGGACGCAAAGTTCCAAAGCACGCACACGGAACAGCGAATCTTGAGAAAAAGACTTCCTCTACTCGATTGATTACCAACGCCGTGATGGACTTGTATGACAGGATAGTTGACGAGCATTTGCTTGTACGCAGAATAACAATCACAGCGAATAAACTTGTTGATGAAAAATCCGTCAAGCAGGAAGATGAATACCATCCGGACGAGGAGATGCTGGCTGCCATGGAGAAGAAGAAGCAGGCGGAGGAAGAAGAAAAATTAGAACGGGAAAGGCGTATGCAAGAAGCAATGCTGAGTATCAAAAAGAAGTTTGGCAAGAATGCTGTGTTGAAGGGAATGAACCTTGAAGAAGGTGCAACCGCCAAAGACCGAAACGAGCAAATCGGCGGTCATAAGGCTTAAATAAACTGAAATTTGAGGAATAAAATATGGGCATATTAGAAATAGTTTTTAATTCAAGAAAATTTGATTTGAATGATGATGTTCTGATGGGATTTGATAATTACTTTGATAAAAAAAGTAAGGATTATAATAGTTTTTGTTTAGACGAAGAAGATATTAATCCTTTACAAAACTTTGTAGCACAGATTAAGTCTGCTGACTCAGATAGTGTAATTTATGTATCTACTTATGGCTATGAAATCACAAATAGTAAAGGAGAAAAATCAACATACGCCGATGCTCTTTGGATTGACACAGTTTTACCTATTTCCCAAATAGAGAGATATATTGAAAAAAGTGGTGTTGCTGAACCAAGTAATATTTCTTTTGTTGGAGATAGTGATGAATGTGGAAACTATAAAGTATGGATTATAGCTCAGGAAGAGAATAATCCTCATATTATAGAGCTGACTGACCGCAAGAAGATAGACCATATGATAATATTATATTGGGATTGATAAGTTATAAAATTCAAGTTTGAAAGGAGTGTTAAATATGAAATTCCCATTTTATGACGCACCAAATACAGCTACAATAACCTGTTGCCACATATTAGAGAATGGAGAACCTATTTTGTATGTATCACATGATGAAGATGATGGAATGTGGCAATTTCTATGTGGAAAAGCACATGAAACAGACGAAGCAAAGTTAGTATCCTTAAAATCAGTATTCGACTTAGATAATTCTGTTGGTATTCTAAAGGATATGCCTTGCGGTTACTATGCTGAAAGAAAAGCTCAAGATGATGAATGGAGTGTTAGAAAACGGTAACTATCAGCTCGGTCAATTCGCGTTTATCAAGGTGAACATTTAAGTATTAAAAACGGGAGTGAAACAAATGATGACCATTGCACAGATCATGGAAAAGATGATCGCCTTTTCCGAAGGGAATATCCATGACATCACGCACCTGAGCTGCGTGTGGACCTATGCCAAAACCATTGGTGAGCTGGAGGGGCTGGACGCAGACACGCAGTTTATTCTGGAGGTGGCGGCCATCACCCACGATATCGCCTGCCCGCTCTGCCGCAAAAAGTACGGCAACACCAATGGTAAATATCAGGAGCAGGAGGGTGCCCCGCTGGTGCGGGAGTTCTTGGCGGATACCGGCATGACAGCAGAACAGATCGACCGGGTGGCTTATCTGGTAGGGCACCACCATAGTCCGGCGCAGATCAACGGCATTGACTATCAGATTCTGATTGAGGCAGATTATATCGTCAATGCGTCCGAAAGCGGGTACGACCAGCAGGCAATCCGAACCTTTATGGAACATACGATGAAGACGGCAGCAGGTATCCGGCTGACGAAAACAGTGTTTGGAGTGTAAAAATGATTCAGAAGCATTGCTTTGAATGCGGTACGGCATTGATTGAAAAAGAACTGGAAGAAGAGGGCATTGTGCCTTATTGCCCGAAATGCCAGCAATACCGGTTCCCGATGTACAATGTGGCAGTCAGCATGATTGTTGTGGATGAGGAAACCGGGAAAATTCTGCTCATCCAGCAGTACGGCAAGCCCTCTTATATTCTGGTGGCTGGATATGTGAACCGCGGTGAGGCAGAAGAACACGCCGTGGTGCGGGAAGTCCGGGAAGAAACCGGGTTGGAAGTAGAGCACCTCCGGTTCAACCGTACCAAGTTTTTTGAGCCGTCTAACACGCTGATGTGCAACTTTACGGCTTTCGTCAGAACCGCAAAGGCGCTGCATATCAACCACGAAGTGGACCGCTGCAAGTGGTTCACCCCACAGGAAGCCAGAGAAAACATCCGTCCCAACAGCCTTGCAGCGGAATTTTTGAATGCGTATCTGGACGAAGTGGGGAATAAGCCGATGGAGATGTGATCCGTGACGGAACCACGGGAATTTTGACGGAGAGTATGGAAAAAAGTTGGTTCGGCCTGTTTCGGTTGACTTTTTTATAAAGAATCGGTATATTGATACTATATAGTATCAATAAGTATCAACTGCGAGGTGGACAGAATGGATGGGGCACAGTTTGCCAAAATGCTTTCAGATAAGCATTTGTTTGAACTCAATCGGATGGAATACAAGTACTCGACTGTCAGCGTCAAAGAATTTGCCGAATTGCTGCGGCAAAACTTTGCGCAGCCTCTGCCGTTGACTGATTTTTCTGGAAATAAGCTGTTTTACCTGCCGAACCTCGCGCAAATTTCAACAAATGGTATGAAGCAGTTGCTCTCTGTCCCTGTCAGTGGACAAAACTTCGGTTTGTCGGCGATGACCGAGGAAATTTATGCTACTTTTCAAATTGAAAGTATCCGCTCGACCCGCAGCAGTATCCGTTATATCCTCGATGGTTATGCCCCTCGTGATGAACAAGAAGCCCGCATCTATGGTATGAAGCGCGGACTGGAGTTTATCGCGAATCGTCAGAATAGGATCACCGAGGAGAATCTGCATCACCTATATCAGATCAGCACAGGGGATTATCTCCCGGATGAAGATCGATTACTGCCAAACCACTTTTATCGGCATGGCGAGGTTTTTATTGTGGGCGGTGAAGAACCCAGACCGGGACTTCCGGCAGAGCGGCTTCCCGGTGCCATGAAATGTCTTGTCGATTTTGCGAATGCCAATGACGGCATCAATGAGCTGCATAAGGCTGCCATTCTGCACTTTGCCTTTGCGTACTACCACCCCTATTTTGACGGGAATGGACGCACTGCACGGCTATTCCACCTCTGGTATCTTGTTCAGCAGGGCTATCCTGCGGCACTGTTCACGCCGTTTTCCCGATACATCGCTGAAAACAAGGACGCATATTACAAAGCCTACGAACGCGTGGAGAGAAATGCTCTGATTTCCGGCTATACGGATGTGACTCCCTTTCTGTTCTACTTCTGCAATGAGGTCTATAACCGCCTGCAGGTGGATGCAGTCCCGCCGAAAACTGATCTTGAGGTATATCAAACTGCTCTTGCGGAAGGAAAAATCACAGAAAAAGAACGGCTGCTCTGGGAGTATGTTCTGTCTGCTTATGGTGCAGAGGAGTTTACCACAAAGCAGCTGGAAAAGGATTTCCGAAACGCTGCGTATGCAACCATTCGGACGTTTGTGATGAAATTCCATGAGATGGGGCTGCTTACTGCAAGAAAAGCAGGAAACAGGGTGTTCTATCGTGTCGGTGGGACTTCTGACGGTCGGCCATTATAATGAATCCAAAAGGAGAACGTTATGAAAACGATTCGTGTTGTGGCCGCTGTGATCTGCGACTCCATGCAGGAAAAGCGTAAAATCTACGCCACTGCCCGTGGTTATGGCGACTATAAAGGCCAGTGGGAGTTTCCGGGCGGCAAAATCGAGCCGGGCGAAACCCCGCAGCAGGCTCTGAAGCGGGAAATCGAAGAAGAACTGGACACGGAAATCGCCGTGGAGGATTTAATTGGTACAATCGAGTACGATTATCCGGCGTTTCATCTTTCCATGGACTGCTTCTGGTGTGAAGTGGTTTCCGGCGATCTTGTTCTGAAAGAAGCGGAAGCTGCACGATGGCTGACAAAAGAGGACATTGATTCCGTTCCGTGGCTCCCGGCGGATCAGACCATTTTGGATGTTATCAGAAGCTCAATGCAGCCAGTGAAACCACTCCATACCAGCGAATATGACAAAGAACCTCTGCAGAGATGCTGAGTGTTTACGGCATGAAGGATGAACTGCGCCGTCCCATGATGCTGCTGGTGAAAGCCGCTATTCCGAAAAAATTGTAAAACAGAGGCCTCTGAATCTTTTCCTAATAAGAAAGAGATTCGGAGGCCTTTATTGGTTGATTTAGCTAATTCTGTTCACGCAAGCTGATGCAGGACCTGCCGGACGCTGTAACCGTCTTTCTTGAAATCGGAGAACAGAGCATCGATGCGGGTAGGCGTCACGCAGATCAGATTCATCGGTGAGGGCAGTTTTTTCAGAGCGTCCAGCGGGATCTTCTTGAAAGCAGCATGGGTGTTGTACTCCTCCGAGAAAGGCTCGACCATCGCCGGTGACCTGCAGGCTTCTGAGATTGCCAAAACCATCATACTTGTCGTAAATGGCAAGGCAGACGTGACTGTTCTTTTCCAGTCCGATGAACTTTCTCCCGCCTTCCGAGAACATCCAGAACTTGCCGTCATGTTACATCTGACCGGAATCTGGATTACCTTCCCGGTGACAGAATTTGTGGTGTGCATCATTGCAGTGGTTTTTGTCAGAAAGGATAGGTCGTGTCATGAGAGTTGATTATGGATGAAACAAGGCAGGAAGTAAAAGCATTGGGCTTCAAAGAGTTTTGTACCTTCGATAAAATGAAACCGATTTATCATTCATAGAACACCTCCCGATAGCACCATTCAAAACAAGTGCCTGCCGGGAGGTGTTTTGCAGTTTGGGAGAGTAAAAAGATCAATCTTCAAATCTGCTGTGGCCACAGCCAAGGAAAAGACGCATTGTTCAATTTTTACCCCATAATGCATTCTGGTGCATTGAGAACCTGCATCAGGTGAGAGGCTGCTTCCTCCAGATATTCGTACTTTTCTTTTTCAGGAACAAATGATTTCATCAGCGGAATGCCCCATTCCTGCATGCAGACTGCGAGCTGCTGCTGTGCCTGACGAGCAGCGCTTTTACGCATCTCCGGGGTGATATCCGCGTCCAGAACATAGGCCGTGGTAAATGTTCCGCAGGAATCTTCTGTCAGCTGTATCATGGAATCGTGATCTTTCCAGAAGTAACAGAACCAGACGCGCCCGCCGATTCTCTCCATATCAGAGTGAAGTTCTTCTGTGTCGCTCCACTGAGGGACCATGAAAAGAACATTTTGCAGGGTCTCGTAGGCCTGCTGATCTTCCGGAGTTGCCTTTTTGCAGCGGTACTCGCGTGCAATGTTCCGCTGCCCATACAGGGCAAACTTCCCCTGCCGGGCAAGTTCGATGTCGTACTGAATGTCGGTAAGAAGACTGTATCGCGGCTCTCTCATATTGGTCACCTCACAAATCGACTCTTTCGGAATGAATATGCTCTATAGATAATATTATATCCAAGAGAGTTGCAAAAGAAAAGCGCATCCGCCCAAATTTAAGCAGATGCGCTTGCAAGGTTATAGGTTCAGTCTTCTTTTGTAAGGTAAGGCAGATTGGCAATATAGGTGTCCAGCAAATCGAGTGCTGCTTTTTTCTGCATGGGCCTCAGACCTTCTAAACGCTTGCTGATCTCATCGTCCGTCACATGGGATGCACTGGGAACCAGATCACACAGAAGAGTGTCCGCTGAAACATTCAAACCATTCAGGAGCTTGACGATCGTAGCAAGCCCCGGTTCTTTTAGCCCGCGTTCCACCATGCCGACATAGTTGGGTGACAGATTTGCCTTTTCTGCAAGCTGTTCCAGTGTTAGATTCTGCTTCAAACGCTGCTCCCGAAGCCTTTGTCCAAATAGCTCTTTCATTGTGTGACCTCATCCTATCGAGTTGTTTATACTCTTTAGGATACCTGTTGCTGCCTTTTTCATACACACACGAAAGAGATTGTTCGTTGCGATAGAGATTGAAAAAGCAAAAAAGAATATCAGAAATCGACCGTAACAGTCAATTCTCGACAGCAGGGTTTCAAAAAACAGTGCATTACAAATGGAAGAGTCACTTCAAAACTCTGGGTGCCATTCATCCCGGATGCCGATGTCGGAACAAACGATTTTTCCGCACAGAGGTGCAGAAGATTCTGCCACATGCAGGGGCTTATAGCTGTCGAAAGTCACGGTCAGGTCTGCATGAGCGGCCCCCTCGGCGACTTCGCCGGTGTCAGTGTTGATGCCACTGGGCAGGTCTACAGCCAAAACAAAAGCGCCGCTTTTGTGCAGACGGTTCATCAGCCCGCAGGCAGCAAGGCCGGAAGGCCGCAGTGCGCCATGGAATCCGGTGCCGTACAGGGCATCCACGACCACATCAAAGTGCTGCGTTTCCAGCACGGTGCAGTCGGCGCAGATGTTCACCGGCAGGGAATGCAGACGCTCAAAATTGGTGATGGCATCTGTGGTTTTGGGTTCGCCTTCGGCTAAAGGAGCAGTCACATTCCAGCCCTCTTTTGCGGCGGCACGGGCAATCACAAACCCGTCACCGCCGTTGTTACCTTTTCCGCAGACCACCAGCAGGCTGCCGGGCTGTGGGAACTGTTTTTGCAGTTCGGCGTAAGCGGCCATCCCGGCGTTTTCCATCATTTGTAGGTAGGGCAGGCCATGGGCGTTCCCGGCCTGCTCGATTGCCTTCATCTGCGCAGCGGTCACAATGCGATGTTTCATGTTGGCACCTTCTCTTCTGAAACGAATTATTTCCGGCGAGTCACCTGGTTGAGCAGCATCACGGCCAGAACAATGACGCCAATGACGAGAATGATGCCGACCATCCCGATGAGCATCATGGGCAGCGTGGTCATCCACGAAGAAAGATGAAGCATAATGATACCTCCGTTAAGCCATCAGGGTCAGGATCAGGCCGCCTGCAATGACGGACGCGATCTGCCCCGAAACATTGACGCTGATGGAATACATCAGCAGGAAATTCTGGTTGTCTTCTTCCAGTCCCATCTTGTTGACGACACGTCCGCTCATGGGGAAGGCGGAAATGCCGGCCGCGCCGATCATCGGGTTTAGCTTTTTGCCTTCGGGCAGGAACAGGTTCAGCAGCTTTGCAAACAGCACGCCGCCTGCAGTATCAAAGACGAAAGCTACCAGACCCAGCGCAAGGATGAGCAGGGTGTCGGGACGGACGAACTTGTCGGCGGTCATCTGCCCGGCTACCGTCAGACCCAGCACAATGGTGATGAGGTTTGCCAGCACATTCTGTGCCGTTTCGCTCAGGGCGTTCAGCACACCGCACTCCCGCAGCAGGTTGCCGAACATCAGGAAACCGACCAGAGCCACACTGGCCGGAGCCACCATGCCGGCGATGATGGTGACGGCAATGGGGAACAGGATCTTGGTCAGTTGGCTGACATTGCCCTTCTCATAGGGCATCCGGATGCGGCGTTCTTTCTGCGTGGTCAACAGTTTGATGACTGGCGGCTGCACGATGGGAACCAGTGCCATGTAGCTGTACGCGGCCACCATGATGGCACCGAGGTACTGGGAGTTGAGGGTGTTTGCCACAAAAATGGCGGTGGGGCCGTCTGCCGCACCGATGACGGCAATGGAAGCGGCATCTTTCAGGTCAAAGAAGAAGCCGGCCAGAAACAGCGTGAAGAAGATGCCGAACTGCGCCGCCGCACCAAAGAGCATGAGCCACGGCTTTTCCAGCAGCGGGCCAAAATCGATCATGGCACCAATGCCGATGAAAAGCAGCAGTGGAAAAAGCTCATTGGACATGCCCGCTTCAAAGAGCGCGGAAATGGGGCCAACAGTATCGCCCTGCGTGATGGCACCCGACAGGGGCAGGTTGACCAGAATGGCACCAAAACCCATGGGCAGCAGCAGGCTCGGCTCCATCTTTTTGACGATGGCAAGGTAGATGAGCAGGGCACCGATGCCCCACATCACCACCATCTGCCAAGTCAGGTTCCCGAAATTGGAAAACAGACTTGCGAATGTGTTCAGAAAGTTCATTTTTCTTACCTCCTTGTGTTCCGGTACGGCGGCAAGAAAAAAGACTTCTGCCACAGTACCTTGTCTGTGACAAAAGTCTCAAGCGAACACATGACATCGGGCATTTCCGCCGTGATGACGCTGCCATGCAGCAGCTTCCCGGATGGAAAATCGGAAAACTGCCCTTTACTCCCTTTTATCAAAGGTAGTAAAGCAGAAAACAGGGGAGTTGTCAAGGAGAATGCAGAGATCTTTTCTGTATCTTATCTTGCTCAAAACTCCGGTTGCCCTTTTTCAGCAGTTCATTGACTTCTTCGTTGTGCTTGATGTCTTTATACGTCATGGTTTGCCGTTGTGTTCTCGGAGCCGTTGGAGGATGCAGAAAAGCGGCTGATTGCTGCTGTTTCGTAACGCTCGTATTGTGATTTTTGACAAGTATCCACCGTTTATTTTTTGTGAAGAACCGCCTTTGAATTTTGATTTTCATTTCTTTATAATAAAAATAGAACGGTGTCATGCCGGAATATATGGTAGAAGCACCTTTTGAAGATAGGAGAATCAAACATGAAACGAGTAAAAGCCGCCTGCATTTGCCAGACCCTGCACTTTATGCTGAAGGATGGCGAAGAACATCTTTATGCAGTCAAGCAGGTCAAGGATGAAGTCGAGAAATACAAGAGAGATTTGGAGCGCAATCACACCCAGTACAAAATTGTGGAGCAGACCGAACAGCCGGATGGCTCCATCATCGTGAAGGTCATCAAGCAGTATAATTCTGCTCCTGTGGGTGACTATCTGAACTAATTACTCCTCTCATAAAAATGACCGCTTCCGTTCAAAAAACGGAGGCGGTCATTTTACGTCAATGGGATTTTACCATTGCTCAAAATGTACCCGGTCGTCCTCATAGCGGCTTTCACGAGGAGTGGTGATGTCTGCTTCCGGATAGCCAAGGGCGATGATGGAGTGCGGCACGATGGTCTCCGGCAGGCCGAACAACTTTTGCTGGGCTTCTACCCGGTCCATCTGGGGCCAGGTGCCCAGCCAGACTGCACCAAGCCCAAGCTCCTGCGCGGCAAGGCAGATATTCTGCGCCGCGATTGCACCGTCAATGACCCAATAATCCTTTGCCAAGCGGAATGCACGGTCGAGGTCGCCGCAGACGAGGATGCCAGCGGCGGCGTGTCGCAGCGGTTCGGCAGGGCGTCCGTTGGCATCGGCCATCTGTGCCAGCTTTTCCGGGTCGGTCACGACCACGAACGACCAGTCCTTTGCATTGACGCAGCTCGGCCCGCTCATGGCGGCTTCCAATAGCTGATGCAGTGTTTCGCTTTCAATGGGCTTGCCCGAAAATTTCCGGCAGCTGCGCCGGGTGAGAATGGCCTCCAGAGTGTTCATAGGGATGTACCTCCTGCGTTGATTTGCCCCCAGTATAGCACAGCGGTTTGAAAATTTCATGTGCGGTTTGGCTTGCAATTTTGCGGCGTTCCGGTTATAATACGTTCCGAACCAAATACAAAAAGCCGGCTGACAAAGCGTGAAATCCTGAGGAATTGCTACTCCTCAACGATTTCGCGCTTTTTTGTTTGCCCGAAAAAGGAGGACGTATGAACTCGAAAAATAAACTGGCGGAAATGCCCATCCGCCCCCTGCTGTACACGATGGCCGTGCCGCTGATGCTGTCGCTGCTCATCCAGTCGCTGTACAACATCGTGGACAGCATTTTTGTGGCGCGCCTGTCGGAAACAGCCCTGACCGCCGCTTCGCTGGTGTATGCCATCCAGTTTTTGATGATCGCCATTGGTGTGGGAACTGCCGTTGGCCTGAATGCCCTGCTCTCGCGCAAGCTGGGGCAGAAAAAGCCGGGGGAAGCCTGCCGTGCGGCCACCACCGGCCTGTTCCTGATGCTGGGAACCTCGCTGGTGTTTACACTGGTGGGGCTGCTGTTTTCCAATCAAATCGCCGCCGCATTGACAAACGACTCGGAATTGCAGGAACTTTGCCGGGAATATCTCTCGGTGAACCTCGTGTTCTGCTGGGGCATCTTCTTGCAGACCTACGGCCAGCGGCTTTTACAGGCCGTGGGTGATACGGTGCTGTCTATGATTTCGCTCATCATCGGTGCTGTGGTGAACATCATCCTTGACCCCATCATGATTTTCGGCCTGCTGGGCTGTCCGGCCATGGGCATCCGGGGCGCTGCTATCGCCACCGTCATCGGTCAGCTCATTGGTGCGGCCGCTGCGTTGTGGTTCAACCGGGTCAAGAACCCGGTCATTCACGTCCGTCTGAAGGGCTATCGCTTTTTGTGGCAGGATGTGGCCGACATTTATCGGGTCGGTCTGCCCACCATCGTGATGCAGGCCATCGGCAGTGTGATGACCTTTGCAGTCAACAGCATTCTGCTGGGCGTGTCCTCCACGGCGGTGGCATTTTTCGGCATCTATTACAAGCTGCAAAACTTCCTGATGATGCCGGTCAACGGCCTGGGGCAGGCGGCGATCCCGGTGGTGGGCTTCAACTACGGCAGCGGCCAGTCCGACCGCGTGAAGCAGGCTTGGAAAGTGCTTCTGCCCACCGGCGTAGTGTTTGCATTGTGCGGCACAGCGGTGTTTCTGCTGTTCCCGGCGCAGTTGCTGGGGCTGTTCTCGGCCAGTAACGAAATGCTGGCCTTTGGTGTGCCTGCCCTGCGCATCATCTCGGTGATCTTCCTGTTTGCAGTCACAACCATTCTGTGCGGCTACTTCGCGTCCGGCCTTGGCAACGGTGTCGTCAACATGATCGGCGGCGCACTCCGTCAGTTGGTGGTGCTGGTGCCGTGCCTGTGGCTACTGATTCAAACGGTCGGCATCGACAAAGCATGGTTTGCGTTCTGGGTGTCTGAGGTGGTGGCTTGCGCATACAGCTTGTGGGCAGTGCGAAAAGAGCTGCGAAACAAAGTGAAATAACAAAAAGAATCGGGCGGAACGCTGGGAACACCAACATTCCGTCCGATTCTTTTCATTGTCGATTAGTTTGCAGCGGGAACCGCCACATTCACCGGAAGGACATAAACGCCATCTGCGGTGTAGTAGGTGATCTGGGTGATGGTTTTGCCGATCATCGAAGCATAGTAGGCATCGTCTGCGTCAAAGCCCAGTTCGGTGCCGAGCCAGATGTTCGTTACATGGTGCAGGCCGTACTCCGCACCGTCCGCGGTGGTCATCACAACGCCGTAGACCTTATCAAATGAAATTTTTGAGATAGCCATAACTAACATTATACGCTAAAAGAAAAGCCGGTGTGGACTTAAGTCAGCTGGTTAGAAATGACTAACGAACGGCTTTAAGATATCATGATTGGGTAAAATTGTCAAGATGATTTATCGCAAAAGCAGAAAGCTTTCCAATGGAATGGGCGGGAAGCCGAAAGGAAACGGCCTGTCAAATCTACCGGGACCTGGTTTTGGAGAACACCGAGGAGGATGCCCTCATCCCAAATCCCCGGATAGACCGGGAACAGCTGGACGAGATCGTGGACATCCCGTTCGCCGTACCAGCAGGCCAGACAGCCAACCGTTCCGTCGCCGCCGCTGCTGCCCTTGCTGCAGACCACCAGTAGCCTGCCGGGCTGAGAAAACTGCTTTTGCACAAGAATCTCCCTTGTCGTTTTGCGCATAGTGCACGACGCAAACTTTGTGAAAAAACGCCTTTGAAGCCATAGGACGCTTTATGGTACAATAAAGATGGGTGAAAATGCGCAGGAAAGTCCGTTTTGTGCGGGCTGTTCCACTTGGATGAAAGAGGAACAATATGGCAAAGCATCAGGCAGGAATGCTCGTGGTCTATGGAAATCTTGGAGTGCGTGAAATCGAAACGGTTGGTCCGCAAAGCTTTTGCGGCGAACCGGCAAAGGACTACTACACCCTTCGCCCTTATTTTTCGGATTCCCACGATCGCAGCTATATCCCCACCGAGAAAGAGGACGTTCTCCGGCCGGTCAGCCCGGCAGAACAAATCACGGTTGATTTGGAGAAGATAAAAACAGAAGAACTTCCGGCTCCCGTCTCCAACAACCAGACGGTCTTGGCGGAACATTATCAGGCCGTGATCCACACGAATGACTTCTACGAATATCTGAAACTTTACAAAGAACTGTCCCGGAAGCAGATCGCCCAGCGGGGCAGAGGACGCAAGGTCAATGCCATGGACAGCCATTTTTACCAGATGACAGAGCACGTTCTGCGGGAAGAACTTGCCGCTGCGCTGCACGAAACACAGGAGGACGCAGGCAAACGGCTGGCTGAGGCAGTGAAGTAAAAAGGACCGCTTCCATGCAAAAAACGGAGGCGGTCCTTTTGTTTTGGGCGGCGTAAACGAGCGACAACTGCCAGCCAAGCTGGCGGCTTTGACTTTCATGGGACCCGGAGGGCACGTCTTGCATCGACCGGTGAAATCCGATATACTAAAATAAATACACCTGCTGTACGGCGCGCATCTGCTCCTGCCCGAAGGAAGCCGTTGAATACGGCAAAAGAGCGCGGGAGAGCCGTGTTATCAAAAGGATGCAGTGCGGCTCGCCATAAAAGCAGCCGGAATGCGGTGGGGTGTAAAGGAGCGACAGGATCCGTTCCGGAGATTCAAGAATGGAAATGAATGGTTGGAAGTCAATCGGGATTTGTGGACGAAATCTGCATTGGGACATTGGCGGAGCGTTTTACGCGGAATGGAGGAAACAAAAATATGGAAACAGTCTATATCGCAGGCGGATGCCTGTGGGGCGTACAGCATTTTTTTGACACGGTGCCCGGTGTGCAGATGACCGAGGCCGGCAGAGCCAACGGAACGACCGACTCGCTGGACGGCCCATACGACGGCTATGCAGAATGCGTAAAAGTGGTCTTTGACGAGAAGCGCACGAGTGTTCCGGAACTGATGGCGCATCTGTTTGAGATCATCGACCCCTACAGTCTGAACAAACAGGGCGTTGACGTCGGCAAGAAATACCGGACGGGGCTGTACAGCACAGACCCAAGACATCTGGAAGAAGCAAGAGCCTTTATTGACCACCGGGAAGACCGGGACAAGATCGTTGTGGAGGTGCTGCCGCTGACAAATTACGTCCGAAGCGCCGAGGAACATCAGCACCATCTGGAACGGCACCCCGAAGACTGCAGCTACTGCCACATCCCGGACGAGGTCCTGAACAAATACAGGCGGTAAAGCCCCGGAAAACGGCAGCAGCCCTTAGCGTGTGACGGCAGAATAGAAAAAAAGGACCCCTCTGCAAGCCTTGAAAAAGGCCGACAGAGGGGTCCCTTTTACGTATTGCGTCTGTACCCGTTTTCATCCCGGTATTCGGGGTGGTCCTTGAGGTAAGGATCCCGGTCGCCGCAGATGGTGAAGTCGCATTTGTACCCGTTTGCGCAGGTGGTCGTGCGGATCAGTCTGGCGTGGATCAGCTCCATGGACGCATGATCCACGTTGCACAGGGCGGCCATGATGTCGGTCAGCCCGTGCTGGATCGCAAATTCCGCCACAGGGCACGCGGTGAACTCGTAATAGATGGGCTTATCCTTCTCATAAGGAGCCACTGCCATTTCGTAGTCGTGCCATTCGTCGCAGCGTGCTTTGGCAGAGGTGAAAGCCCGGTGCAGCAGCCGCCTGAAAAACGGCTTGTTGCAGTCCACAAATTTCAGTCGGCGGAACGAGGGCAGGATCAGCGCTTCTTCCATCTCCTCGATCTCCCGGAACGAGGTCACGGCTTTGCACACCACATAATAGCTCAGGATGGCGATGCAGTCGTAGGTGCCGCCCGCACCGTTGTGGAAATTTTTTGCGCCGCCAAGGTCGGTGCGCCAGTCCGAGAGAAAGGCTGCATACTGCCGCTGCACCTGCTCCCAGACGGCTTCCCGCCGGGCTTCCGGGTAGTGCAGAGCGATTTTGGCCAAAATCTCCTTTTTGCAGGGCTTGGAGTAGAGCACATGGCAGTTCCGGTCAAATTGCAGTTCGCTGTCTTTCATACAGGCTCCTCTTTTCGCTTCAGGCAGGGTGGATATTCTGCGTTTTGAGAAAAGAATACCACATGCGGTTTGCGGTGTCAAACGAGGAGGGCTGGCCCTTGACGGCAGGTGCGGAATGCGCTATACTTCCCTTGAAGTTATACATAACTAACCATGAAGGGAAAGCGTTATGACAGATGCATTTTACGGGATCCTGATCCCATTTCTGGGCACCTCACTGGGGGCGGCCAGCGTGTTTTTTCTCAAGCAGTCGCTGGGGGACCACATCCAGCGTGCGCTCACCGGGTTTGCGGCGGGCGTGATGGTGGCGGCGTCCGTCTGGAGCCTGCTCATCCCCGCCATGGAGCAGTCGGCCGCCCTTGGCAGGCTGGCGTTTTTCCCGGCGGCGGCAGGCTTCTGGCTGGGCGTGCTGTTCCTGCTGCTGCTGGACCACATCATCCCGCACCTGCACCGGAACAGTGAGCAGGCCGAAGGCCCCCGCAGCCAGCTGCAGCGCACCACCATGATGGTGCTGGCCGTGACACTGCACAACATCCCGGAGGGCATGGCGGTGGGCGTGGTCTATGCGGGGTATTTGTCCGGCACGGCGCAGATCACGGCGGCCGGTGCGCTGGCCCTCTCGCTGGGCATTGCCATCCAAAACTTCCCGGAAGGGGCCATCATCTCGATGCCCCTGCGGGCCGAGGGCATGAGCAAGGGCCGCGCGTTCTGGGGCGGCGTGCTGTCCGGCATCGTGGAGCCCATCGGCGCGGTGCTGACGGTCCTGGCGGCGGGCATCATCGTCCCGGCCCTGCCGTATCTGCTCAGCTTCGCCGCCGGTGCCATGCTGTATGTGGTGGTGGAGGAGCTCATCCCGGAGATGTCGCAGGGGGAGCACTCCAACATCGGCACGGTGTTCTTTGCCGTGGGGTTCAGCCTGATGATGATCCTGGATGTGGCGCTGGGCTGAAAGCTCCTCTTGACAGGTGGGTTAGCGTACACTAATATTAAAACAAGAGGCAAGAGACCGGCCAGCGCAAAGCCTGCGGCCGAACTTGCCGATGTGGAGCGTGCCGAAGCGAAAGGAGAGCCGCTATGAAGATGTACGAACGCAACCCGGGGCAGGGCAGGACCGCCCTGCTCATCCACCCGATGCTGTCCTCTGCGGAGGACATCGAACTGTGCGTGACGAATTTCTGGGGCGAAGGTGTGCACTGCTTCGTACCGGACCTGTCGGGGCATGGCGAGGACGCGGCGGCCACCTACCACAGTGCCGCCGAGGAAGCAAAAGCCATCCACGATGTGCTGGTGGAACAGGGCTGCACCCATCTGGACCTGGGCTTCGGGGCTTCGCTGGGCGGCGTGGTGCTGTTTGAGATGCTGAAGTTCCCGGACCTGACCTTCGACCACGTCTTTTTTGAGGGTGTCAGCTTTTATGAGAAAGCGCCGCTGATCGAATTTGTGCTGACGCGGGTGTTCCTTTCCAAGCACCGCAAAGCGGTGAAAGACCCGGAACTTTCCCGGCGAAAGATGAGCGAGCTCTACGGCGAGACCGCAGGCCCCGCCATGGCAAAGCGGTTTATCGCCATGAACGAGGAGAGCATCCGCCATATCATCCATGACTGCGGTTATGTGCAGCTGCCGGAACTTTCGCCGGAGATGCAGAAGCGCTGCGTTTTTGCCTATGGCGAAAAGGACTCCGACCTGAAGCAGTGCCGCAAGCTTCTACCGAAAAAATATCCCGGCGCAGCACTGAAGGTCTGGCCGGGATATGCACATTGCGGAAAGATGACAGCGGAATCGCAGAACTATGCCGCCATGCTGAAGCAGATCTTGGAAAGCTGACGGTCAGGACACACCGTTCAGGAACTGCTCCAGCTCGGCGGCAAGCAGCTCCGGGCCTTGTGCGGGCAAGCGTTCCGCGGCCGTTTGTTCAAAGGCTGCGATCAGATAATTCTTCTGCATACGACCACCTCATAAATACGAAAATTAGTCAAAGCTAACTCTTTGCGTCTGAAAAAGCTGCCAAAGGGCAGCAGGCTTTTCTGCCTCTGATTATAATAGCCCCTGCCCCAAAATGCAAGCGGCAATGCACCCGCTGCAAAGGGAATGGAAAATTCTCTTTTCACAATAAACCCATTGACACGATATGAAAATAGGATTATAATATCCCCAACGCAGAAAGGAGCACAGGCCGATGAAAACCAGAAAGGCTGCCCGGCACGCACTGCCTGGGCGAATGCTGTGCTCCCAGACAAGTTATCGGCAGAGAAACTGAACGAACAGGTCCATGCCGTTGTCTGGGAGAAATGTCCGCACCCAAAACCGTGATGACAAAAAGGAGAACCGACAATGGCTGACTATAAACTGTGGAACGCACTGAAGAACGCAAAAAAGTATAAATGGGTGGAGCTTTCCCACTCGCTGAACAACGACAGCCCCTACTGGTCCGGCATCCCGGCGGGCTCTGTGGAGCTGGCCAGGACCGTGTGGGACTGGGGCAAGCCGGAACTGGAATGCCTGATCCAGACCTTCAAGTTCCCCGGCCAGTTCGGCACCCACATCGACTTCCCGGGCCACTTTGTCAAGGGCAAAAACCTGTCCGAAAAATATGACGTGAACGACCTGGTCTTCCCGCTGGTGGTCATCGACATCTCCGAGCAGGCGAAGAAAGACCCCCGTTATTCTGTGACCGTGGACGACATCAAGGCCTACGAGGCCCAGTACGGCCCCATCCCGGACGGTGCGCTGGTGGCCCTGCGCAGCGACTGGTACAAGAAGTGGCCGGATATGGATGCGCTGTCCGGCATCGACGCCGAGGGCAGAGAAAACGCCCCCGGCTGGTCGCTGGAAGCATTGGAG
>ERZ773168.863-NODE-863-length-28533-cov-8.172414_pt1 | contig 28533 bp, 23 predicted proteins | sample MGYA00511261_ERZ773168 | MGnify/ENA primary metagenome ERZ773168 (study PRJEB29015, sample SAMEA2737855) | human gut metagenome | biome: human gut; feature: human-associated habitat; material: faeces | place: China | collected 2012 ... | reverse complement strand
TCAGGACGAAGCAACTGGGTTGTTATCATATCATGCTTTGGTTTTCGTTTAACTTGAATACAAATATATTCTTTCTTATGAGAAAAAAGAAAGAATAAAGGGAGAAATCTATGCGGAAATATATAATATCTATTTACTATCCATATCTTACAATTTGAACAAAAAAGAACTTTTATACAGAAAAAGAACAAAATTCTTTCTTAGAATTAGAAATATACAGCAAGAGTATAAAGCAAAACAAAAAACGGGATGGATTTCCCATTGACAGATATCATATTCATATAAAATACGCATAAAACCACACTATTCGATATAGCAAATGTCATAATCGGCACAATTAGCACAGTTTACAATCATTCACAGTTCAAGTTAACATTATCACTATTTCATTCATTTTGCAGCAACCAGAGCAAAGCAAGCACTTAAAATGGCACTTATCTCCTTCTTTTAGAAGCAAAGAAGGGTTACTCACCGACCTTCGAGTCGTTCCTTTAAAAGGAACAGAATCTTCCTTTTAAAGAAACATTCCCAATTCCGCCAAGAATTATGCATATTCGTCCTATTTATATTCAAAAGACAAGCTCAATTATGCATATTATTGCATCATTTCATGCAATAATTCTTTTTTTAGAGCAAAATTCAACTATTCTTCTTTAGCTTCAATCTTAAAAATAGAACATCATAGAAGATTAAACAACTCTAACACCTATACTTCTCTTGGAATCATTTTGTGCATTTTGGTGCGGATTTGAGTTTATTTTGGTCAAGGAATACAAGTGCTAAATTTACTTACCGTCTCTGAAGGAAATAACAACTCCGGTTGCACAGATTAATTCGTCGGACTATAGTCTTTCTTGCGTTTGACTATAGTCTCTCTTTTGAAGGACTATAGTCAACTTTGCGTCGGACTATAGTCCAACGAATAAAGTTGTGCAGTCGCAGTGATTATATTTGGTATGTTCTCGGAATAATTATAGCACGTGGGGGACATAATTATCATCTGCAAAGAAAATTAGCTCAAAGCCGCACCGGAAATGCACAAAATGATCCCGAGAAAAGCATAAAAGTATCTTAGTCTAATTGTTCTCCAAAGATACTATTGGAAGAAATTACCAACGATTTAGAAAACGGATAATCACTTATCCATACTCATGCACTACATTCACCGCATAAAGTTCAATATAATAGGAAAGACAGTCTTTCATATATTTATTCACTTAAAAACAGTAGTATTATGACACAGAGCATGAATTTAGCTTTAGGCGCAAATTTTGATTTACTGAAAACCAACCTTTCAGCAATGTTTGAGAAAGATGACAATGGAAGTAAGATTTTACTTCTTCCGACCAAGATTGATTCTCCGACTCCCGTTACATTGGGCGAAATGGTAGAAGATTTCAAGAATGCATTCGGCATGGGCAAAGAAGATTCAGAGAAAATTGAAAACAGCCTGAAAGCAGCGCAGAAAGAGGGTAGCAAGTTTGATCCGGACGCTATCACTTTCCAATTGCAAGCAGCGTTTCTTTATAAGGAAATGCCCCAAAAAGGAGCGGAAGACAGTCAGCAACCAGCCGGAGGAACAGAATACGCTTTTGCCGTAGCAGTAAATATGGCCGATGCATTGCCCGACTTAGGTTTTGTCAAACTAAACAGTTTGTTTATTGCTGTATGGAACACTGAAAGAGAAGTTGTATTACAGCAAATCGGAACCGGCAATATCACCAAGATGCTAGCTAACCTGAACGCTTAATTTTTATCCGGTTGACTCAGAAGTCAAAAAATTCAGTATCACCCCTCCTACAAACATTTGCAGGAGGGGTAATCATAAAAAACCTTGACCTTACAGCCAGCCTTTACCTTCAACAATCAAACGGTTTCTTATGAGCAAAAAAACAAATATAAGCCTTATTGCCAACGGAGAAGTATTCGGTTTCCCTGCCGAATTCGGCATAGCCCGTATAAACAACGAAACAACAATCATCGGATCTTTAAACACTAAAGGAAAAAATCCCGGTGATTTCATTCAAAACAAAGAACTGGGTATAACCGAACTTTCCGACCAACTTACTATTCTTCCCGAATCCGGCACAGAGTTTTCTGTTTCTTTTGCCAGGAAACCCAAACAAACCGCCTTCGCCCTGACATCATCAGGAATACTTTGCGGCATCTTACTGACAGAGGAAAGTAAACAGATGCTACTTACTCTGAACACCTCCAGACTAAAGAGTGGAAATAAGTTCGAACAGTTTGTTGCCGATGTTGCAGAATGGGCAGAAATCAGTGAATTGACCCTTATTATCCGCAATAAAGGGGGCATGAGCTATTCTTTCCTTCAACAACTGTCGGAAGGCTTCGACAAAGTAATGATTCCGAAAAGCTATGAGAAGTATCAACTCATAGCCACCGGCATCTTCGAGCTGAGCCGAACCGATTTTGGCCAATGCATATCAACTTTAACCAAACAGAACCAACTGCTATTTGCCGTCGGAGGAAGTTTTGCTGAGAAAAGTTTTGGCGCACAGTTGATCAGTGAAAAAATAGAAACCGACACATTTATTCTGGAGAACTTTATGTTCGGTCTACAACAATCAAGCAAAGGCTTCTATTGTGTTGCTACCGGAACATTCACTTTCAAACTGGAAGACAGAAACATCTGTTTCACACTCTCCGGTGCAGTATCTCCCGGTTCATTTATGCTATCCGCCGCCTCATCATCCGATGCCAGGATACCACTTAATTCACGACTGTCCTTTTCAGACTTGGCACTCAGCATCGGTGTCAACTCCGGGAAAGTATCATTCGGAATGACCGGACGATTGAACACCAACAACCTGTCTATCTTTGCAGGCTTTGCCATCAATCCACCCAAAATAACTCTTTTTACAGCAGCCCTCACCTCTACTACCGGACGTATTTCACTAAAGGACCTGGTGGTTGAAATAGCCGATATTCAATGGGAAGCGGTCAACTGTCTTGATGTAGTCGCCATAGGCGATTTTGACATCCAAAACACTTCCTTGTCAAACGGAGGAATCAATAACTTTCCAACAGACAACAAGGCGGAAGATTATAATGAGAGCAAGAGAAGCATTGAAACAAACACCAAAAAGGACTTCAATGAAAAAATGAGCGCCCTAAAAATTGAAGGAGATGCCCAACTTACGCCATTAGGTAACAATACCGGACAGTATATTCTGACAGACAAAGGTACCATGCGCCATTACCGGATTGACCGCAACGGCAAAATCTCATTAAACTGCCAGATCTATGTCTGTTCACAACCAACCAAACTCGGCAACTATGATATGCCTGTCGGATTCTTCATCTGTGGAACAATGGAGATTTTCGGAACCAAAATACGATTCTTATTCCTGGCAGATAAAGGCAAATCTCTTATCGCCCTTGTTCAGATGGATAAGATAAACATACTTAAGGGACTCTTTGTAATTGAAAAATCCCAGAAACCTTTACCCATTGAGCCGATAAACGGCGGCGTAGCCGGACAACTGGTTAAACCCAACAACCAAGGTGCCACCCTATATCTGAATATTCAGAAAGACAAAGGGGAACTGACGTTTTATGTTAGTGCTCACCTTTCCATACTAAAAATATTCGACTTCGACACATTGATATTGATCAAGGACAAGCTTGTATATATCAATATTGAGACCCAATTGGCCGGCTTCAAGACCACTTTCAATCTACAAGGCAGTTATCAAAACTTTAGTGAAAGCGGTTTCACGGCAAGAGTCGTTTTCGACACATCCGGTTTCCGCGAAATATTAGAAAAAGCCCAGAAAGCATTGAGGAGTGCCGCCGAATCTGTTGAAAAAGGAGTGAAAGAAGCAACTCGTAAAGTGGATGAAGCTCAACAAAGCGTACTCAGCCTGCAACGAAAGATCGATGGTTACAACGACAGAATCAATCAGTGCAAAAGAGAGATTTCAAATGCCAAATGGTATCAAATAGGTAAAAAAATAGCCCGAGGTCTGGAAATAGCCGGTCTGGAAATAGCTAAAGCCGGAATCTATGTAGCCATTGGTGTGGCATACGGCGCTCTGGAAGTGGCCAAAGCCGCCTTGAAACTGGGAGGAGCGATAGTAAGTAGCGTACTTAAATCAGTAGCCTATATAATCGAGGCTGCCACTCAGATTCTTTGGATCAAGTCTTTCGAGCTAGGTATTACCGCTACTCCCCAGATACAGAAAATCAATGCAGAACTTGTTCTGACCATCTTAGGCAATGACGTCCGGCTGGCGGGAGAGCTGAATTTGACAGGGCTGGTCGAAAACATCAAGAACTTCGTATCGGGAGGTGTCAAAGAAAAATCCGACAAGTTGATAGAAGATGCCAAGAACGGCAAAGTAACTCGAGCCATCGAAGCCACTCCGGACAGCGAGATAGATCTGGCATTTGTTCAGGAATACTGTGACTTGAATAAAAACCAGAAAAGATATGAAGAATTACGACTGCTACAGGATGCAGCAGATGACCTGTTCATAGACTCAAACAACGCCTACTTCGACGCTTTTAACGAAGAGCATCCGGACGAAAGGGAAAATGCATGTCATCTGACAGAGCTCCGCTGGGAAGAAGAAATTTTCCATGAGCAACACAGCGATGCATTTGACGACAATTTTGTAGAATCACTGAATAATGTAATTCAAGTTATCCGCCAGGAAAAGACGACCAGTCGTGCCGACATCTCCGAAGAAATGGAAAACCAAATGGACAACCTGCTCCACACGGTAAAAACCATACGAACCGAAAAAGAGTACCGTGCCAAAAGAGCCCAAGAAAGAGAGTCTTTATTCTCCAGAGTAGAAAGAAATATAGAAATGAAACGTAGCTCTATGAGATCAAGAGACACTGAAACCGAAAGGAGCGCGGAAGAGGCCAACGAACAATATGCAAACGACCTTTCCAGGCTTATCGAACAACATTTGGGAGACAAAGAAGGAGAAACCGCCGAGAATTTAAAAAGGACATTTGGCATATCCCTCTATCGCTTCAGAAATCAAGAAGATACGTTTGAACAATAAATCAATGCAAAAAATGAAAACATCAAAGATAACCAATAGAATAATCTGTTTTATTACCATTCTGCTCTGCTGCACTTCCTTGAGAAGTGAGAACAAAAGCAATTTTACCCTGTTCATCTACATGAACGGTTCCAATCTGGAAAGCAAATACAAGTTAGCTACCAGCAATATAGAGGACATTGTACAGAGTATCACATTGCCAAAGGAAACATCTGACTATCATCATCTCACCATACTGTTGCTAATGGGAGGCACCAAGCAATGGCATCTAGGTGAAAATATATCCTCGCAACCGATTCCGAGTGACAGCATCGTTTATGTCCGGATCACCCACGACGGTTTTCAGAGGATCCGTTCGTTGAAAAATCAAAGTATCGGTGATCCGTCTACTCTGAAAGAATTTATCCGATATGGCACGGAGCATTTCCCGGCAGAAAGGTATGGACTTATTTTCTGGAACCACGGAGCAGGTTCGGTAACCGGTTTCGGATATGATGAACTAAATCCCGCCAACACCTCCTTATCACTGGCAGAAATCCGGTCAGGTCTAGCCATTTCCGATTCCGCTCAGCCCATTCCCCAATTTGCTTTCATCGGATTTGATGCCTGCCTGATGGCAACGTTGGAAACCGCTGAGTCCGTTTCACCCTACGCAAAGCATCTGGTAGCCTCTCAAGAATTGGAGCCCGGGAAAGGATGGAACTACAAAAGTATCATCAGTTCATTATGCACCGATCCAAAAATTCCGGATGAAGCATTGTGCCGGCTTATCGTTGATTCATTCATCGAAGGCTACCAAGACAAAAAGGAGGAACAGGTTACTTTATCTGTTACTGATTTAAAGAAAGTACACGCACTGACCGAAAATATCAAAGAACTTTCGGAAAAGGTATATGCAACATTTGGATCCCCCAACACAACAAAGAGTTCAAACAGCTACAAGAAAATATCCGGTTATCGTATCGCATCCAAATCATTCGGCATGCCGGCATTAACCTATTACGGGCCTGACATGGTGGATGTATTGGATTTCTGCCGACATATCAGCAAAACCGATCCATTGACAGAAGCCATCAAAAAGAATATAGAAGAAACCGTTATCTATTCAAGAACATCCGACAACCTGAAAAACGAACCAATTTGCGGATTATCCGTTTACTTTCCCTGTTATAACCTGAATGTCGCTAAAAATTTAACAGGATATTGCGGTCTCGGTTCTGAAGATAGTTATTTCCGTCTCGTAACAGCATTTGCACAAGAATTGGTGACAGGAAGAAGTAAAGAGAAAGTGGCAAATGTAGTCGAAAACAATTCATCCACTCTTCTTTCTACAGAGATGATTCTGAAATTGAGAAAGATATATACTACCGTACAAGTTGCACAAGACGGACGATGGATATCCTACGGACTGGATGGCGCAGATGTGACACTAAATGACGAAGGAGCAATCATAAAGACGGACAAAGACAAGAAAACAGTAGAGGCATGGGATCAAAAGTGGATTTGCATCGGGGATAAACCTGTCACTGCGTACATGATGCTATCCGCCAGAAAAGACTCACTTGTCTATACAGTTCCCGTTACACTGAATAACGAGCCTTGCGATCTAATTATAAAATACGACAACATTAAAAAATCTGGTAGTATATATGGTGCCAGACAAACCAGTAATCAATTGATTCCCGGTAAGGGAATGCTTGAAATCAAAGACAATGATGCCATCACCTTCCGGTATGAGCAGTTTGACGACAATGACTCCATCAATTATATTCAGTCCACCGACACAATTATCGTTCAACAGGACAGGAGCAACCTATCAGTCAAGACAACCACTGTTCCAAAAGGAAAATACCGTTACGGCTACTGCCTCGTCGATTTGTACGGAAGAAAGTATTACACCAAATTTACTGACTATGACGTAAAATAAAGGATATAAAGCGAACTTATTTAGAAAGAATTTTCCGGAATTCAGAAAATAAATGGCTGTTACCAGTTATAAATTCTTTGATTTGTGCAAATTAATCATAATAATTATGGAACAGACAAAACAAGAATTAGTGATCATTCTTCCGGAAGGGATGAAAGATGTGCCTGTACGTATTGTCAGAGATGATCAATCAGATGAACTGAATATCAAGATAGTCAATCTGACAGAAACAAGAAAAGAAAAATCTCCGTCAACAGAAAAACAGCATGTACTTATCTGGCATCAGAATGAATATGAACATTTGTCTTTGGATGCCATCATGTGGATAGAAGCAAATAGCAGCTATTGCTGTATCCATGCCACAGAAAATCGTAAATTTACCATGTCCTATCCACTGGCACGAATAGAAGAACGCCTACCAAAAAGTCAATTCATACGCATCCAGCGTTCTTATTTAGTCAACATCGAACACGTGAAGAAGCTAGCCGGGCAATCACTGATCATAGGTAATCATATACTAAAAATAGGAGAAGGTTATAAGGAAGAAGTACTAAATAGATTCATATTCTTAGGAGTACGTGGATCTCAGCCACGAGAGGCTAAGAATGTTAAATAATAACAATTATCAATCTATTTATAGAGAAGACCACTGATTATCATTTGTTAAAATACTATTTTTGTAAAAAAATACAAGCATGACATATTATTATAATCATCCACTATCTTTTTCGGAAAAAAGAACAAGTAGTTCTTCTCCCGAACAAATGCAAAAAAGAAGCTTTATGGCTGATAAAAAATGTCATGAGTCATTCAAATTATCCCTTAAAAAGTTGTGTATGTCAGAATTTTATTTAAACACACACACACACACACACACACACACACACACACACACACACACACACACACATTCTCACCGCGCGTAGTATACAATTTATTTCCTAAATATCAAAGGGGTAACTATTGCAGCTATCCTTTATACAATTCAAATAATATCTTATTTTCAAGACTATGTATGTATCCTTTAACAAGAGGATACAACCATTGTCATGCCATTTTCGTATCCACCTCTAATAACATTCATATATGACTAAGAAAACCTGGTTAACAATTTTATCCGTTCTCCTCGCGCTCCCACTATGGGCACAATACATACAGGATACAACCTATATTTTTCGGTTCAAGCCCGGAAGTGATGCTTTTTATGTGCCATATCAGGGAAATGAAACGGAACTCAAACAATTGATAGAAGTATTAGAAAGCCACTTGAGCGAACTGCAGCAAGGTACAATGTACATCGACGTAAGTAGTTATGCTGCAACAAGCAACAAAAAACAAAATGCGGTTCGGACAGCCTATTTACGCAATAGCCGGGTAAAAAGTGAACTTATCACCCGATACAATATTACCGAGTCCATGTTTCTGACCGACAAGCACATTTCAACACCTTATAGCAAGGATAAACTTCGCGATGTAGTAGTAGTCACCTTCCCTGCCAGCTTGGAGAGGATAGAACAAATTGCTGGAAAACAAGCAGCGGAAAAGGTACACGCTTACTATAAAGATCAAGCAGAAACCCAGAACCCCCAAGAGGAAACCGAACAGAAACAAACAGCACAAAAAGAAAGGTGCAAAACTGAGACTTCCAATCTTCTCGTTTCACAACCCACACCGGAAAAGAATACTGAAGATATTCCGGTTCCGACCGTGACCACACAAGAAAAAGAATATAATATAGCACTACGCGCCAACCTGCTTCGTTGGGCAACACTCACACCCGACTTTGGTATCGAATGGCGTATTAGTAAAGACTGGAGTATTCAGGTGAACGGTTCATGGACTTCGTGGAGCTGGAACGATAAAAAACGCCGTTATGCCCTTTGGGAAGTATCTCCCGAAGTACGCTATTATATAGGTACGGAAAAACGGGGTTATCTGGGGGCAATGTACCAGATAGGAGAATTCAACTATAAACTAGGTGATACCGGCAAGCAGGGCAACCTCATGGGTGGCGGATTGACGGGCGGTTACCAGCTGAAACTAAATAAAAATCTGGCTTTTGATTTCTCACTAGGCATCGGCTGCACCCATGCCGACTACGAGAAGCATGTCGTCATCGACGGTGTACGGGTGAAACAAGGCAAAGAGAATAAGAATTATTGGGGCGTGAACCACGCCGGAATCACCCTTGTATGGCAACTCAAATAAAAAAACAATGAAAAATAATATGGAAAAACAGCACACAGCCGACTTTCAGAAGAAATTCTCCTGTATCAAGAAAACAGGTTTGTTTCTGGCAGGGACCATCCTTGTCTTAGTGACCGGATGCGTGAAAAATGACCTTTACAACACCCCACATCCCGAAAAAGGAGCCGTGGTAATCACCACCGACTGGATGGACGCATTAAGCGAGACAGATATTCCGACCACCTATAACCTGCGTATGGACGAAACCATAAAACAAGCGGAAGGAAAAGTTTACAGTTATTCCGACTTGCTGACACCGGGAAGACATAGTCTGCTAGTGTATAACGAACCGCAAGGGATGACTATCAACGGCACAACCGCTACCGTCGACCTGCGCGAAGACGGAACGCTGAAACCGCTTCCGGAGTATCTATTTTCAGCAAAGAAAGAACTGGACGTAGTGCAGGACGATACTTTACATATCACTGTTTCGATGATACGGAGACTCTGTCCCATCGTACTGAACCTCTCGCTCACGGGAGAAAATGCAAAAGAAATAGCCAGGATAGACGCCACATTAAGCGGTATCATAAATTCCATTGATTTACAGAACAACGTAACCGGAAACGAAAACCTGACAGTAACGCTAGACGTACAACAGGCAGCCAACAAAGTATATGACTATGCAACCGGAAAGCTGAAAATGGGATGTCGTGTAGTAGGCGTCAATTCGAATGAACACCAATTGCTAACTGTCACCGTCACCATGAATGACAGCTACAAAAGCACCATCGTTTCCGACCTAACGGACTATCTGAAAAACTTGAACGCCGATATGAAGCCAATAGAACTGACCCAAACGGTGGAAGCACTGCAAGACGGGCATTTCAACGGAACGATAACCGACTGGATAGTAACAGACGATTTCGAGATTGACGCACAGTAATCATATTAAACTTACAATAAAATGAAAAAATTAGTTATTCTATCAGTAGGTATGCTTCTCACCTTAGCAGCCTGCAACAATGACGAATCAGGAACCGCCCAAAGCAGCAATGACGGAACTGCCCTCTTCACCGCTTCTATTGACGGACAGCGAGTGACACGCGCCTCCAACGCAAAGTGGGACAACAATGACCGAATCGGTATATCGGGAACATGCGGCACGAAACCATATACCAACGTATGCTACAAGACCTCAAACGGATCGGGTAACGATTTTGAATTTGAGGCTGGGGATAAAATCTATTATCAGGATATGAATGAAGTGAATTTCACGGCATATTATCCATGGAAGGAGGCTTTGACCGCATCTACAACCATCGCCTTTAGCACCGACGAACAGGCTAACCAAAAAGATTTCGATTTCCTTTGGGCACAAGGCAAAGGAAGCAAAAATAGTCCGAAAGTGGATTTTGGATTCACTCATCAAATGAGCAAGATAGCTATCACCGTCAAAGCCGGTAACGACATCACATGCGAAGAAGTAAAAGCTGCTGTATGTTATCTGAAGAATCATCAGCATCAAGGGACATTCGACCGCGAAGCGGGTACCGCTACCACCACAGGTGATCAATCGGCAGAATGGGCTTTCGCCAACAATACAGCTAACCAGTCTTATAATACTCCTGATATAGTGACTGACGACAGCAAGAACTCAGTCACCTACGGGCTGATACTTACACCGCAAACCTTTACGCCGGAATCTCTTCTGACTTTTACTGCAAAGGTGACTACCGGCGAAGCAACAGGTCCGCAAAACTTCTCAGCTGCAATTGAACTGAACCAAATCCCGGAAAATAATAACGCCAACGAACTAAAACCCGGCATACAGTACAACATCACCATCAATGTGAACAAGACCGGACTGAGCATAGGCGAGTGCAGCATCTCCGACTGGACAAAATACAGCTATGAGACCGATGCAGATATGCAATAAAACAGTAAAAGTAGAATAATAAAAACATAAAAAGAATCAGATTATGAATACCCACCAATTATTGAGATACAGCAGCGTATATATTGTTCTTGGATGCACTTTACTCCTAACAGCTTGCAACAACGATGAACTTAATCCGACAAACAACGGACCGATAGCAGCTCAAATTACCGCCAACATTGAAAATTCAGCAACCAGCCGTGCGGCAGGTACAGCCTGGGAGACCGGCGATGGAATTGGTATCACAACGTCTAACAACGGCACCAAAAACTACACCAACATTAAATACACCGCAGGAAGCACTACCGGCAATTTCACTGGGGCACCTATCTATTTTCAAGACTCACAGACTACCGTGACATTCACTGCCTATTACCCTTTTAACGGAACGGAAGGCACTGCACCCGGTATATTGGAAAACAATACAAAAATAGACAACCAGAAAACCGATGGTCCGCAAAGTGTACAGTCAAAAATAGATTATCTTTTCGCCTCAGCTACAGGAAGTAACGGAAATCCGAAAGTAGCTTTCAATTTTGCACACAAAATGAGCCAAGTGACACTGACTTTCCAAAATGGGAAAGACACGGATATCAGCAGCTTGACCGCTTATTCCATTGAGGGATTGAAAATGGAAGGCACATTCAACACGGCTACCGGTGAAGCCAAAGCAAAAGACGGTTCTTCTGCTGAAACCTTGGCTGTAGACGTTAATAGTGCCGCCAGCGGAACAACTCTCCCGTCACTAATACTCTATCCACAGGCTGCCACAGATGTCACCTTAAAAATTACATTAAACGGACAGCCGTACAATTGCAAACTAGTATTTAAGGAAAGCCAATTAGCATCCGGAAACAATTATCTATTTACCATCACGGTAAACAAAAATGAGATGGAAGTGCAAAGTTCCAGCATCGCTTCTTGGACTCCGCAAACAGGTAGCGGAAGTGCAAGCATGGGATAAACTTTTTAAAGCCATCCCATGCAACAGCGTAAGCATGGAGATTCACGAAAGTGTAGCTGTCTCTCTCGCCAGAGGCGGTGGCACAATGTAAAAACTCAAAAAAATTAGGATTATGAACATACAACAACTGATACCCTATTGCCTCTTGGCAGGACTTCTCTCCTTCTCGGCGTGCGAGAGCGAGCAGGTAGCGGAAATGAATGAAGCAGGAACGGAACTACCCGACGGAATGTATCCGCTGACGTTTACCACCGTACAAGCAGTACCGGAAGGGACACCGCAGACACGGGTGTTGGAAAACCTGGATGGGACAAGTAGCAAGTGGGACGGCGGCGAAGTAATTGGCGTAAAGATAGGCGATAACGGCAAGGAAGGTTCTTATGCATTGGATGAAAACGGGAATGTAACAGCCACCCTTCCTGTCTATTGGCAAAACACAGATGAACAGGCTGTTTACGGCTGGTATCCGAAGGAAAATACCGATGTATCCTTGACCGGACAAGACCATGTCTCAAAATTCCCCTACATACTGAAAGGCGAAGGCAAAGGAAAATATAATGATGTAAACGGTATCTCATTGTCTTTCACCCATCAGTTGGCTAAGTTCCGTGTCAATCTGGAGGGAACAGCGGACAACCTACAGGATGCCAAAGTCTCTTTCTACGGTTATACCTCTTGTGGCAACAATCAAGGAACAGTGACAACAGAGGGAAAAACTAAAGATTATCTCCCCACTCAAAAAATGAATGACGGCTACTATACCGCCATGCTCGCACCGGATGATTTGGCACAGAACGGCAACAACAAGTTCGTAAAGATAGAAGTAAACGAGAATATCTATTACTACAATCCAGATATTAAGTTGGTGGCCGGAAATGTTTACACTTATACGGTGAACAAGGTGGATAAGCCGGGGCCGACAATAATAGACCTCGCAAACAGCAATTACACCATCACAAGCAGCGGCACATACAAAGTAACCGGAACAATATCCAACCATCAGCTGACCGTAAACGCTAATGCTACTGTCATACTGGACAATGTTACCATGACTCATACCTCTTCATCAATCATAAAGATCCAAAACAATGCCACTGCCACATTGGAACTGGAAGGCACGAGCACACTCACATCCACAGGCGGGGTGGAAGCGCCTATTTTCCCTCAGCCAAACAGTACAGTAGTAATACAAGGCAATGGCACTCTGAATGTTACAGGTGCTTATGCGTGTGCCGGAATAGGTGGAGGTCACCACGAAGGATATATTTACACTTATCGTAATGCCGGAAATATACGCATCTTTGGGGGTACGATCATCGCAAAAGGAGGCAGTGGTGCCGCAGGTATCGGTTGTGGAAGTTATGGAAATTGTGGAACAATAGAAATATTAGGCGGCAACATTACCGCGAAAAAAGGAGATGGCTGGGGAGATAGCGCCATAGGCGGTTTACAAGATGGCATGGCAAGCACAACCGTATGTGAAGCCATCATCTTGTCGAACTGTACAATCAACCTCATCAATGGCACAATCAAGGCAAAGACGATAACACCCGACATAAACAACGCGGAAGCACTGAAAGCCGCCAACGTCACGATTAATTAAACTTAATATCCTCCGTCCCGGTAGATTTATAATCCGCGAAAGTGAGTTCAAGGATGTGCTGGTGCGTGAACAAAAATAGCCAGGATATTCCACTGAATATGAGAATGGCGGTCATCAATAAGATGGCTGCCATTTTTCTTTTGGCGCTTTCGAAAGAAAGTATCAATCATTCAGAAAATGGACAAATCATAATCATATCATTGTCTTAACTTTGACAAGAAACTTAATATGAAACATTATGGCAAACGTAAATGAACTTACACCGTTTATCCTAAAATGGGAAGGCGGTTTTGTGAATGATCCTGACGATTTGGGTGGTGCTACCAATATGGGAGTAACCATCGGGACTTATAAGGAATACCGAAAAAAGAAAGGACTCCTCGAACCAAGTGTAGATGACTTGAAGAAATTGTCCAAAGAAGAATGGACCGATATCATGAAAGGATTATATTGGAATCGATGGAAAGCCGATGAAATCAAAAACCAATCCATCGCCAATATCTTAGTCGATTGGGTATGGGCTTCCGGTATATACGGCATCAAAATACCACAAGAAATATTGGAAGTAACGGCTGACGGCATTGTAGGTAAAAACACCCTTTCCGCACTCAATTCTTACGAACCTCAAGCCGAACTATTCGGAAGAATCAAACAGGCACGATACGAGTTTATCGAACGTATCTGCGAGAAACGTCCGGCAAACAAGAAATTCAGAAATGGATGGAGAAACCGTATCAAGGCTTTTACGTTCGCCGAAGATGATCAGAAACTTTTGAAAGAAACTTTGTAGAGTTCAGAAAACGGATAGTAATGGATGGTGGATTATGTGGTAGATTTACAGCGTAAGCTTACAGAAATATAATCATTATAGGCGGGTTCCGAAAAGCCTTGGAGAGAGTAGGAAGATATAAATAAATGATATGATACATTTACCAGAAGAAACATTATTCGGTTTTGAGTTCACTTTCATGGATAGTATGAGCCAAAAAATTAAGGAAGGTGGAACATTGACGCCAGAATTAAGATATTGGTGGGAAAATTTAGATTCTAGTTTTCATGAAAATTTTGCCTTGAAATTCAACACACAAAAAAGTAAACTCGAGGAAGCTCGAAACGTCATTGGATTACCTGTATACAAGTATAATTTCCCTGAAAATGAGGATTTCTGGCTTATATTAAACGTAGACCCAGAGGTTGTTGAAATACAGAGTAAACCTATAACATTTAAACAAATAATAGATAATAAGATTCTAGAAAAACTATTTGACTGTATGCTTACTGTAAATGGGATGTTGCAAGGAAATGGAGGTGGCCATATAAATGTCGATTATACAACAGGATTCGGTCGTAATTTTAATCTTATAAGAAAGACGTTACAAGCTTCAGAGGATTATTATCTTAACAATATTAGAGTAGGTACGCCCTCTTTTGTCATAGACATAGGCTATCTTCAACATGATCCTTTCTTGAATTGCGATAGAATTAAAGCAAGCGAAGTTTCCCCAGCTAAAAATTATTATTTTGATTGGCAGAACAATGTTGCAATCAGAAAGGACATGAATAAATTCAAGAATGACCATGCAGCATGGCTACTAGCACATCCAACAAACGAGCAGGATAATAAAAAAGTTTTAAGCGACAGAAAAGAAGAGAATAGAGTAGCAAAGGCATTACATTACCAAGCCGTAAACATTGAACATCTTTATGAAGCTGAAGAACACAACAGACTGGAATTCAGATTCTTCAAGGCGCAAACTAGTATAGAGGATATTATAACTGGTATAGAGATTATTGATAAAATTGTAGGCGATGCAAAAGACCCGTCCAAAAAATATAAGCTATGAGAATTTAGTCCTAGTATTTTTACTTATTTTATAGTAACACGCAAAAAAAGCATGTATACTAGCTAAACTACCACATATATTACGATTATATCATTCTACATTATCTACTATTTATATATCAATCGGGACAAAATAATAGATAAAACAACAAATATCGGGCCAAGATTTCTCTGCCTTCGCATGAATTCCATTATTCTTGGCCCGATTAATATAAGCTCTACAATTTTTTCACCTTCTTTTCCTTGAACTTTATGGAGTTCTACCCCATTCTATAGTAATCCTAATGAAATAATCTGTGTTAATCCGTGTAATCTGTAGTGAAAAGTCATTATCTTTGCACGTTACAAGGCTGAAAACAATAAAAATCATACGATATAATGGAAAAGAAATTCAAAAGAACCACCGTCACATCGGCACTGCCGTATGCGAACGGACCTGTCCACATCGGACATTTGGCAGGTGTATATGTACCGGCAGACATTTATGTGCGTTATCTGCGTTTGAAAAAAGAAGATGTTTTATTCATTGGAGGTTCGGACGAACACGGAGTACCTATCACGATTCGTGCCAAGAAAGAAGGAATTACTCCGCAGGATGTAGTAGACCGTTATCATTCGCTGATAAAAAAATCATTTGAAGAATTCGGTATCTCATTCGACGTGTATAGCCGCACCACTTCGCAGACGCATCACCAACTGGCTTCGGATTTCTTCAAAACATTGTACGATAAAGGCGAATTCATCGAGAAAACGTCTGAACAATACTACGACGAGGAAGCAAAAACATTCCTTGCCGACCGTTATATCACCGGAGAATGTCCCCACTGTCATTCGGAAGGCGCTTACGGCGACCAATGCGAAAAGTGCGGAACCTCACTTTCTCCTACGGATCTTATCAACCCGAAAAGCGCCATCAGCGGCAGCAAACCGGTAATGAAAGAAACCAAACACTGGTATCTTCCTCTCGACAAGCACGAAGGATGGCTGCGCAAATGGATTCTGGAAAATCACAAAGAATGGCGTCCCAACGTATACGGCCAATGTAAAAGCTGGCTCGACATGGGACTGCAACCACGTGCCGTGAGCCGTGACCTCGACTGGGGTATCCCTGTTCCCGTAGAAGGAGCAGAAGGAAAAGTGCTCTACGTATGGTTTGATGCTCCTATCGGCTACATATCCAACACCAAAGAACTTCTCCCCGACAGCTGGGAAACATGGTGGAAAGATCCTGAAACCCGCCTGATCCATTTCATCGGAAAAGACAACATCGTGTTCCACTGCATCGTATTCCCTGCCATGCTGAAAGCAGAAGGCAGCTATATCCTGCCGGATAACGTGCCGAGCAACGAATTCCTCAACCTCGAAGGAGACAAAATCTCCACTTCCCGCAACTGGGCTGTATGGTTGCACGAATACCTGGCGGACTTCCCCGGCAAACAGGACGTACTCCGCTACGTACTGACCGCCAACGCACCGGAAACGAAAGACAATGACTTCACCTGGAAAGACTTCCAGGCACGCAATAACAACGAACTGGTAGCCGTATACGGTAACTTCGTGAACCGTGCAATGGTATTGACTCAAAAATACTTCGACGGGCGCGTACCTGCACAAGGTGAATTGACCGACTACGACAAGGAAACGCTGAAAGAATTTGCAGACGTAAAAGCAGAAGTGGAAAAACTGCTCGACGTATTCAAATTCCGCGACGCACAGAAAGAAGCCATGAACCTGGCACGTATCGGCAACAAATACCTGGCCGACACCGAACCGTGGAAACTGGCAAAAACAGATATGGAGCGTGTAGGTACCATCCTCAACATCTCCCTGCAACTGGTTGCCAACCTTGCCATCGCTTTCGACCCGTTCCTGCCGTTCAGCTCGGAAAAACTCCGCAAAATGCTGAACATGGATACTTTCGAATGGTCTGAACTGGGACGTGACAACCTTCTGCCTGTAGGTCACCAGTTGAACAAACCGGAATTATTGTTCGAAAAGATTGAAGACGCTACTATCGAAGCACAAGTACAAAAATTGCTCGATACAAAGAAAGCAAACGAAGAAGCCAACTACAAGGCTAATCCTATCCGTCCGAACATCGAATTCGACGACTTCACGAAACTGGATATCCGTGTAGGTACCATTCTTGAATGTCAGAAAGTGCCGAAAGCGGATAAATTGCTGCAATTCAAAATCGACGACGGACTGGAAACACGTACCATCGTATCGGGCATTGCCAAGCATTATCAACCGGAAGAACTGGTAGGCAAACAGGTTTGCTTCATCGCCAACCTTGCTCCGCGCAAACTGAAAGGCATCATCAGCGAAGGCATGATTCTAAGTGCCGAAAACAACGACGGCAGTCTGGCAGTTATCATGCCGGGACGTGAGGTGAAGCCGGGTAGCGAAGTAAAATAATAAAACTTAAATAGGGAATACATGAAAAGCTATCATTGCGCATAGCCTTTTCATGTATTCTTTGCAAATAACATGAGCGAGAATCAGTCACTAAAAGAAAAAACAGCCAAAGGACTATTTTGGGGAGGATTCAGCAACGGCATACAGCAGTTGTTAAACCTGCTTTTCGGAATATTCCTCGCACGGTTGCTCACTCCGGCAGACTACGGAATGGTGGGAATGTTGGCTATCTTCTCCCTCATTGCCAGTTCGATACAGGAGAGCGGTTTCACAGCCGCCCTTGTCAACAAGAAGGAAGTGACACATAACGATTACAATGCTGTCTTCTGGTTCAATGCGGCTATCAGCCTGTCCTTGTATCTGCTGTTATTCCTGTGCGCACCGCTCATTGCCAATTTTTACCATACTCCCGAACTGACACCGCTGGCACGTTATTCCTTCATCGGATTCTTCATAGCCAGCCTGGGAATATCCCACAGCGCCTATCTTCTGCGAAACCTGATGGTGAAACAGCGGGCCCTGTCCTCCGTCATCGGGCTTACCGTATCCGGAATCACCGGAGTCACTCTTGCCTACTTCGGTTTCTCTTATTGGGGTATTGCCACGCAAAGTATCGTTTATGTAGCCGTCAACACAGCCTGTTACTGGCATTTCACCCGTTGGCGACCGAGCTTGCAATTCAATTTCACCCCGATTAAGGAAATGTTCGGATTCAGCGGAAAGCTATTGGTAACCAATGTATTCAATCACATCAACAACAACCTGTTCTCTGTGATACTGGGTAAGTTCTACACCGAAAAGGAAGTAGGATATTACAATCAGGCCAACAAATGGTGCGGCATGGGACAGCTCTTTATATCCGGCATGATAAACGGAGTAGCGCAACCGGTACTCACCAAAGTGTCGGACGACCTTGAACGGCAAAAACGGGTATTCCGCAAAATGCTGCGTTTCACCGCCTTCGTCTCGTTTCCCGCCATGCTCGGACTGGGAATCGTATCAGAAGAGCTGATTATCATCACCATCACCGACAAGTGGTATTCCAGCATATCCATCATGCAGATTCTGTGTATCAGCGGAGCCTTCACTCCCATCGCATACCTCTATCAGCAACTCATCATCAGCAAAGGAAAATCCCGCATCTATATGTGGAACACCATAGCGCTCGGCATAATCCTACTGTCAGGCGTTCTGTTAGTCCACGCACACGGGATCTATGCCATGCTCGCCGTCTATGTATCCACCAATATACTGTGGCTACTGACGTGGCACTATTTCGTATGGCAAGAAATCGGACTAAAGCTGCGCCATGCACTGATAGACATACTTCCATACGCTGTCATTGCCGCCACCGTTATGGTAATCACCTATTATTCCACCCGCTCCATCGAGAATATCTATCTCCGCCTGGCAAGCAAGATAGTGCTCGCAGCAGCACTCTACGTAGCCGCCATGTGGGGCAGCCGTTCGGTCACCTTTAAAGAAAGCATCCAGTATTTCATCAAAAAGAAGACACATGAACCCCAATGATCTTGCCACCAAATACCGCCTTCTGAATAATTCTTTCAAAAAGACGATGATTTATCACATAGGTATAGACGCCGGATTCTTTACCGAATACACCTATATGCTCCATGCAATGCTCTATTGCCTGCAACACAAAATACAGTTCAAGCTTTACTCCGACGACGCCAACTTCGGATGGGAAAAGGGCTGGGAAGACTGTTTCGCACCTTTCTGCGAGCAAGTGCACAAACCGTTTCACCACACCTACAACACCCATCGCCTGCCTTCATGGCAAGCATTGATGAAAGACAAAAAACTATCTAAAGCGAAGTTACTGAAATGGAAATTGAAAGTAACCTGCAAGAACATCATCGGAAAAGCCCTTGCTTTCTTCACGTATGGCAAACCGGTGTTGCTCAATTTCCAAGTGACGTTCAACCCCAACCAGCATTTCCATATCCCCGAACTGGGAATAGACGGTGACTACCTCCACACCTTCCAAAAACTGACGGAAATCACCTGGAAACTCAACGACACCACCGCACAGGAATGTCGCCAATTTGCCGCCACCCTGCAACTTCCGCCTCAATACGCAGGATGCCAGATACGCGGAGGAGACAAGATAACCGAAACCAACCTGCTGCCACCGGAACACTACATACGCCTCATCAAAGAAAAAACAGCCATCCGCGACGTCTTTGTATTGACCGACGACTACCGCCTCTTCGAGCAAGTGCAAACCCTTGCCCCGGACATACACTGGTACACCCTTTGCAGCCCCAACGAACAAGGATACGTCAACAGCGCCTTCACACAGACCACCAAAGAGCTGAAACAGAAACAAATGGCACGTTTCCTCTGTTCGATACAGCTATTGATGGATGCTTCCGTCTTTATAGGAAGTATCACCACCGGTCCCAGCCTGTTCCTGTTGAAGAAGTTCTATCCGGAGATCAATCCGGCAGACTGTCTGCTCAAGGATTTCCCACAAGCATCCGTCCTCCCCATTCCGGGACGCGGGCGAGTGGCCACCGAATTTATGCAAGGAAACTTAAAGTTATAGTAACTTAGCAATATAATTACTACATTTGCAAGACAACGTGCATTAACCATTTCCGATGAACAAGAAATATACAGCCAAAGAGCTTGATTTATTACATGCCGAACTTTACGACATATTGGGAGAAACCATCCGGGTGTGTCAGAAGCACGATATTCCCTATTTTGTGATAGGCGGCACAGCCATCGGCGCACTCTACGATCAGGGAATTCTCCCCTGGGATGATGATATAGACATCGGCATGACGCGGGAGAATTACAACAAATTCTTAAAAGTAGCACCCGGAGAACTGGGTCCCTCCTACTTCCTTTCATGGATAGAGACAGACCCTCACACCCCCTATTACTACGCGAAGGTTAAGAAAAACAACACCCTTTTTGTAGAAGAAATGTTCAAGAACATCCCGATGCATCCGGGCATCTTTGTAGATATCTTCCCGTTCGACAGGATTCCCGACAACAAACTGTTGCGGCAAATGCAATCCGGCATACTCGGCTTCCTCAAATGCTGCCTGATGGGAAAAGAGATATGGATGTGGAAACACTTCGGCAAGTGCGAAATAGAGAACCCTACAAACCGGGGAGCCTTCTCCTGTCTCCTGAACAGAATAGTCGACTCTCTTTTCTCTAAAAAAGCAATTTACCGGATGCTGGTATCCGTGCAAAGCTGTTTCAACTCACGAAACACCCGCTACTACAACAACGTCATGGCAACCGCCGACCACGTGACCGTAGAAAGCCTCCGCCACCTGCAACCGGTAAAGTTCGGTCCCCTCACCGTGACCGCTCCCGATGATCTGGAAGGGTTTCTGCGATACAACTACCCGACCTTGCATCGATTTACCAAGGAAGAACAGGAGAAAGTGAACAACCACTATCCTGCCGCCCTGTCATTCAGTACAACCCCAAAACAAGAACTATGAATATGAAATCCGCTTTAGTAGACGTCCCGGTACTTATCCTGTTCTTCAACCGCCCGCAACAGTTGTCGCAAGTGTTCGAGCAAGTGAAGAAAGCACGTCCGTCCCGGCTCTTCCTCTATCAGGACGGAGCACGAAACGAGCGCGATTTGCCCGGAATAGAAGCCTGCCGTGAAATCGTATCACAGATAGACTGGGAATGTGAAGTAGAACGCCTTTATCAGGAAAAGAATTTCGGCTGTGACCCTTCAGAATATCTTTCGCAGAAATGGGCCTTCTCCAAAGTCGACAAGTGCATCGTACTGGAAGACGACGATGTGCCCTCCGTCACCTTTTTCCAATTCTGCAAGGAGATGCTGGATACATACGAACATGACACCCGCATCAGCATGATTGCCGGATTCAACCCCGAAGAAATCACCAAAGATATGCCATCCGACTACTTCTTCACCACCACCTTTTCCATTTGGGGATGGGCGAGCTGGAAACGGGTAGTCGACCAATGGGACGAGTTTTACAGTTTCCTGGACGACTCCTTCAATATGCAACAACTGGAGCAACTCATCAAGGAGCGCAAATACCGGAGCGACTTTATCTATATGTGCCAGCGGCACCGAGAACAGCAGAAAGCCTTTTATGAAACTATCTTCCACGCCTCTATCCTGTTCAACTCCGGACTAAGCATCGTGCCTACCCGCAACATGATAAACAACCTCGGAGCAACGGCAGATTCCACCCATTTTGCCGGCTCGGTTCACACCCTGCCCAAGGGCTATCGCCGCATCTTCACCATGAAGCGTTACGAGGCGGACTTCCCGCTGCGGCATCCCCGCTACGTCATCGAAAACGTAGCCTACAAAGAGAGGGTTTACCGCATCATGGGCTGGGATCATCCATGGATCAAGATAGGGCGTTCGTTCGAAGAGCTGTTCCTCAACCTGAAATACGGTAATTTTTCTATCATTACGAAAGCTGTCAAAAACCGAATAAACAAATGGCTGAAAAGAAACAAGCACCACTAAATACGTTGCTTACTATTTATTTTTACCATACCCGTCTCACACGGGAAAGTTACGAGGAATGGAAAGAATATAAATTCCCCGGACATATTTTATACGGGCTTCCTCTGCTGGAAAATTACGGAATACGCTCCGTAATGCACAAATGTAAATACTTCTCCGGTCGGCTGAAGCTCATGTTTTACGCCACCAAAGAGATTCTCTTCTGCAAGGAAAAATACGACGTGCTCTATGCCACCTCTTTCCGGGGGATAGAACCCGTCATCTTCCTCCGTGCGCTGGGACTGTATCGCAAACCCATCGTCATTTGGCATCACACAGCAGTCGTCACCAACCCCAAACCTTGGCGCGAACAAATCTCCCGCCTTTTCTACAAAGGCATCGACCAAATGTTCCTGTTCAGCCGGAAGCTGATTCAGGACTCGCAGAAAACCCGGAAAGCTCCGTCCCACAAACTGAAACTGATACATTGGGGCCCGGACCTTCCTTTCTACGACCATCTGTTGGCAGAAATGCCCGACCGAAAGCCCGAAGGATTTATCTCCACCGGCAAAGAGAACCGGGACGTGGACACCTTGCTCCAGTCTTTCTCCGCAACCAACGAGGAATTGGATCTGTACATTGCCGTCTCATGCGGCAACATCAACTATAAAAAGATACTCGACCGCTATTCAGTGCCCGACTCCATTCATATTCACTATACCGACGGAGTGATTCCCTACGAACTGGGAAAACTGGTAGCCCGCAAAAGTTGCATCGTCATCTGCTGTCTGGACTTCCCCTACACCGTAGGACTGACCACTCTCGTAGAAGCATTCGCCCTCGGCATCCCCGTCATCTGCTCACGCAACCCCAACTTCGAAATCGACATCGACAAGGAAGAAATCGGCATTACCGTAGAATATAACGATGTACAAGGCTGGATAGACGCTATACGCTACATCGCCGACCATCCCGAAGAGGCACGACGCATGGGAGAGAATGCACGCAAACTGGCAGAAGAACGCTTCAACCTCGAAATCTTTTCGCGCGAAATAGCAGAAAGCTTGTTGGAAATATCAAACATTTCCTCTAAAAACCGTACATTTGCATAAACTTTTGCCCATGAGAGTCCTGATTATAAATACATCTGAACGAATAGGAGGAGCGGCCATTGCAGCAAGCCGGTTGATGGAGTCACTGAAAAACAACGGCATCAAAGCCAAAATGCTGGTGCGTGACAAGCAGACCGACCAAATCAGTGTGGTCCGCTTAAAAAGTAACTGGTTGCAAGTGTGGAAGTTCATGTGGGAACGGATCGTTATCTGGAGTGCCAATCGTTTCCGCCGATACCATCTGTTCGACGTTGACATTGCCAACACAGGTACAGACATCACCTCACTCCCGGAATTTCGCCAGGCCGACGTTATCCACCTGCATTGGGTCAACCAGGGAATGCTCTCGCTGAAAGATATACGGAAAATACTCACTTCCGGTAAACCTGTGGTATGGACCATGCACGATATGTGGCCATGTACCGGCATCTGCCACTACGCACGGGAATGTAAAAACTATCAGCAAGAGTGTCACGACTGCCCTTACATCTACAAAGGCGGCGGCCGGAAAGATTTATCTTACCGCACTTTCCGCAAGAAACAAAAGTTATACAGCTACGCTCCCATTCATTTCGTCACGTGCAGTCACTGGCTGAAGGAACAAGCACAGACCAGCGCATTGTTTGAAGGGAAAAGCGTCACCAATATTCCGAACGCTATTAATACCAACCTGTTCAAACCCATGAACAAAAAAGAAGCACGTGCCAAGTTCATGCTGCCGGAAGGTAAGAAACTGGTTTTGTTCGGCTCGCTAAAGATCACCGACAAACGGAAAGGAGTCGACTATCTCATTGAAGCCTGCAAGTTGCTGGCAGAAAAGCATCCGGAATGGAAAGAGTCACTGGGGGTAGTCGTATTCGGCAACCAGTCACAGCAATTGCAGGAGCAGCTTCCTTTCCATGTCTACCCGCTCCCTTACATCAAGAATGAGCATGAGATAGTAAATATCTACAATGCCGTAGACCTCTTCGCCATCCCGTCTCTAGAAGAGAATCTTCCTAACATGATTATGGAAGCAATGGCCTGCGGAGTACCCTGTGTCGGCTTTAATGTAGGAGGCATCCCCGAAATGATCGATCATCTGCACAACGGTTACGTGGCACAATACAAATCTTCAGAAGATTTTGCCAACGGCATACATTGGATATTGACGGAACCGGAATACGATGAACTCTCCGCACAAGCCTGCCGCAAGGTCTTGGGCAATTATTCGGAGAGCATCGTCGCAAAGAAATATACAGATGTCTACAATAAAATAACGGGGAAATATGCATAGTGTCCATCCTACTCCCAAGTTCTCTATTATTACGGTGACGTACAATGCTGAAAAGGTATTGGAAGACACGATTCAGAGTGTCATTTCACAGACCTATCATCACATAGAATACATCATCGTAGATGGAGCTTCCAAGGATGGAACCCTCTCTATTATCAACCGCTACCGCCCGCACATACACACCGTTGTCAGCGAGCCGGACAAAGGGCTGTATGATGCCATGAATAAGGGCATTGCCCTTGCCAGCGGCGATTATCTCTGTTTCCTGAACGCGGGCGACTGTTTTCATGAGGACGACACACTGCAACAAATGGTGCATACCATCAACGGCAATGAACTGCCCGATGTGCTTTACGGAGAAACCGCTATCGTAGACCAGGACAGGCATTTCCTGCGGATGCGCAGATTGTCCGCCCCCGAAACGCTTACCTGGAAAAGCTTCAAACAGGGAATGTTAGTCTGCCATCAGGCATTCTTTCCCCGTCATACGCTGGTAGAGCCCTACAACCTGAAATATCGTTTTTCTGCCGATTTCGACTGGTGCATCCGTATTATGAAGAAAGCGCGCACCTTACACAATACCCATCTGACGATTATCGATTATCTGGATGAAGGAATGACTACCCGCAATCAGAAAGCCTCCCTGAAAGAGAGATTTCGCATCATGGCGAAGCACTACGGGCTGATCGGCACCGTAGCACATCATATATGGTTTGTGATCCGTGCGGTGATTCACCGGTAAAGCTGGTTCTCTTTAAAATGTTGCAGGCAGCGCAAGCAACTGGTACATCAGCGTACGTGCCATACGTATCTGCCCCTTTGTACTGGGATGTAAACGGTCATATCCTGCATCGTAGAAGTAAATCAGTTGTTCTTCCACCATCGGGTTCAGTCCGGTTACCGCATTAAAATCAATTACGGGCACTCCCCATACATTGCCGGCTTCTTTGACAGCCTGTACGTAGGCATCCACATATTCACCACAACTATTCTGATAGTTTTCATCCGGTTGCACGTTCTTCTCTCCAAAATCCGCCAGTGAGCGATGCAACGGGGTTAATAGTACAATCTGCTTATCCGGAAACAATTGTTTCAGCCTGTTGATTCCGATGTTGATACGTCCTTTATACGTGTTTCCATCCATTATAGGCGTACGTTTCTTGCGGGTTTCCAGCTTTTTGACCTGTCCGCGGGCTGCCATCACCTGTTCTTCTGTTTCCGTAAACCACTCTCCGATAGGCACACCGTCATTAAAATCATTCGTACCCATCAGAATCAAGATAGCATCCACTTCTCCACCGTGTTCCTGCTTCAGTTTCTCGGCCTGACGGGGCACATCATTCCATTGTCTGCCGCTGATACCATATACATAAGGAGTAATCCCCAGCCATTCCTGCAGGAAATCCCAGTATTTCTTTATTTTGTCACCATAGCAGTTGGGATCTGTAATAGAGTCTCCTAAATATCCCACTCTTTTTCCTTGCCACGGATGCCAGACAGCTCCATTATTCGTTTCAGCAGAGTTTGCAACTTTAGATGTTTGATTCTGTCCGCACAGAAAAGAGGAACAGAAAAACAGGATGGTACATGTGAGTAATAATTTGCTTTTCATCGGTATTATACATTAAATAAGAGATTTGTATCTAATATCCTGCAAATGTAATTCAAAAATAGGTAGTTTCAATCAATTTGGGCAGTCAATCTCATCCATACAACCGGACAGACAAACGGGTCTCTATTTGACGATTCTTGCTAAAATGCAGGTTTACAGTATTTTTTCATCAAAGTTATCATTGAGTTTTACACCTAAAATCCTATCTTTGTCACAAACTAAAAGAAAAATTGGATGTTTAACTCATTTTCATTCCATAAGGATTCCGTTCTGTAAATAATCTGTAAGCCTTCCTCTCATTACAGATTATCCCTTATGTTTTCTGACATATTCTTGTCAGAGTTATTTTCTATATCTAAATTTTAAACTATTTGTATGGTCAAATGGTCACAAGCATTGTCACATGCCTTCATTTACCGTACAGCTAAAACATTAAAAAACAATGAGTAACGAATTAAAAACAATCCACGAATTCGATTTTACACTGATATGTAATTACTTCAAAGGACTAAAACGTCAAGGTCCGGGAAGCCCTGAAGTCACACAAAAAGCCTTAAGTTTCACCAACGAACTGTCTGACAATGCCAGAATAGCCGATATTGGCTGTGGCACAGGCGGACAGACAATGGCATTGGCCAACTATACGAAAGGGCAAATTACAGGCATCGATCTTTTCCCCGACTTCATCGAAATATTCAACAGAAATGCAATAGAAGCCCATTGCGAAGACAGAGTAAAAGGCATTGTCGGTTCTATGGACGCTTTGCCGTTTCAAGAGGAAGAACTCGATCTGATCTGGTCCGAAGGAGCTATCTATAATATAGGATTCGAACGCGGCATGAATGAATGGAACAAGTTCCTGAAAAAGAACGGATTCATCGCTGTAACGGAAGCATCCTGGTTCACCCCGGAACGCCCCTCCGAAATAGACGACTTCTGGATGGCTAATTACCCGGAAATAGATACGATTCCGAGAAAAATAGCACAAATGGAGAAAGCCGGATATATCCCGACAGCCCATTTCATCTTACCGGAAAATTGCTGGACCGAGCATTTCTATGCTCCCCAATTCCCGGTTCAGGAAGCCTTTCTGAAGGAATATGCAGGAAATGAAGCTGCCGCAGACCTCATCGCCGGTCAACGACACGAAGAGAGCCTATATAATAAGTATAAGGAATACTACGGCTATGTATTCTATATAGGACAAAAAAGATAATTGACTATCTGCCGGAGAAGTTAGCAAGATAGGATAACTCTCCGGCATTTATTATCCTTTATTTTGCAGAAGATATGGAAACGAAAGATATAAATAAAGAAGAATATCAGTTACGGATCAACAAAGTGACCGACTATATCCATCAAAACATTGACCAGCCGTTATCATTACAGAAAATGGCGGGTATCGCATGCTTTTCTCCTTTCCACTTCCACCGCGTATTTACAATCCTGACCGGCGAAACGCCTACGGATTATATCAAACGCACCCGGATTGAAAAAGCAGCCCTATTATTAAAACGAAACAAGGAACTTTCCGCCACCGAAATTGCCGCCCTTTGCGGCTTTAGCAGCCTTTCGCTGTTAAGTCGCAATTTCAGGCTGCATTTCAGTATGACGATCCGGGAGTTCCGCTCACTAAAATAAAACGCTAAAGAATATGGAAAAAGAAAATAAGATTCTGATTTTTCGAACTTCTATCACCAAAAGATGTGACATCAAACGCATAGGAAAACTTTTGGCAGAGTTCCCTCAAATAGACAAATGGAATGTGGACTTTGAGGACTGGGAGAAAATATTAAGAATCGAGTGCAGTGGTATCACTGCACTCGAAATATCGGAAATACTCCGGAATAATCATATTTTTGCCAGCGAACTGGAATAAAACGGAGGGAAAGAAGTCTCAAACTCCCAACAATTGTTTCAATTCACCCATTCCTTCAGAAGCTCCCTTCTGAATTACATGTATCGAACGGGAAGTATGCGTATCTACCGGTTTCGGATCAATCAGATACACCTCTGCTCCTCTCGGTACATAATGAAGCAGCCCCGCCGCAGGATATACATTAAGCGATGTACCGATAATGACGAAAATATCCGCTTTCTCCACATAGCGGATAGCTGTTTCAA
>ERZ773168.851-NODE-851-length-28804-cov-6.602282_pt1 | contig 28804 bp, 33 predicted proteins | sample MGYA00511261_ERZ773168 | MGnify/ENA primary metagenome ERZ773168 (study PRJEB29015, sample SAMEA2737855) | human gut metagenome | biome: human gut; feature: human-associated habitat; material: faeces | place: China | collected 2012 ... | reverse complement strand
CAAAGATGCCCCAGAGGGCAATGGTTCGGATTTGGGTTGCTTCGCTCCACCAAGATAAAACACCTAGAAACGTAAGTTTCTGGGTGTTTTTCTTTTTCTGTAACCCACAGTCAAACCCACTTTCTGCGGAAAACTATGCGAAAATCAACAAAAATAGGCCGCTGTGCATCACACTCGCATAGCAGCCTATTCGTTACCCCCTCACCACGGCATTGTAAAGCATCTCCAGGAACTGCACCGCGCTGGGTGCGCCGGTCAGTGGGTAGCCAGCCAACTGCTGAACGCCCTCGGGATTGAGCGCCCAGGCTTTCTCTGCTGCACGCCGGACGGCACTTTGAATGGCGGACCACTTGCAGCTTCGCTGGTCTGAGATGGGGGTATAGATCTCTTTCTGTACAGCTTCCAGCCGGTCCTCCTGCTCACAGATCAGAGCCACGCATTCGCATAGGATACGGTAATTCTTTGAGCTCCGGGTGATTCCCAGTGGCCGGAGGATTTGATCCAGCTGGGCAGGGGAGTCCGAAATTTTCAGGTCAGGCATAGTTTGCACATCCTTTCCATCCAACTTTAACCGGAAAATGTCGAAATGTGCTGGATAATGCGGAATGCGTCGGAATATGCCGAAACATGCCAAAAGAAAACAGCCCCGAGGAACCATCAGGCTCCCCGGGGCTGCTGCTATGTACTCTTACTTGATCTTCCCCTGCATCTGATCCAGCAACTCATCGGCGCGGATGGCCTCGGGAGTAAAGCTGTTGTTCTCCCACCATGCCCAGATGGCGGCAGCGGTGGTCAGGCCAGCCGTCACCCACTGCTCCACGCTGGCGCTGTCGATGGGCAGCACCGGCTTGCCTGCTGCACTCAGCAGCTGATTGACGAGGGCCAGTGCCAGCACAACAGTGCGGGCGATGGTCGCGGCGGGGATGGCGGGGGTGTTGTTCTCAGTGATGTGTGCGTTCATAATGTCAGTTCCTTTCTTCAGTCGTGGATGGGTAAAGCGCAGGCTCTCTTGTACAATTCCGTGCCGGTGCCGTTGCCGCCCATCACATGATAGGTCTTGTAGAGGTAATTCAGGTTGCGCAGGCCGTCGCGGGTGATGTACCCCAGCTCCATAAAACGGTAGCACTCGGTATAGATGCGGTCGTGCAGCAGGGCCAGCACCGCGTCCCACAGGGCCTTGATCTTGGGGATGGCGGCAAGGATCGCGCCGCCGATCAGAGCACAGAGCCACCCGGCCCAATACTCCGTGATAAACTGCCACATCGGTCTCACCCCTCCTCGTCATCTTCCCACGCCTGCTGGATGCGCTGTCCGTTGTGACACACCGCATCCAGAACGGCATCTGCTTGGATATTGGATGCCAGCAGGGCCTTGTCTTGGGTATTCATGTTGTAGTACCCCGTGAACACCTCACCGTCTGCCAGAGGCGCTGCTATGGCGATGCGGTCGATCTTGTGCTCTTCCAGTGTAGCTAGCACATCCGAGAGCCAGGGTGCGTATGGTGCATCTGAAATCAGACAACTTGCCATCGGTCTCACACCTCCATTACCGGAATACCGTATTCCTCGGCGCACTGCCGCTCAATGCGGCAGCCGCGTGCGTACTCCCAGCCCGGGGCGAAAACCGCCACGTCAGCCTTAGCCAGAAACTCGATGCTGCGTGCCAGATAATCCAGCGGCTTCGCATCGGGGCCAAAGTCCTCAAAGAACGTTTCCAGAGGAACCGCATCGTCACCAAACACGGCCTTTGCCTTCCCGATCACTGCGGCGCGCTCCTGCAGCACCTGCTCGTCCGATAGGCCGTTCATAGGCTGGCTGATAAAAAGCTTCTTGCTCATCACTTATGCTCCTCTCACTTTCGTCAGCCCGGCCCGCTGGATAATGGTGGCGTAGTCCTTATACGCATGGCTCAGGTCTACCGGGCCGCTCACGCCGTGGATCTTGCCGCTGCTTGTGTACTGCCACATGCCGTGGCGGCGGGCGGGGCGCTTGCCGCGGTAGTCCGCGATCCACAGATCGTAAGCAGCAAGGGCTTCCATGTCGAGGGCGGTGTCCGCGAAATTGGTGTAGGTGTACACCATTGCATACAGCCCCCACGCTTCTAGTTGGGCAGCGGCTTCGGCCACGCGGGCGGACAGCTTTGCGGGGGCCATGGAGCGCAGGCGGGGGTCCTCCACATCGATGGCAAGGGGCAGCTGGAACGTTTTGCCCCGGAGAGCTGTTTTGAGGGCGGCCAGCTCCTCCTCCGTCTGCCGCTGCGTGACCGCACAGGTGTAGTAATATCCGCCCACCGGGATGCCCCGCGCCGTGCACGCGGCATAGTTGCGCTCGAAGGCCGGGTCAACGTAGGGCTTGCCGTCCTTGCTGCCCAGCACCCGCAGCATCACGCCGTCGATTTTGCCGCTGGCCTTGACCTTGTCCCAGTTGATGCTGCCTTGCCAGCGGGAAACGTCAAGTATTGTTCTGGGCATTCTGCGCCTCCTTCTCGGCCAGCAGCTCGGTCAGCTCCTTGTACTCGTCATCAGTCAACTTGCTTGCGGCATAGAAAACGTCCAGCTTGGTGCTCATGCCCTCCAGATTGCCGCGTTCGATCATGCGTTTACAGGTACGGTATAACATAGTGCATCCTTTCCGGGGCAGTGCCCCATCTTAAAAATGTTATCGTCCTCTTGGCAGAGGGGCTTACTCCGTGATCCCCAGCTCCAGCAGCGTCAGCCTATACTCCTGATCCACCATCAGGCTGTCGGTGTCGGTCTGGGCGGCGGTCAGCGCTTCCAGCGTCTCCGGCAGCTTGTCCAACGCTTCCTGCCGCTTCCGGGCGGCTTCAGCCTGCTCTTTCCGCTGGGCCAGCTCTTCGGCGGTGTAGCGGATGTACCGCATCACCGGCACTTCCTCATCCCAGGCGGGCTGAGGGTCAACACCGGGCACATCGATGACCTTCACCATGTCCCGGCCAATCTCTTTACCATCCCGGTAGTAGATGGCGAGAGAGCCGTCCGGCAGCTTTGCGGTCTCTCTGTGCCACTGCGGAGCTGTGCCCTCTACGGCATCATGGTGAACGACTTCCACATCTTCCACCAGATAGCCCGCTTCCAGATCCGGCTCTGTTGTAAGCATTGTGCCGGACTCATCAATTGTTTTCATAGTTACTCCTTTCATGCGGCATCATCCACCCGCACCCAGATGTACAGGGCATAGTAAGGGTTTAGGACGCTCATTGCCTGCCCGCTGCCGGTGCTGCCGATGCTCACGGTATGAGAGTGAGCGCCAGCGTCCCCGATGCTCACGGTATGGGTGTGGCTTCCCGTGCCGTTCGTGCTGAAGCTGTGGGTGTGGGAACCATCAGAACTGGTTGTAAATTTATAATTAGCCCAGGAAGCTCCATAGTTCCTAATACGGTACGATTCGCCATCATCGCCGCCACTCTTATACTCAGCATTCACCTTATGGCTATGCTCACCCGCACCGTTGGTCGTGCCACTGTGGCTATGCCAGCCTGCGCTGTCGGTGGATGCACTGTGGCTGTGGGAACCAGCGCTGCCGGTACTGCCACTATGGCTATGGTTCGGCATTTCGGCAGTAGTCTGGGTGTGGGTGGCGCTGCCGCCGGTGGTGCCCACAGGGTAGGCACTGGAAGCGCCCATGATAAACTCACCTTCGACGCGCTCCCATGTGCCGCCGATAAAGCTTGCCGGGCTGGTGGGGTCGTTGCTGGCCCAGTACCTGACTCTCTTGTAGTCCTCTTCCCGCTGGGCAGCGAGCATCTCCTTGATCAGCGCCCGGGTCGCCGCAGCATCGGCGGGGGCCCCTGCGATGGAGACGGTCGTGTCGGTGTTTGCCGCCTTTTTAGCTTCCTCCGCCCAGTTCTTGGATGCTTCCTCACTGGCTTTGGCATTGGTAGCAGAGGTAGCCGCTGCCGTCTTGCTCTTCTCTGCCTCCCCGGCCTTGGTGGCGGCGGTGGAAGCGCTCCCCGCAGCGGCGGTGGCCTGCTGGGTGGCGGTGTTTGCCGCAGCGGTGGCCGTTTTGGTGGAGGCCGCCACGTCGTTCAGGGCCGTGGTGCGGGCCTGTGCGATATCCTGCAAGGCGGCGGTGTGCTCCGTCTCCGTGTCCTGCAGGGCCTGCTTGGCAGCGGTCTCACTGGCCTTGGCGCGCTCCTCGCTGGCAGCGGACTTGGTCTCGCTACTCTTGGCGGCCTCTGCGCTGTCCTTGGCGGCAGCGGCACTGCTGGTAGCTTTCTCCTCCAGTGCGTTGATGCGCTCCCGGGCAGCGGCCAGCAGCTCGTCGGTGGGGATGCCGGTCACACCGTCCCGCACGATGCCGCAGAGCTTCTCGTCCAGCCGGGTGTCGGTGATCTGGCCGGTGGTGACGGCGGTGGAGCCTGCCGGGCGGGTGATCTCGGCAAGGCAGAGGTCGTAGATCAGCTCGGTGCGGGAGATGGCCGGGGCCGTGGGTGTGCTGGATGCCGTGCCCTGCAGCACCTGCAGGCTGGCGGCTCTGGCACCGGCATCATAGCGCATGACGATTCGATCGATGCGGGGGAGAGACGGGTCGGCCAGCGGCAGGGCCAGGGTGTCGGCCTCCCGCTTGGTGATGGAGTAGCCGGTGAAGCGGCTGGGGTGCACCCAGCCACGGCCCGCCCCCACGGTGACCTTCAGCCCGCCTGCGGCTGTCACCGGGAAGTCGTCCTCAGCGGAGCTGAACACGCCGCTGGTGCGGCCCGCAAGGTAGACCGCCACGTCTGCGGCATCGAAGTCGAACCCGTTGGCGGGATATAAAACGATTTTGCTCAAAAGATCATCTCCTTACAGCTTGCGCCAGACCGGCGTGCCCAGCCGCACGGTGCGGGTGGTGCTGTCACTCTGGCTTTGGGTGATGACATCGGCCACCCGGACGGTGGCCTTGTAGCCCAGCTCCGGGATGGTGCAGAAGGCCACGTCACCAGGGGAGAGCCCCTCGGCATCGATGGTCAACTCAATGGAGCCGGTGCGCAGCTGTTCCAGCAGTTTGTTGGTGCCCCGGGCCATGAGCCGTTCGAGGTAGGCTTCGCTCCTGCTGGTCTCGCCCTTTTCCTCGTCCGGCTGCACATCCCGGGCATCCACATAGAGCTCCCGCCGGTCGGCTCCGGTGGCATCGGTCAGGCCCACGGTCACGGTGGCCCGGTTCTCGCCCTCACCGGCCCCCTGCACCACGGCGACGTTTGCATAGTCGCTGTCACCAAAGGCCCACGCGGCCTGCTGCAGGTTGCCCCATTTTGTGCTGAATCTGTTGTTGGTGTCGGCGGTGGGCCGATAGACCTCGAACAGCAGCTTTTTATCTGCGTTCTTGCCTGCCAGCCGCACCCGGAAGCCCAGGTCGCAGGCCGCGCCGATGGTCATCAGGTAGTCCATGATGCTGCCGCCGGAGGTCTGGGCGGTGTAGGTGGTGTCGAAGCCCACCAGTTCCCCCAGCTCCAGCTTGGGCCACGGCTGCATGGCACTGATCAGCCTGCGCATGGCGGCTTCCGCGTTTTCGTTCTTCACGATGGCGGTGCAGGCCCGCTTGGTGAAGATCCATGTGCCCGGGAAGCCGGTGACCACCAGATTGCTGTCGGCGTTCTCGTTGCTCCGGTGGCAGATGCGCATGGGCACGTCGCTGTCGGCGCGGCGCAGCCAGCGGCCCTCCCGGAGAAGGGACAGATTCTCTTCCGTGGGTCTGACTTCCAGCGTGAACTCACCATCGGTGTTGTAGGGTTCGTCCCAGTAAAGGCTCACCCACACCTCCACCCGGCCCAGCCGGGCGAGGGTCAGTTCATCCAAAACGTCCAGCGTCACGAGATCACCTCCGGCAGAATACCGCTCACCATGGGATAGAAGCGCACCGTCACCTGCAGGCTGGTCTCGCCGCTGTCGGCGGTGGCTTTGAGTAAGTTGTCTCCCGGGGCCAGCTCCAGCAGGTCAGAATCTTCATCCAGCAAAGAAAAGATGTTCTCCTCCGTGCCGTCCTCTGTCCGCTTGACTGCCAGCTTGTCGGTGGTGGTGCGGTAGATCTCGATGACCTGCCCGGGGGTCAGGGTGGTCAGGATGCGGATGCTCTGGCCCGTGATGATGTTCAGCACGGTGGGGTTGACCACCGCACCGTCGCTCTTGAGGGTGGCCGTGAAGGGCACAGCCAGCGCCCCGGGGTTATGGGCATTCAGCCAGCCGATGGAGGTGCGCACGCCGAAACGGTGGGGCTTGGAGTAATTCACCGGCAGCCTGAACGATGGTACAAAGCCGTTGATGCAGAAGCTCTGGGCAGTCAAGTCGTACCAGAAGGGTTTAGGGCAGAAGAGCATGAAGGCCAACACCGGGTAGGGGTGGATGCTCTTTGTGTAGGGGGTCTTGGAAAGCACAAAACGGCAGAAGAATTTATCCACAAGATACATTGTGCCGCTGGTGAAATAGGGCAGCTTTTCCAGCAGTAATTCCGCATCCGCATCGCCGTGGGAGCTGTGGCAGTGGATGATGAGCTCACGGCTCACCCCGGCCACGCTCTGGCGCTCCACGCTCACGCCCACCTGGTTCACGCCCTGTGCGGTCTGCACGTCCACGTCTACGCCATTGATGGGGTCGAGGGAGTAGGGCGTGCCGTAAGCCCACCCGATGTCGAGAGTGGCCCCGGCATCCGTGACCAGCTGCAAATGGTCTTTTCTGAATGGCATTGTGGAGCCCTCCTTTCATCGTTTCTGGGCCTTGGCCCGGTCGGCTTCCCAGCGGGCTTCCCGCTGGAGGTCTGCCGCCGTCTGGGCCTTGGAGTAGATATTTTGGATGATGTTGGTGTCACCCTCCCGGTGGTAGTTGTTGGCGGCTGCGGCCACCTGTGCCGTGCCGGATGCGGCCACAGACCGGCTGATGGCCATGTTGTCACTGAGGACAAGGCTGTTGGCCTGCCGCACCATCTCGGCCAGCTTGCTGTTTGCGGCCAGCAGGGCCTCGGTGTTGGCCTCCACAGCGTCGGTCAGGTCTTTGTCCGGGGTGGGGGCCGTCGGCGTGGTGGAGCCGGGTTTTGTGCCTGTGGTGGTCTTGGCGATGTCATCCAAACTGCGCTCCAACTTTGTCTGAACCCCGTCCACATAGGTGGTCACGGTCTTGTAGGAGCGCTCCACGCCGTCCACCAGCTTGGTACCCGCCTCGGTGACGGTCTTGGTCACCCGCTGGGTGATCTTGCCGGTCTCATCCTGCAGCTTCTCGGTGAGCACCTTGGTGGTCACGGTGCTGCCGTCGGCATTGGTGGTCTTGCTGGTGTCGGTCATGCTCTCGATGACCTTCTGGGAGGAGGCAGAAGAACCGGAGCTGCTGGGGTTATTGGCAGCTTCCTGCTGCTTTTTTCGTGCCTCCTGCCGGGCCTTGCGGTCGGCAGCGATTTGGTTGGCATAGTCCCAGGCGGGGTTACTGACATAATCGAGCGTACCGCCGTAGAGCCACGCCACCTTGTTGTACATCCAGATCAGGCCGTTGATGAGGACAACGAAGCCCTCGATGCCCGCCGCCACGATGCGCATCAGGCCCTCGAAGATGTAGCTCATAAAGTCCTCGACACCCGCCCAGACGGACTGGAAGCCGTTGGCTACTTCTTTGTTTTTGCCGGAGAAGTTCAGCAGAGCCCCCACCAGCATCCCGATGAGGGAGATGACAAAGAGGATGGGGTTCGCGTCCATGGCCACGTTCAGGGCGGTCTGCCCGGCTGTGGCGCTGGCCGCGGCGGGCACGAACTGCGCCACCAGCCCCATGGCCAGCTGAGAGAGATTCCCGAACACGCCGCTCAAAGCGCTGCCCAGCTGGTTGAGCGCCCCCAGAGCGATGCTGTTGATCTGGGTCTGCTGCTCCTTGGTGCAGGCCTGCCAGAAGTAGGAAGCGGCCCACAGGCCCAGGCTCTCGAGGTCGCCATCCTTGAGGGCCGTTGCCAGCGTCTCGATGGCCCCCAGCGCATCCGTCTGGATGTCAGCCTGGATTTGCGCCCAGCCCTCGGTGAGCTTGGTGCGGAGCTGGGTGGTCAGCAGCTCACCCACGCTGCCGTACTGGGGCCCGGCATCCTCGATGGTCTTTGCCACGGTCTGTGTGCCGTCGGCGGCGATGGTGGTCACGGTCTTGACCGTGTGCTGCACGCCCTCGATGACCTCAGTGCCGGTGCTGGTGATGACACGCTTGACCTGCTCGCTGCCGTCTGCCAGCGTCTCGGTGGTGGTCTGGGTGGTGACCTTGGCCCCGTCCACGAGGGCCGTCTGGGTCGCGGTGACCGTAGAAACTACGTCACGGACGGCTTCGATGCTCTGCGTGACCTTCTTTGTGCCATCTGCCGCTGTAGTGGTGATGGTCTTAACGTCCGAGAGGACACCGTCCACCATCTGACGGCTGGTTTCGGTGACGGTCTGCTTCTGCTGTTTCGTGCCGTTTTTCAGGGTCTCATGGACCGTTTCGGTGGTACGGGTGACCCCGTTCTCAATCTGCGTGCTGGTGGAGGTAATAGAGTTCACTACCTCAGATGCAGCCTTTTTGGCGGAAGAACTGGCCTTTTTCGAGGATGCGGAAACAGCACTGGCCGCTTGCTCAGTGGTCTTTTGTGCGGCTTTGGCCTCCTCTTGCAGTTCCGTCCAGCTCTTGGTGCTGATGCCTTGCCCGGCCTGGGCTGCCTTGTGTCGGGCCTCCCGGTTGGCTTTGGAAGTGGCCGCTGCGGTCTGTGCATCCTTGTCTGCTTTGTAGTCATCGTAGCTGGAAAAGCCGGTATAGCCATCTTTCCCGAGGAAGCTGTTCAGCTTGTAACTGAGCTTGTCCAGCCAGCCGATGGCCGCCCCAATGGAGCTCTTTGCGATGTTCGCCACAGCCTGAAAGGCCCCGTCCACGATGTTCCGAAAGGTCTCGCTTGTCTGGTAGGCAGTCACAAGGGCCGCTGCCAGAGCAGCCAGAACAGAAACCACCAGCCCGACGGGGTTGGCTTTCAGTGTTTTGTTTAGGACTTCCTGTGCGATAGCCAGGCCGGTCGCACCATTTTGGGCCGCATCCTGTGCAGCGGCAAGGGCTGTGGTGGCTGCCGTCTGTACTACAGTAGCGGCAGAGGTGGCGGTCAGGTAGCCCTTGTAGGTCAGAAATGCCACGCCGACAGAGGTGACAACGGTGATGACCAGACCAATGGTGTCTTTCAGTTTGGCCAGCTTCTGGTCATCCTCCGTGATGGAGACCACCAGCTCGTTCGCCTTGACGATGATGTCGCCGAGAGCCGAGAACAGGCCGTCAGTCAGTTTGCCGGTCAGGGCAGCCACGTTGTCCTGCAGGGTAGACAGCCGCCCGTTAAAGGTCTGGCTGGCCTCCAGCATACCGTTGTAGAACTGCCCGCCCTCACTGGTGGCGGCTTCCACAGCGGCCTGCAATTCCTCAAAGCCCACCTTGCCGTCCGAGATGCGCTTATACAGGTCAGCCATGGATTCACCGGTGGCCTCGCAGATCTGATTGAGCGGGTTGAAGCCCGCGTCGATCATCATGTTCACGTTTTCCAGCGTGACCTTCTGGGCGCTGGACATCTTGCCATAGGCCCGGACAAGGGTCTGCATCTTGTCCGCGTTGCCCAGAGAAATATCGCCCAGCATCTGCAGAACGTTGGTGGTGTCATCTGCCGCAATGCCGAATTGCAGCAGGGTCTGGGTGCCTTCAGTCAGATCAGACAGTGTGAAGGGTGTGGATGCTGCCATTTTGCGGATCTCTTCCAGCTTTTCGGCGGCAAGCTGTTCGTCACCCAGCATGACCTTGAAATTGGTGAGGTAGCTCTCCATGTCCCGGTTGTAGGACAGACCGCTCTTCACCACGCTCATCAGGGCATCGGCGGCTTTCTTAGCGAAATCGGCGATCATCTGCCCGGCAGCTACCGTCCACTTATTGACGCTCTGCTCTGCCGGGTCGCTGTTCAGCCGGACATCACCCGTAATACTGAAATCAGCCATTGGGGGCGCTCACCTCCTCATCATCGCCATGCCTGAGCCGCTGCAGGAAGGCGGCATTGTGGTCGGCCACCGTGACTGCCGTCCGGGTGTGCCGCAGTTCTTTGGGCAGGGCAAAGGTCTCCTTCAGATCCTCGTACTGCTGGCGCTGCCTTCCCTCCATGCCGGAGGTATCCATCGTGCGCCAGGACATGATCTTTGCCATGGTGGTTTCCTCCGGCAGCCCCCGCAGCAGAGCCAGAAAACGCCACCAGTGGATGCGCTCTGCCGTAAGGTCGATGTGGTAAGCCTGCTGAAAAGCTGCGGTCAGATAGTCTGCGTCACAGGCAAAATCCATGGCAAGCTCACCGGAACCGCTGCCTTTGCCGCCGGAACGTCCGGGCGAGTCGGCCCCGTGGTAAAAGCGCAGCAGGCTTTCATAGGCCTCCGGGGCCAGCTGGGGAGGAATCGGCTCCCGGTAGAAGCGCCGGAATGCTTCCTGCGCAAGGGCGAGAGTGTCCTTTTTCTCCCGCCTGCGCTGATACTGGTTCGACAACCAGACCATGGGCCGGAAGTCCGGGTCGATGGCGCGGCCCTCCCACTCGGTGGGCAGTGGTTCCAGCAGGATGTCAGCCATGATGACGGCGGCGCTTTGCCTTGCGCCGCTGCTCACGGTTCAGCTGAGGAGCCAGAAGGCTGGGGTCGAACTTCTGCTTTTCCTGATTGGCAGCCCGGGTCAGTTCGGTCATCACGGTCAGGGCTTTGCCCAGGTCGTTGCCGTCCAGCCCCAGAGCGGCCGCAGACCCTTTGCCCAGCACATCATCGATAAACGCTTCCACGATGCGGCACTGGCCGCGGATGCCCTCGGCATAGCTCATGTTGGGAGTCTGCTGTGCACGCTGACGTTCGGCCTCCTCGGCCTTTTCCAGCTTTGCCTTTGCCTGTTCCAGCCGCTCGATATCGTTGGCGTTCAGGCTGGAAAACGCAAATTCCTTATCAAAGATCTTCATGGTCGTCTCCTATCAAAAAAGCCCTCGCCGGTCAGGACGAGGGCACAGAGCTACGGGCAGGATCAGCCTGCCGCAGCGGTAGAATAGTCGAACTTAGCAGGGGTGCCGATGCCCTTTACATCGCAGGCAAAGGTGGCGATTGCGCCGGCAGAGCCGCCCACGTCGCTGGTGACGATGAATGCGGCTTCGCCCTTCTCGCCCTTGCCGGTGCGCAGAGAGAAATAGATGTAGGGCAGGATGACGCTCTGGCCGAAGCCATAGATCATCTCATGGCCCAGAATGAAGTCCTGGAACGCATCGCCCTTGCAGCGGTCGCCGTTGATGGTGAGGGTGCGCTGAACGCTGCCCTTGGTGGTAACGGGGCCGGTGCGGATGTAGGTATTGTCAGAGGTGGAAGCGTTCAGTGCGCCGCTGTGCTCCCGCACATGGTCGGCACAGACGGTCCAATCCTTAACAGCATCCTTCTTGCTGGCCTCGGTGCAGATGGCCAGCACAAAGTCATCGGTGTTCTCGATGCCCTTGTAGTCGGCGCTGGGGGTGATGCCGGAGGCGGTAACAGCTTCAGTAACAGTCATGTTGAAACTCCTTTCGGTTGGTAATAAACGAGCCGGAGCTGCATCTGCATTTTGCAGCTTCCGGCGCTGCTGGTAACGATATAGCCCGATGCGGTGACCGATACGCTGAGGGGCTGTTTTGGGGCTTCCAGCTGAGGCAGATCATGCCGGTCATTCTGGGAAAGCACCCAGTCGGTCAACTGCTCAAAAAAGCCGCTGTTGGCAATCTGGGTGCTCTGAGCCTCGCTGTATTCCCGGCGGCTCAGGAATACATAGCTTTTGGCCATGTTCCTGCCGGAGAAATAAGTGGTCAGCACCGGGTCTGTGGGGGAATCCTCAATGGAGAATTCAGCCACCGGTTCCGGGGAAAGCCCGTAGATACGGAATGCGGCCCCGTTCTCGGTCTGCTCTTCTGCGATGAGCGGGCAGGTCTTGAGCCACTCCCGCATAGCAGTGATCGTAGCTTTTTCACTCATAAGTGGCCCATCCCTCCCCAGAACATGGTAACGGCACGGGTCGCATAAAGGGCCAGATGCTCTCCCATGTCTGCAAGTGCCCGCTGGCCCCAGTAGGAGCCGCGCAGACCTTTGTACTTGTCGGCTTCCTGCCCACGCTCTTTGTTGCCCATGAAGGTGCGCAGGTCGCTGCCCTCGGCGTGCAGGTAATACTGCTTGCGGGCGTAAGGGGTGTTGTACACCAAAAGGCCCTCGTCATACTTGGAAGCAGTCTGCACGCTGTTTTTCAGTGTGCCGGTGTCCAGCGGAACATAGCTGTCGATGAGCCGGGCCGCTTCCTGTGCCATGGCATACTGCGCCTTTTGCAAGGCAGCAGTCTTTTCGGCACCGAAGTCAGGCCGCCAGGAAAGCTGCATCTGAACACCGTCCACCTTGTAGCGCAGGCCGTAGGGCTGATCAAAAACAGGCTTGCTCATTTCCTCAGCTCCCCTCTACATGAAAATGCGGCAGCAGCGGTTCCCGGTTGTCGGAGACCGCCGCCACCGTGCAGCAGATGTGTGTTTTCTCGAGAGCGGCATACTCGGCCTCAGTCAGGCTGCGGACAGCGCCGCAGATGAGTTTGCCGCCCCGCTTGAGCGTCCAGTGTGCCGCCTTTTCCCCGGGCGGGAGCTTTGCCCACTGGAAATAAGGAAGATAGCCCGCCGCAGGGGGCAGCCGGACGTGCACCGTCCGCTGGGGGTCGCCGCCGGAGGTGTCCAGCTTCTCCCGCCAGCTGCACCCGGGGATGACGTGGCAGACAGGCCGGTCAATCTCGGTGGCGGTGTCGTGGATGAGGTTCACAACGGTAACGCTGCACTGCATCAGAAACACCCCCGATACAGCAGGCCGTGGGGGTCATTACCCAGCGCGTTGGAGAGGATGCTCTGCGCTTCCGCTGCAAGCCGCTCAGAAAGCGCCCCGCTGGCGAAGGTGACAGAGTAGCCATCGTTGGACACGCTGGAAGCCCCGGGCACGGCACAGGCGCTCTGTGCGGCGCTCATGGCATCAACGATCTGGACGCAGGCATCGGCCAGCAGGGCGGCGCACCCGGCACAGGCCCCGGCGTGAGACTCTGCCCGGCCAAAGGTGTGCCGGTCGATGAGCCGGGAAGCCCGGGCGCACAGCGTGTCAAAGACGGCCTTGTCCAGCAATCCCCCGGCGGCGGTGTAATCATCATAAGTACAATAAAGCATAAAATTTTCCTCAATTCGGCTCCCCTCAGTAGGGGAGCTCCGTGACACGCTTGCGCAGCAGGATGGAGCGGTGAGAGGTTACGCCTTCTTCTTGACCAGAATGGTCTGGCCCTTGGTGACTTTGTAGGCGTAGACCTTACGGCCCTGCACGGCAGATGCGCCGATGAAGTCGCCGGAGCCGGAGAGGTCCTGCAGGTGGACGGGAACGGCCCACTCGTCGATGACAGCGAACCAGTTGGGATGACCGGCCACATACTCCACGTTCTCGCCCAGGGTGGAATCCTCGAACACAGTGTAGCCTGCGATCTTGCCCACAGCGCCGGTCTGAACGACTGCGTCGCCCAGGTCGGAAGCCTTGATGAACTCGGGGCTCTTCAGGAGCAGGCCGTAGGTGTCCGGGGAGACCAGCAGCCAGCGGCCTGCGGTGGGCACGCCGATGGAGGACTGCTGAGTGCGTGCATCCACGATGTTGGCGTAGATGGTCTTTTCGGTCAGGGCAGTGGTATTGCCGAAGGCAGTGCCTGCAGTGGTCAGCTCCACGGAGCCGTCAGAATCCATCTGCAGGCCCAGAGAGTAACCGGCGCTGTCCAGGCGGTCAGCAACCAGATTGCCGGGAACGCTCTCTGCATCGAAACCATCGATGATCTCATTCACGGCTTTGTCGTGGTCGATGTTGACGGTGAGGTAGGTGGTGTCACCGCTGGTCTGCTTTGCACCCTTGGCCTTGTCGTAGTCGTTCACCACCACCTCGGTGTCACGGACGGGAACCTTGACGGAACCTGCCTTGGGGCTGCCCTCGTAGCGGTTGTTGCAGATCACGCCGACTTTCTTCACCAGCGTCTTGCGCAGCTTGAGGTCGACCAGATTGGAATAGCGGACCTGTGCTTCATGTGCCATAAGAATATCCTTTCTCTCATTCAATGTTGATATCGGGGTTCATCGCCTTGAAGGCAGCGGTCACGGGATCAACGTCCCCGGCGGGCGGGGTGCCGTGCTCTTTGCCGCTGGAAACGTGAACGGAACCAGCGCCGCCTTCTGCCGCCTCGCCAAAGGCCCAGGGGTTCGCCTTGGCGGCTTCTTCCAGAGCCTTGGAGATATCGGTGGAACGGTCCTTGGAGCCCTTGAGGGCATCCAGATCCAGCAGTGCCCGGACCGCCTTGACGCTGCGGCCCTTGGCTCCCAGAATGGCGGTGTTCAGGGCATTGTCAAAGGCAAAGCCATCAGCCTGTGCCTGCATATCGCCCTTGAGTTTGGCAATGTCTGCCTCGTATTCCTCGGGCTTCTTCTTGCCGTCAAAGGCGGCAAGGCCGTCCTGGGCGGTCTTGAGCTGAGCCTGGGTGTTTTCCAGCTGGGTCTTGTACTGCTCGGCGACAGTCTTTTCCCGGTTGACATCGTTGCCGTTCTCGGCCATGATCCAGTTCAGCTGCTCCTCGGTAATGCCGGGGATCTTGTTCTTCACGTCTTCACGCTTCATGGTGGAAAAACTCCTTTCTGTTGGTGAAACCACGGTTTGGTGACACGGTTCTCCGTCCGTGTTCGGTTGTGGGCAGGGTACGCACTGCCCTCTGCGATGGCACCGTATGCAGGAATCGAACCTGCGGCATCCGGTTTTGGAGACCGGCGCTCTGCCACTGAGCGAATACGGCATGAAAAAAGCGCCCCTGCCCGGCTGGGCAAAGACGCTTGCGGTATTTGGTTGTTAGATGCCGGGGACGATTTCCTTAACACCCTTTGCAAATGCGGCGGCCTTTTTCATCAGGCTGTTTTCCTGAAGATATTCAAGCCCCTGCAAGGTGATATGCGGTTCCATGGGTGGCTCGATGCGCTCCGGCTGTCGAATGTAGCGAACGATGTTCAGGCCCTCAATGAACCCAGCCTTCTGAAGCTGAATCAAAAGTGCCTGAAACCGGTTCGGATTCGTACCGAAGCGCTCGGCAGTAAAGCCAGCGCAATCGAACTCCTCAAAGTCCATGCTTTGCTGCAAATGCTTCAAAATGCGGTAGATGACACGAAAATCTTCCATGATGACACCTCACTTCTTTTTGTTTAAGTCCATATACAGATACGCTTCCGGGTCGCCATACGCTTCCCGAGACCACTGTCGGTCTTGCTTGGCTGACAGGCGGGTCATGTGCAGCCAGACATCTCCATCTGTTCGCAATGCCGGATTCTTTTGCATTTCGTTCCAGATTGCAGAGGGTTCATCAAGCAGAAGCACTTCACTTTTTGTCATCTTTCAATCCCTCGATAAAATGATAGAGCTGCGGGTCTTTCTCTTTCAGGGCAGAGGGCTCCTGATAAAAAGCGCGATACCCTTCACTGAAATATTCCTTCAGCATATCTTCATTGATCTGCATCGTTCCGGCTTTAAAAATTCCATCCGTGGGAGATTCATATAGCCGTCCCTGATACTCAGAAATGAATTTGCTGTTCTGAAGAAGATAAATCGCTTGTGTATAGGTACTGTCATCATACACGATTTTAGAAAAATCTTCAACATCAATCCCGGATTTTCGGATGCTGATGTATTTGGAGTTGTGCCGCAGGTCGAGGGAAATCTCCAATGCGTGGCCATACTCGTGAATAACATCACCGCTTTTGCGCTCAGGGTGAAGATAAAGCGTTTTGTCTGGATAATAATAGCCGCTTCCAGCGGCATCTTTCTCTGTCATTACGACCTTGTTGATGATGCTTTCAGCCTTATCGCGCTGCCATTGAGGAATGACGGAAAGCTCTTTTTCAATGCCTTCACGCTCAGACTGTGAAACACTATCAGAAAAATTGAGTTTTTGAAGAATGCCGCGTGGCTCTGCCTTCTTCGCCGCCCACGTTGCCTTCCCGGCTTCGCTCCTGCCAAACCCGGCAACGCTGATGCGGGCGCTGTCGGCCCTGCTGCCGGTGGCGGTGATAAACTCGGCCAGCTCCTGACGGGCCTGCCGGAGCTTCACCGCGCTGGCGGTGGTGTCGGCCCCGGCGGCATCCTCAGCCAGATACCGGCGCTTGTACTTGCGCACGGCGCGCTCCCGGGCCCGCTGCATCTGGCTGATCTCGTACCGGGTGTATCTGCCGCCGTTGTACTCGATGTCCCGGGCGTTGAGGGCTTCCAGGCTCTCCTGCGTCCATGCAGGCGGTGCACCCAGCTCAGGGAAGATGGCAAAGAAGGTGTGACGGCAGTTCCAGCCGCAAAGCCCTGCGCCGGTGCCGTAGCCGGTGGCGGCCTCGAAGTCCGGGTAATGCTTGCCCATGTAGTCCACAGCGCCGCCCCGGTGGAACTGCCTGCCCTGCCACTCAGCGTGGGAAGGGCGGGCCCCGCCGTGGGCCGTGGTCTCGAAGAACGCCACCCCCATCTCATCGGCCCGGGCCACCTGCAGCTTTGCACCGGTCTGATTCACACCGGTCAGCACCGCCCGGCGGGCAGCCACTTCCAGTGTGTCGGTGTGGCCGGTGGGGTAGGTGACGTACTTCATGGTGTCGGCCAGACCGTCCACCGCGCTCTTGACGGCGCTCTTGTAGTCGAACGCGCCGCTGCTCACCTTGAGATGGGCACGGTCGAGAGCGGCTTCAAACTGGCCGCTGACGGTGTTTGCCGTGGTGGCGGTCAAGTTGTGGAAGGTTCCGGCGGTCTGCTGGTAACCGGCGTTGAGCAGGGCCTGCAGGGTGGCATTCTCGGCAAAGGGCGTGGGCTCCTTGCCGTAGTGATAGTAGATCTTGTCCTCGGCTTCCATGGCCCGGGTGGCCGCTTCCTGCATGAGCCGCCGGATCTCGGCTTCGCTCTTGCCGGTGTACCGAGCCAGCTTCTTCACCACGTCCTGCCGGAGGGCTTCGGTCTGTTCATACCGCCACAGCTGCCAGTTGGCCGTGGAGGTCATGGTGTCCATTTTGGAGATGCGCCGGGCCACATCCCGCAGGATATCATCCTCGACCTGCTGAAATAAAAGCACCAACCGGTCGGGTGCGTGGTCGAGATAGTCCGGGGCCAGCATCAGCCGCCCCCGCCGAAGCTCAACTCAGGCTGCTTGTTTTCGTCAGCGGCTTCCTGTGCCAGCTTGCGGGCATCCTCTTCACTGACCCCGTACCGGGCAGACAGATACTTGTACCGGGGCAAAAGGCCGCTCAGGGCATCGTCCCGCATCTGGCTCATCCGGGTCTCGGCATCGGTGATGTAGCTGTCGTCCCAGTCCACAGAGATGGGGGTGTCGAGGTCCACCGCCGCTCCCTGCAGGTTCTTTGCCGCCCACAGGATGGCCCGCACGATGCCCACCAGCGCCCCCTCGATGGGGATCTGGTTCTTGTTGGCGCTGGCCACCAGATCCTGACGGCTGCCGTTGTACTCGGTGGCTGTGGTCACGTTGCCCAGCTCGAAATTGTACCGGTGGCAGCCCAGGCCGCATTTGAAGCTGAACAGGTTCAGCATATCCTGCACAGCCTTGTGGTTCTGTTCCACCCGCAGGTCAGGGTTGTATTCGTGGTATTCGCTGGACTGGTCGAGGCTCCCTTCCTTTTGGGGCAGGGTGACGAATTGGCTCTGCACATCGTCATCGGGTGGAATAGAGTGCTCCACGCCCTCCTGGTCCACCACCTTGCGGCAGATGTCCGCAGAGTAGAAGATCTTCTTGTGGCCCAGCCGGATATCCTCCCGGTAGTTGTCAAAGGCAAGGTCGATGCCCTGGGCCTCTGCCAGCGCTTCGGCAAAGACGCTCATGCCCAGCCCTGTGCCGCCATCAAGGTTCTTGACTGCTGCCGGGCTGAACAGGGTAAACCAGGGCGGGGAACCCTCCACCGTGATGCTTTCTGCCGTACCCGGCGGGGCCTGCAGTGCTTCAAACACCGGAGCACCGGAGACCCCATCCGTTACCCGGAACCACTCGTTGCGGATGGTGCGCCGGGTCTCATTGCCGGTGTGGGTCTGCAGATAGACCGCGGGCTTGCCCTCCATCATACACTCGGAGACAAAGGCCGCTTCGCTCACGATGCCCCGCTCCACCCGCAGAGGCAGGATGCAGGAAGCCGGGTCATAGTCCAGCTTCAGGCGGGTATCCGGGCCGGGAACCGCTTTCCCTTTCACGACCGTCAGATTTTCGGCACTCAGCACAAAGGCACCGGTACCGGACCAGTAGGCCTGTTCCACCAGAGCGTTGGCATTGCGCCAGAAGTGCAGCTCCCGGAGCAGGCCGCCCACCTGCTGCTCATCATCGCCCAGCAGATACCGGGCGGTGGCAGCGTCCTTGATCTGGAAGGTGGTGCGGTCGTTCAGCAGGAGATTCGCCCAGTCCTCGCAGACCCGTTTCGGCATCCGCAGGGAAGCAATGGGGCGCTTTTTGGGGCCGTTTGCGTATTCAGCGGCACGGGTGTGCACCTTGGGCACGCTGCCCTGCCACCACTGCCGCCAGGTCTCAATGTAGCCGTAGTAGTCGGCATCGATGGCCCACCCGCGCGTCTTGTTCAGGTAGTTCAGAAATGCGGTGATGTTCATGTGTTGGTCAACCTCTTGAAATCGCGCTCGATGGTGTACTCGTAAGCGTCCAATGTGTCGATATCGGTGCTGCCGTCATCCAGACGCTCGTCCACACCGGGGTGCTTGCCGCTGTACAGGGCCGTGGCAAGGGCATCCCGGAGGGTGGCAGCCTCGGGCAGCAGCCAGAACCGCCCGCCGCCCATCAGGATGCAGGTCAGGCGGATGCGGTCATTGATGCGGATCTTGGCGCTGTTTTCCACCCGGTCGGCCAGCCAATTCAGTTTGCAGCGCCGGAGCCTTGCCCGGATGTGGTTGATCAGCGTCTGCTCTGCGGAATCGCAGAAGATGTACTGGATCTCGCCCCAGCGGGCAAAGACAGCCATGCAGAACTCCAGCAGCCGGTCGGCCAGGAAGTCGGCATCCTGCGCCACCGGGTCGATGCGCTGGGAAGCCAGCCCCACTACGCCGGAATACCCCGGCAGGATAGCCGTTGCCACAAAGGCGTGTTTGGAGCCGTTGCCGCCAAAGTCCACCCCGATGCGCACCCGCCACGGGTGCAGCGGCTTGTCCACAGGCCAGAAAAAACGCCCATCTCCGGCGGCAAGGCTGTCGGCCAGCAGGCGGTAGATCACGCCGTTGGCGGCCATCCACTGCCCCAAGATAAAGCGGTTATAGTAGACCGTGCCGGTGTATTCTTTTTTCAGATCGGCCACGAACTGGGCCGGAAGCGTAGGGTTATCGTCGATGGTATACGCCTGACAGTAGATGTCAGCGACGCTGTCCAGAAACTTCTTGAACCAGTGAGTGGGGCTTTCCGGGTTGCAGGTGCCGTCAAAATGGGAGTGGGGGCAGGAAAGGCGGCTTTTCAGCATCTGGAACACGCCTTCGTCCCATGTGGTGATCTCGTCACCGTAGACGTACTCAAAGGCAGCGCCCTGGATGCGGGCGATGTGTTTCTTGTTGTCAGCGCCGAGGACATAGACCTTCTTGCCGAACAGCTGTACCACGTTGCCTGCTGCCGAGGTGCGGATCACACCTACAAGGTCGGGGCCCCAGAGCTCCCGCATCAGGGACAGCACATTGCGCTCCAGTGTGCCCAGGGTGTTGCCCATGAGCACCAGCAGGCCCTCGCCCCGGGCCGCGCAGATCCGCTTCGGGATGGTCACGGCACAGTCCAGGTAGGTCTTGCCGCTTCGGGTGGCTCCGGTCTTGACGTTCCACCGGTGGGAACAGTTGCGCAGGTACTCCTGCTGAAACTCAGTCAATGGCACTGTCCACACCTCCCAGCAGCTCCTTGGCCTTTGCCAGAGCATCCGCACCCGGGTCCTCCTGCACGGCTTCCTCCCCCAGCATCTTCAGCAGCACGGCGGCGGCCTGAGGGTTGCCCCGCTTGGCCTGCTCTGCAATGCCCATGACCACGCTCATCTGGTTGTCCACGTCCTCCGGGTCAATCTGGTCCCGCAGCATGGCGTTTACCCGGCGGCGGTCGGTCTCCGGCAGGCTCAGGTAGTAGTCAGCCGCCTGACGCATGGACCGTTTGCGGCGGCGGGCCGCACCGGATGCAATGCCGCCCTTCTGGGCGATCTCTCTCTGTTCGCTCTCCGTTCGTTCATTGAACGGAATGAGATTCTTTTCATTCGACACGTCACCACCTCTCTCGTCGTCAGGGTACAAAAAAGCCGCCCTGAGCGGATGCTCAGAACGGCAGTTGTAATCAGGAAAAGCCCGGCCGGTGCAAAAAAGCTGTTAAGCAGCAAAAGGAGAAAACCGTATCAAGAGGAGGAAAACAAACCTCCGGTCGGGCCGCCAGCACGAAGGGAGTAAGGATGCCTTTCCTGCTGGGCTTTGCAGCATAGAGTATAGCACACTTGAACTAGTGCTTTTTAGTGCGTCATGGGTCTGTGTCCAGAAGTTGCACCGCTTTTTTGTGTCGTCGGAGGACCCAACTGACATCGAGGGAGAGCCGGTCAGCGATCAGCTCCCACTTGTGCCCACAGATATATCTCCGGTACAGAATCGTGAAGTCAAGCTCATCATCCAGCTGCTGTAGCGCAAAGATGATTTCTTTGCGAATGCGGGTGCTTTCCTCACACTGGGCTTTGTAAGCGCCCCGGGCTTCGTCGATGCGTTCTACTGCACGGGGCAATGTTTGGCCGTCTCCTCCGCCGCCCGGCACAGCGGAAAGGCACTGGGTCATGTTGGAAGCGTCTGTCTTCAGCGTGTCCAGCTCATCCAGCCGCAGCTGTTCGAGCCGCTTCGCTTGCTGATACCTTCTCAACCAGGCCTTCTTCTCTTCGTAGGTCATCCCCACACCTCCACACGCACGAACACACCGCAGGGGTCCGACCAGAACTTCTCCACGATCTCGCTGCACACCTGGGCATCATCGTGCCAGAAGTGCAGGCGGGTCATCTCGTCCTTGAGGGCCTTTTCCAGATTGTCGGTGTCAGGTTTGGAGGTGCGCCAGCTGCCGTCCGGGCGGCCCTCGGGGGCAAAGCACCACTTGACCACCAGCCGCACTGGCTTCCCGGCGGGCACGGGCTGATCCGGCGCATGGGGTGCCAGGTAGGCGTGGAGCTTGGAGCGGGCGGCTTTCAGTTCGGCGCTGTCGTGGAGCACGGCACAGGGCTTGCCGCCCTTCATGTAGGCGTGCAGCTCCTTGGCGTTGTGGGTGGTGGTGGGCGGCTTCATGGGCAGGAAGAATTGAGCAATGGGCAAAAATTGCACGTTCGTTTCACCTCGTTCTTTCTTTTTTGTTCGGCCAACGTGATGGGGAGGGTTCCCCGGAGGGATGGGGGCTGTGTTCGCCCCATCCTCTGGGAGACCCCATCACACACGGACGGATTTTGTATATTATATATAGGCTATTTTCCGTCCCGGATTCGGAAAAATAGCCGCTATTTTCCGAAATCCGTAAGCGGATGCGGATTTGTGATAGCCGCTATTTTACCGTTTTTGTACTATGCGTAAAGCGAAATATTGCAGACTGTAATTTATCCTGCGCTGCCGGGTTCTTTGCGGCCGATGTCTGCGCCGTCGATCCAGAAGCCGCCGTCCGCTTTCAAACGACGGCGTACGGTATCCGGTTTCAGCCCCATATATTCGGCCATGGAGTAGACCGTTACCTTTCCGTCCATCATGCAGGCTTCAAAGGCAGTGTCCAGCTCGGCCTTTTTGTCCTTGCTGACTTTGTCCTTATTGCCCCAGCGCTTGGATGCGCCCCGGGTACCCAGTGACTTGTAATCGCTGTCCGGCTGCAGATCCTCCAGCAGGCCGGTGTCCGGCTTGTGGACAGGGTAGTCGAACCAGAGGTTCACCGGGTCGAAGCGTGCAAACTCGCGCAGGGTGCCCTCAATGCGCCAGGCGGTCATGCTGTCGGCTTTTTTCTGGGCGGCTGCGATCTGGGCATCGATGGCCCGCAAGTCGGCCATGCCAAGGTGTTCTTTGGCTATGGCCAGCATCCGGCTTTTGCTCAGGGCATCGTCCGGGCCGTAGGCATCGGCATGGCTGCGCTTGTCCAGCATGGCCTTGAGCACCCGGCAGGCGGCCTTGTTGTGGAGCTGTTCCAAGATGGCATCGGTGGGGGTGAGCTCTGTCATATCCAGCATGGCATCCGGGTCACGGGCAAACACGCCGGAGCCGCTGGCGCGGTCCATGCTGCGCTTGCCGCCCTGGGCACCCTTGGAGTGGTGGTGGCAGTAGATCACGGCACAGTCCAGCGCACGGCAGACAAGGTCGAACTGGTTGCAGAACTTTGCCATCTGGTCGGCGCTGTTCTCGTCGCCGGTGATGACCTTGTAGATGGGGTCGAGGATGACGGCGGTGTAGCCTTTCTTACCCGCCCGGCGGATGAGCTTGGGGGCCAGCTTGTCCATGGGGACGGAAGCACCGCGCAGGTTCCAGATGTCAATGTTCCGCAGGTTCTGCGGGGGCAGGCCGAGGGCAGTATACACATCCTTGAAGCGGTGCAGGCAGGAGGCCCGGTCCAGCTCGAGGTTGATGTACAGCACTTTGCCCTGGGCACAGGAAAAGCGGCCCAGCCAGGGCGTGCCCTCGGCAATGGCAATGCACAGCTCAATGAGGGCGAAGCTCTTGCCCGCCTTGCTGGGGCCTGCCAGCAGCATCTTGTGACCCTTGCGCAGTACCCCGGTGATGAGGGCATCGGCCAGCGGCGGCAGGTCGTCCCAGTCGTCAGCCAGACTTTCGGTTTCAGGCAGCTCATCGGTCTCGGCTTCCAGCCAGTCCCGCCACTCGTCCCAGCAGCTTTTGCCGATGTTGGTCTCCAGCAGGGTCTGCCGCTGACTGCCGCGCAGGATGCCGGGCATCCGGGAAAGGCGGCTGGGGTTGCGGTTCTGCTGGTCGAGGGTCAGACCATTCTTCTGGCAGGCGGCATAGAGGTAATCCACCCGCTTGCGGTATTCGGTGTAATCCGGGGCATCCACCTTGACGATGGCGTGGACGCTCTTGCCGCCGGAGTAGACCAGGGCGGCACAGGGCAGCTCCAGCTGTTTGATGATGGCCTGCTGCCTGCCCAGATCCATGTTGTCGCATTCCACCAGAGCGTAGCGGTAGGCGGTGATATTGGCATCCTTGCGGCCCGTTCCGTCCACCGGGTTGAAGCAGATCCACGCGCCCACCTCGGGGTCGCAGTCGCCCACCACCTTGCCGATGTCCCCGCCGCAGGTGTCCAGCTCTGCGATGAGCTGGCCTGCGGTGCGGTCCCAGCAGCCTCTGGTGGGGCGGCGGCGGTCGTCGGCCATGAAGCTCTCGGTCACATAGGCCACGTGCTCGTCCTGCTCAAAGAGGGCCTGCAGGTAGCGCCTGAGCTGGTCAACTGGGTCCCACTGCTCAGGCAGAGCCAGATCGTGGGATTCCACCCACCGGGGGTCCACCAGCTGCCCCTCCGTTCTGGATGAGCCGGTGGTGAGCTCGTCGCCCCAGTCCAGCGCGTGTCCTGCGGGGCCGCTCCATCCGTGGCTGTAGGCCAGCTGGAAAATGCTGCTCTCGGTGACAGGCTTTGTGCTGCCGTGAAAGCTCTCCCACTTCCGGGCACACTCACCCTTGTGGTAGCGGCCCCCGTCCCGGGCGCTCCATGCTTCCCAGACGGTGACGGGCAGGCCCGCTTCCTTGAGGCCCATGCCCACCATCGTCCATTCCTCATAAGTCAGGGAGGCCGGGGAAATGAAGTCCAATGCTTCTTTGAGTTCGATCTCATCATTCATCTGCGTTACCATACATCCCATGCGGGCGTTTCAGGTGGGGTGGGCGGCGTATAGGTGCTTGGGGTAACACCCTTGGGCACGCTCCGCCAGCCCTGGGCCGCAATGCGGTCGATCATGTGTTTGGCCTGCTCAAAACTCCATGTACCCACATGCTGGAAGCCGTATTTCTCCAGACAGCGGATCTGTTTAGGTGTGGTGAGGCCTTCATCCCGGCGCTTGTGCAGCCGGTCCAGCAAAAGGCTGGCCTTGCCTGCCGACTCCACCGCATCCGGCAGAATGCCCAGCTTTTCGAGGGCTGCGGTCTGCTGTTCGGTGGGCGGTCCGGCTTCCCATCCAAAAGCCGGTACATAGCCGGACAGGTCCTCGGCCTGAATGCTCATTTCGTATTGGAGCGGGTCCACCAGCTTTGCCTTCTTCCGGCGCTGTTCAGCCAGCTGCTTTGCAAGGGCTTCCTCTCTCTGGGCCACCACGTCCTCGCTGGCCTGGGCGGCGGCTTCCTCGATGTCCTCAGGACAGCCGGTCCCGGCAAGGTTTTCGGTCATCTGACGGGCCACGGCCCTGTCCTCGCACACAAGGTCTGCCGGGCGGCAGAGCTCGTGCTTGTCGGTCATCCACAAAAAGTCGAGGAGCAGCAGGTCGGTCTTGCCCTCGGCCAGACGTGTGCCGCGTCCCACCATCTGGCTGTACAGGCTGCGCACCTTGGTGGGCCGCAGCACCACAACACAGTCCACACTGGGGCAGTCCCAGCCCTCGGTGAGCAGCATGGAATTGCAGAGCACGTTATACTTCCCGGTATCGAAGTCGGCAAGCACTTCCTTTCGGTCGGCACTCTGGCCGTTGACCTCGGCGGCCCGGAACCCCTGTGCATTCAGCAGATCCCGGAACTTCTGGCTGGTTTTGATGAGGGGAAGGAACACCACCGTCTTGCGGTCCCTGCACCGCTGTACCATCTCGGCGGCGATCTGCTCCAGATACGGGTCCAGCGCCGTGCCAAGTTCCCCCACGGCGTAGTCGCCGCCGCTGAGGGCCACGCCGGAGATGTCCAGTTTCAGGGGAATGGTCTGGGCCATGATCTTGCACAGATAACCCTCTTTGATGGCATCGGTCAGCTTGTACTCATAGGCCAGGCTGTCGAACACCTCGCCCAGGTTCCGCATGTCGCCGCGGTCTGGGGTGGCGGTCACACCCAGCACCTTTGCATTCTCGAAGTAGTCCAGGATGCGGCGGTAGCCGTCGGTGATGGCGTGGTGGGCCTCGTCAATGATGATGGTGCCGAAGTAGTCCCGGGGAAAGCGTTCCAGCCGAGCGGAGCGCTGCAGGGTCTGCACGCTGCCCACCACCACCCTGAACCAGCTGTTCAGGCAGGTGGACTCTGCCTTTTCCACGGCGCTGACAAGGCCGGTGGAACGCTGGAGCTTGTCAGCTGCCTGTTCCAGCAGCTCTCCCCGGTGGGCCAGGATGAGCACCCGGTCCCCGGCACGCACCTGATCAGCGGCAACGGAGGCGAATACGATGGTCTTGCCGGTTCCGGTGGGCAGCACCAGCAACGTGCGCAGACGGCCCTGCTCCCACTGGGCGTGGATGCTGTCCCGGGCGGCCTGCTGATAGGGGCGCAGGGATTGGATGTTCGCCATCAGAATGCCCCCTGTGTCCAGCCCTGAGCGGGTGCGGCCTTAGGTTCCGGCGGCGGCAGGAAGCGAGTGACCTCATTGCTCTGGCCGGTCTTACCTGCGTTGGGGCCGCTCTGCTTGGTGTACTCCCGGATGCCCAGACGGCACCAGCCCCGGGCACCCACCACCTCGTTCCAGCGGGGGCGGAAGGTCTCACCGCGCTTGCACTGGCCGATGCTCTCGAAAAAAGCACCCAGCAGACCCTGGGTCTTGGTGTGCAGATACAGGCGGTCGGTGACGGTGGCATCGCCCTTGGCCCCGCCGAAGATCTTCAGGGTCAGCTTTGCCATGGAGCAGGGCGGGAGCTTGGCACTGCCCTCAAAGCGGGCACGCTCCATGCCGGTGACCTCAAAGGCATAATCGCCCTCGGGCAGGAGCACGAACTCCTGCTGTTCGTTGGTGAATTCGTCGTCCCAGTTCATGGCGCGGTCGGTGTTCATCTCATTCATAAGTAAAAGCTCCTTTCAAAATCATCAAAACGGCAGGTCACGGCTGTCCAGCACCATCTGCAGCACCTGGGGCCATGCGGCTACCAGACAGCCCTCTACGAAATCGGCCGGGTAATCCCGGATGGGCATATCCTCGGGGAAATAGCCCCGCTTGCCCACCACAGCCTGCAGCTCCTCCGGCGTGACGTTGTTGGCGCTCATCAGGGGGGCCAGCTTTTCCGGCACGCCCAGCGCAATCAGGTCCGGTGTGAGCAGAGCTTCGGGCACTTCCTCGCGGGGAGTCTGGGGCTGCGGAGCCGGAGTGGGCAGGATGTCGACTTCCGGCTGGGGGCTCGGTTCCGGCTTCGGCTTCGGCGCGGGCGCAGATGCGGTGCCGGGGATGCAGGCGGCGATGCCGGTGTAGTCAAAGGGGATCTCGTCGGGCAGGCCGAAGCGATTCTTGGCATCCCAGCAGGGGTGATGCGCTGTGTACATCACCCGGCGGCCGCCGGTGACCTTGTTTTTTGCGTTGGGGGCGCTGCTGCTCTTTTCCACCACGGTCTGGTAGTTGACGAACAGCAGCATGTCGCACCACTCCCGGATCAGCGGCTCCACCTGCTTGGTGGTCTTCATGGTCCAGCGGTCGTAGCTGCCCGCCGCATCCGGCTGTTCGAACTTTGTGATGGACGCGTGGGCAAGGATCAGAACGTTGTTCCCTGTGTTCAGCACCTCTTCCAGCGCGTCCAGCAGCTTGCCGAACTCCTCCTTCAGGTAGGTGTAGCCTTTGCCGTAGCCAAAGCCCTCCAGCCCGTCTACCTTGGCCTTGGCACAGACGGCATCAATGGCCAGCCGTTCGGCCCAGTCGGCGGTGTCGATGACCAGCGTGCCGCAGGGGATGTTCCCCCTGCGCACCTCGGCCACCTCGTCCAGCAGCATGGCCCAGCTTGTGGGCTGAGGCAGGCGCTTGACATTCAGCCGCTTTGTGCCGCCTTCGGTGTCGATGAACACCGGGTCGGGGAAGTGGGAGGCAAAGGTGCTCTTGCCGATGCCCTCGGGGCCATACAGCACGGTTTTGACCGGGGTATCCTGCACTCCGGCGGTGATGGCATACTTGCTCATTTAGAACGCTCCTTTCGTCCAGCTCCTGGGCTGGGGCTTTTCGGTGACAGGCGGCTCGGCATCTTTTACCATGCCGTCTTCGATGATGATCTGGCACTCGCTGCCGGTGGAAACGCGGGTGGCGATGGCCTGCAGGTGCTCTGCTTCCAGCCAGCGGCCAAACTCGGTCAGGGTGGTCATGTCCATCTGCTCCAGCTTGTCCAGCAGTACAAAACCGCAGTCCGGGTTCAGGCGGCGGACGATGGCGGCAGCCACCCGCAGCTGATCGCTGCCGGACATATCCCGCCAGTGCTTTCCTTTATAAGTAAGGGCACCGTCCTCCACGCTCAGCTCCGGCAGGGGCAGGTCAGCACCGTTCAGCAGGGCCATACGGTCGGCCCGCTTCTGAGTGATGGCTTCGGTGAGCTTGTCGTAGTCGCTGGCATACTGGGCAGCCTCGTCCTCGGCACGGGCCTTTTCCAGATTGGCACGCACCTTCTGGTTGGTCTCCTCGATGCTCCGGATGGAGGCTTCCAGTTCGGCGGTGGATTCGTCCTGCAGATTCTCGGCAGAGGTCTGGGCGATTTTTACGTCGGCCTGCATCGTGGTCAGCCGCTGCTTTTCCGTGCTCAACTGAAATTCAAGGTCTGCAACCACTTTTTTCTGCCGTTCAAGCAAATCTGTGAGCTGAACTAATTGATTGCGCTTGCGCTGGTTCTCGCCGTTGCGGGCGAGGATCTCCTGCTGCTGGTGGATGAGGTCGGAGGCGCTGACAGGTTCCTCCGGGGCTTCCGGGTAGTAGATCAGCTCCTCGGCAAAGTGCTTTTTCTGCTGGGCCAGCTGGCCGGTGAAGGTGCGCTTGTCATACAGGGACTTGATCTCCAGATCCCGGACGTGCAGCTCGGTGCCGATGCCGATGATGCGCAGCAGGATGTCCGCTTTCTCCTTGCCGGATGCTTCCATGAAGCGGGGCAGATCAAGGGCCAGCGGCTCGATAAAGGCATTGAGCAGCTGCTGGCCGCTGCGCCGCCCGGTGGGGTCGGTAACGGTCAGGGTGCTGTTTTTGCCCTTGCGCTCCACGATCACGCCGTTGGAAAGGGTGACCTTGAGATGGGCGGGAGCCACGGCCCCGTCCCGCTGTGCGGCATTGGGGCGGAAGCGGTCGCCGCCCAGGGCCCAGGCAAGGGCATCCAGCACACTGGTCTTGCCCTGATTGTTATTGCCGCCCACGAGGGTGAGCCCAGTGGGGGCAGGGGTGAGCGCAACTGCTTTGATGCGCTTGACGTTTTCGGCCTCAAGGGCCGTGATGGTTACAGACATCTGGATACCTCCCCTTGGATCTGTCCGAGTGTGTGAATGAGCATATTGGTCAGCTGTTCCCGCTGTTCAGGCGGAAGCCTGCGGAGGGACGGGACCACCATTTTGCCGATGTTCTGGAGAGAACGGTCGGCCAGCAGCACGTTGTCATAGGAGCTGTGGGCATCTTGTTCGCTGCCGGAAGAGGCCTGTTCCAGCTGTGCCCGCAGGTCGGCGGTCATCTCGGCGGCCATTTCCCTGGCCTGACGCTCCACCTCTTCCTTGTCCACCACCGCAGTGATGGGCTGTTTCTTGAGCGCGTCGTTCTCGGCCTTGAGCTTGTCGCCCCGGAGCTTGGCCGCTTCGGCCATCTGCCGGGAACCAACCAACTGGTTCTCTGCGTCCTTGGCCCGGGCTTCGGCCCTGTCGCGCTCGGCTTCGGCCTTCTGGCGCTGGAGGT
>ERZ773168.818-NODE-818-length-29604-cov-17.082304_pt1 | contig 29604 bp, 26 predicted proteins | sample MGYA00511261_ERZ773168 | MGnify/ENA primary metagenome ERZ773168 (study PRJEB29015, sample SAMEA2737855) | human gut metagenome | biome: human gut; feature: human-associated habitat; material: faeces | place: China | collected 2012 ... | reverse complement strand
GTAATCTTAACAACACCAGTTCCGAATTCCTTATCAACATAGCTGTCTGCGATAACAGGTATCTTTCTATCTGTAAGTGGAAGGTATACTTCCTTTCCAATAAGATCTGTATATCTTTCATCATCCGGATTAACAGCAAGTGCCGAATCACCAAGAAGTGTCTCTGGACGAGTAGTAGCTATCTCTACATATCTTCCTTCTTCACCAACTACAGGATAATTGATATGCCAGAAATGTCCTGCCTGCTCCTCGTGTTCAACCTCTGCATCTGATATAGATGTGTTACATACAGGACACCAGTTTACAATTCTTGAGCCCTTGTATATAAGACCTTTTTCATATAACTTGCAGAATACTTCAAGAACCGCCTTAGAACAGCCATCATCCATTGTAAATCTTTCTCTGTCCCAGTCACAAGATGAACCAATCTTCTTTAACTGGCTTGTGATAGTTCCGCCATATTCTTTCTTCCATTCCCATGTTCTTTTAAGAAAGCCTTCTCTTCCAAGCTCGTGCTTGTCAATTCCTTCTTCTTTTAAGGCATTGGTTACCTTTACTTCTGTCGAAATACTTGCGTGGTCAGTTCCTGGCACCCATAATGCTTCATATCCCTGCATTCTCTTAAAACGAATAATAATATCCTGCATTGTATTATCAAGTGCGTGACCCATATGCAGCTTTCCTGTAATATTAGGTGGTGGCATTACAATAGTAAATGGTTTCTTATCCCTGTTTACTTCTGCGTGAAAATATTTCTTATCGAGCCACTTCTGGTACAATCTGTCCTCTATCTCTGAGGGATTGTAGTTCTTTTCCAATTCCTTACTCATAGTAGTAATCCTTTCTATATCCTAAGAAAATAATCTATTTAACCGATATAAATCCCGCCATTAATCAGCATAACATATCTTATTATAGCATAATATATTATTTTCTTATAATCTCAATCTGTTTAATCATAATATTACCAGCTAAAAATGTCAACACGCCTCTATTTCTTTGATGTTAAATTCACTTCCCTGCAAAAGATATGTATGTGTACTTCCACATTCAGGACATATCTTTCCATATTTTACCGTTTCATATTCAGCCTTGCAGTCCTCACAGTAAGTAACTGCATTTATCTTCTCTATAACAAGCTCAGAATTCTTTAATAAATCTTCCTTCTTTACCGCCCATTTCCAGCAGTCTGTAAGGTATGAGTCTATTACGGTGGATACTTCGCCAAGTTCTAATACAACTTTAGTTATCTCGGATATTTCATTATTCACGGCTACTTCTTTTAAATCATCTATTATGTGAAATACTACGCCTAATTCGTGCATTGAGGTGATTGCTCCTTTCTCTGTGATTTTTCTATCTATTCCATAATACACTATAGGATAGAAATAGAACAACCACAATACAATCGCTGCCAAAAGCCGCAAAGGCTGTACAGCCTGATTATATTGCAGTTGTTCTTATCTACATAGGAAATTATCCTTATGTCATTATTACTAATTATCCTTATCTGTTATCCAGCTATAAGGTTGTTTATTTCTTCTTAAACTTAATCTTTATAGCCTGCTTAGCTCCATAAGGAAGTATGTACTTAAGCTTATCTTCACTCTTTCTCATTGTACTACATTCTGGTAAATCCCTGTTAAGGTGTATTGCATCGAATTCACACTTAGTTGTGCATATACCACAGCCAATACATTTGTTAGGGTCTACTACAGAAGCACCACAGCCTAAACATCTTGCTGTCTCTGCTTTAACCTGTTCTTCTGTAAATGTAAGCTTAGCATCTCTGAATGACTTCTTATGGTCAAATGAATTATCTGTTCCAGGTATCTGTCTTGAAGAATTATCATAGCTTTCTACCTTGATGTTATTCTTGTCAAGTTCTATGAAATCCCTTCTGTTACGTCCTATTGTAAGTGAGCTGTGTGGCTGTACATATCTGTGGATTGATATAGCAGCTTCTTTACCAGCCGCAATTGCATCAATAGCAAATCTTGGTCCTGTGTATACATCTCCACCGATAAATACATCTGGATCTGTTGTCTGGTATGTAAGCTTGTCAGCTTTAACTCTTACGCCATCTATCTCAACCTTTGTGCCTTTTAATAAATCGCCCCATATTGTTGTCTGGCCTATACTTAAGAATACGTGACTGCACTTAACTGTCTTAGTATCATTCTCATCATACTGAGGATTAAATCTTCCATCTGCATCCTTAACTGATGTACATCTCTTAAGGACAATTCCTGTAACCTTTCCATTTTCTGTAAGGATTTCCTTAGGACCCCAGCCACAGTCAAGCTTAACGCCTTCTTCTACAGCCTCTTCTATTTCTTCTTCTGAAGCTGGCATATTAGCTCTGTCCTCAAGACAGAACATAGATACATTGTAATCACCAACTCTTGTGCTTGTTCTTGCAACGTCAATAGCAACATTACCACCACCGATTACAACAACATCACCTTCAAGTGGGAATTCGTGTGTGCTTCCAGCCTCTTTTAAGAAGTCAACTGCTGACATAACGCCCTTGGCATCTTCGCCTGCAACTCCTGCTTTTCTTGAACCCTGACAGCCTATTGCTATATAAAATGCTTTATAACCCTGCTTCTTTAATTCATCAATAGTGATGTCCTTACCAACTTCAACACCTGTCTTAATGTCAACGCCCATCTGTCGCATAACATCTATCTCAGCCTCAACAACATCTTTTTCAAGCTTAAATGATGGAATACCATATACAAGCATACCACCAGCCTTCTTGTTCTTCTCAAATACAGTTGGCTTGTAACCCTTCTGTGCAAGGTAGAATGCACACGAAAGTCCAGCAGGTCCGCCACCAATAATAGCAATCTTTTCATCAAAATATCCCTTAGTTGCCGGAACTACAGGTTCTGGTATATAACGTGTATCTGCTTTTAAATCCTGCATTGCAATAAACTTCTTAACTTCATCTATTGCAATAGCTTCATCTATTGTTCCTCTTGTACAGGCATCCTCACACCTTCTGTTACATACATGTCCACATACTGCCGGGAATGGATTATCCTTCTTAATAAGTGCAAGTGCATCCTTGTATCTTCCCTGAGCTGCCATCTTAAGATAGCCCTGAACCGCTATATGTGCTGGACAAGCTGTCTTACAAGGTGCTGTACCTGTATCATAACAATTGATACGGTTCTTATCCCTGTAATCTTCTGTCCACATATGTGGTCCCCACTTCTGCTCTGATGGAAGTGGCATTTTAGGATACTTAATCTCGCTTCCGTCCTTAGTACATAACTTCTGTCCAAGCTTTACAGCTCCTGCCGGACAGTATTCAACACACTTGCCACAGGCTACACAGTTCTCTTTAGTTACCTTGGCAACATATGCCGAACGTGACATATTAGGTGTGTTAAATAACTGCGATGTTCTAAGTGCATAACAGACATTAACATTACAGTTACATATAGCAAATATCTTGTCCTGTCCGTCAATATTAGTAATCTGGTGAACAAAACCATTGTCTTCAGCCTTCTTGAATATCTCAAGTGCTTCTTCCTTAGTGATATAATGACCGCCCTTGCCTGTTTCAACAACATAATCAGCCATATCACCAACAGCTATACACCAATCCTCTGGATCATCTGCACAGCCTTCATCATAAGTCTTTCTTGACTTACGGCATGAACATGGGCTTGCTGCATATTTGCCATCATACTTATCAAGCCAGTATGATATCTTCTCTAAAGATATTGCCTCGTTATTCATATCAATAGCTTTCTCTACCGGAATAACGTGCATACCAATTCCTGCACCCCCTGGTGGCACCATAGGAGTAATCTTTTCCAATGGAAGACGGCTCATTCTCTCAAAGAAACGTCCCATCTCTGGATGTTCTTCAAGAACTGTGGAATTCATATTAGTAAATTCAGCACTTCCTGGTACGAACATTGGAAGAACATACTGCTTCTCGTGCTGTGGATTTTCCCAGTTATATTCCAAAAGACCATTAAAAGACATCTGCTCAAGCTGCTTTTCAAGTTCTTTCTCGTCCATTCCTGTAATCTGCACCATCTGCTTAAGTGTCTTAGGTTTACGGACACCCATTTTTAATGCTATATTGGCCTGTTCATCTGTACATATTGGTGCAAGTCCCCAGTATTCCGGACTATCTGCTGTTAATTTCTCAAAGCCAAGCTTAATTGGCACTCTGTCTGTTATCATCTTGCCAAGCTTAAGTATTGGCTCTCTTACCGGAAGTTCCGGATGAGGATTTTTAAATTCTTCTTTACCCATAAATTGTCCTTTCCACCTTATGAAGGCTTTTATCTTCGTTGCTCACGTTAAATAATTATGCTCATTATGATTATGCTTCTTTCCATTCAATAACCTGGTTCTTTAACCAGTCTGTCCATTCTAATATTCCTTCACCTGTCTTGGCACTGACAGGTATTACCTTAGCATCAGGATTTCTTCTTCTGATATATTCCCTGCACTGTTCAATATCAAAATCAAAATATTCCATAACATCAATCTTATTGATAAGCACAACATCACACACTGAAAACATAAGGGGATATTTAAGCGGTTTATCATCACCCTCTGGTACCGAAAGAATCATAACATTCTTTACCGCACCTGTATCAAACTCCGCCGGGCAGACAAGATTGCCGACATTCTCAAGAACTACCAGATCAATATCACTATCGTCAAGCTCATCAATTCCCTGTCTTGTCATATCAGCATCAAGATGACACATTCCACCAGTATGAAGCTGTATTGCTTTAGCACCTGTCTCAGCAATTGTTATTGCATCAACATCTGAATCAATATCAGCCTCCATAACGCCTATTCTTAAGTCATCTTTCAACTGTTCAATCGTTCTTGTAAGAGTTGTTGTCTTTCCTGCCCCCGGTGATGACATAAGATTTAAAAGAAATACACCTTTATCTTTTAAATCTTTTCTTAAAAGAACGGCACGTTCATCGTTGCTTTCAAACACGCTTTTTTTCACTTCAATAACCCTAACGTCCTTCACTGCTAACCTCCCTGATTTAATATGAGCTAATAAAGCTGTTCACATATGCCAAGCCATAACAATAGCTTATTACATACTATGTGAATATTTAATTGTCAATAAAAGTCTGACTAAATTATGCCGTAATCAGTCCCTGCTTTTATGCGTATTGCACTATAATAGCAATATGTTAAAAAAATGTCAATTATCAATTCACGAAATCAAGCTCTATCATAATAATATTATTATATATGTTTTAAAATAAAAAAGCCAGTGTTATTGATAAAATGCAATCATTGAATGTTACCATTAATTACATTTATCTAAAACACTGGATAAAATATATTATTTAATCAAACAGGATTTCTCTGATTAAAATCAAAGCACTGACAGATAATTGTCCATCTGCTCTGACATTGCAGTGTAGTCCTCATTCATAGCCGCTGCTATCTCTCCGTAAAGAAGCTTTCTTGCTGTTGCAAGCATACGGTTATCTGCCGACTTCATTCTCCTTAACTCCTTTGCTCTGTCATTCTTTATGTTAAACAAAGCTCTTACAAGGTGCATAAGCTGTATAACGTCCTGTGATTTAACCATCTCGTCATACCTGGATGGGTGAATCTTTTCATTGAGTGCCTCATCCTTCTTACAATTCTTAGCACGGTCAATAAGCTTGATACAGGTATCCTTGCCAATTATGCTCCTAATCATAACTTTGTTATTCTCAACTGGCGAATATATAATACCTTTAGTGTCATATACAGGCTGAAGAAAATAATAATCTTTGTCAATTCCCTTTATAGGTGGTCTGCCTATCTGTTCAATCTCACATACACCTACAACTCCATAAACAACTTTTTCATTAACTTCAAACATATAACTCCTCATTTCTGTGTACTTTACTTTACCAACTTGGGTATTATTATACATCAATTCGACAATTTTTTCAAAATGTTTTCTTTTAAAATTCTTTATAAAGAAAAAAATGACTGTGGCATCATATAAACACCACAGTCCTTTAACATTATGTATCAATGGGAATTAATAGAGATTAACACGTCCTGCAACATTGCCGTTAGCAACATAGTAACAAGCATTATCTTCTGGCTTTAAGTACATTTTCAGTTCCTTAATCTCTACATTCTGCTCCTTAGCATCTTCAACTATTCTTGCAACAAGAGTTTCCTCGTCAACCTGCTTATTAGCATACTGGAAGAATAACTCCTTATCAAAAGTATTCTTAGCTGCCTTAGTTGTCTTTCTTACAGCTGGCTTCTTTGCCTTTGCTTCCTTAACAGCCTTAGCTGCTGTCTTAGTTGTCTTAGCTGCTGCTTTAGAAGCTGTCTTTTTAACTGCTGTCTTAACTTCTGCCTCTACACTCTTAGCTGTTGCCTTTACCTCAGCTTCAACCTTCTTGGCTGCTTCCTTAGTTTCCCCGGCTGCCTTCTTTACTGTCTCAACAGTCTTAGCTGCTTCTTTCTTAGTTTCCTTAACAGTTTCTTTTGCTGCTGCCTTTGCAGGTGTCTTTCTTGTAGTGGTCTTCTTAACATCTGCACTCTTTGCTGTCTTAACTTCTGTCTTAGCCTCGTTACCAAAAATGTCCTTAGTTTCCATGATCAAATCCTCCATAAATTAATCATTACAAGTTAAAAAGTTCCTAATTGCATCGGTGGCATTACTCTCATCACTGCCAGTAGCTGTAACTTTAACCTCGATGCCTTCCTTTAATCCAAATGCCATAATCCCCATAAGACTTTTTGCATTAATGTTTTTTCCTTCGCCCTCAATCTCAATATGACTGTCAAACTTACATGCTATCTGAACTAATTCAGCTATTGGATTCTTATGTGCTTTGTTAATGTCTGCAACCTTAACCAATTCTGTCATCGTTAACATCCACCTATCCTTCATAAATTAATTACATTTGTAGAATATACCTCATATACCCTAATAAGTCAAGACCTGCTTAAATATTCTTATCGTTGTATCCCATATGATATAGTTCATTCATCTGCTCATCAAACTTATCTGTAACCTCATAATCAGACGTTATTGCTATTAACTGCTGTATCTTCTTATCGTCCGTCTGGATAGCTGAAATACCACTTATAACCTTATCATACACGCTTTTTAATTCAGTTATTGTGCCTTCTGGTTCAACACCCTCCTGACTTGTTAAAATACCAAGTGCATACGCACATTCATAATTTCCTGTCATTCTGGCATTATCATATCTGCATTTTGTCTGTATCGCTGTTCTTACAAGACTAACAACCATATTTACTCATTCATCTCCTTCTTGAAAGAGCTTATATATTCTTTGATAACATTTTCATCATAATTATTCTCTTTCATAAGAGTGATAAAATGTGAACCAACAATTGCACCATCAATAATATCCTCAAGCGGCTCTACGTCCCCGGCTGTTCTTATTCCAAATCCCATCATAACCGGAACAGGGCTGTTCTTCTTAACTTCCAAAAGATACTCTCTTATCTGCTTATGGAAATTAGCACCATTACCTGTAACACCCATCTGTGATACACAGTATACAAAGCCTCTTGCATTATTAACAATCATAGGTATACGCTGCTTAGATACCGGTGATACGAGCTGTATAAGAATTGGTGCAGCCTCATTTTCTGCAAGCACTGCATTAATCTCTTTCTGCTCCTCATATGGAAGGTCTGGTATAATAAGACCATCCACTCCGCACTCTGCACACATTTCGACAAATTCTTCAAGTCCGTAATGGTAAACTGTATTATAGTACATCATAAACACTACAGGTGTAGTAAGTCCTTCTTTTCTTACCTCTTTCATAAGTGTAAATATCTTTGTTAAGGTTGCACCCTTCTGTATTGCTTCATAAGATGCTGCCTGAATAACTGGTCCGTCTGCTACAGGGTCAGAAAATGGTATTCCAAGCTCCATAACATCTATGCCTGCCTCCTGCTGTGCGAACATAATCTTCTTAGTTGTTTCCATATCTGGAAGCCCTGCTGTTGTATATGTGATAAATGCCTTTCTTCCTTCATTCTTTAAGACTGCCATTTTTTCTTCTATTCTATTCATTATTTGTTAGTCTCCTCTCCATTAAGATATTTCTTTACTGTGTGAACATCCTTATCGCCACGTCCTGAAAGACACATTACTATAAGCTTTCCCTTATACTCTCCCTGTGCCATTTTGAATACATGGGCAAGTGCGTGGGCACTCTCGATTGCTGGAATAATACCTTCCATCCGACAGAGTTCCATTAACGCATCCATACACTCAGCATCTGTAATTGATACATATTCTGATCTTCCTGAGTCTCTTAAATATGCATGTTCCGGACCTACACCCGGATAATCAAGACCTGCTGATATACTGTGGGCAAGCTTGATATTACCAGCCTCATCCTGTAATAAATATGACTTCATTCCATGAAGAACGCCCGGTTCTCCAAGTGCCATAGCAGAAGCGTGCTTTCCTGTATCTATTCCAAGTCCACCTGCCTCAACACCGATAAGCTTTACATCTTTATCATCTATAAAATCAGCAAACATTCCTATTGAATTAGAACCGCCGCCAACACAGGCAACTACTGCATCAGGAAGTCGTCCTTCCTTTTCTAATATCTGTCTTCTTGCCTCTGTTGATATTATTCTTTGGAACTCTTTAACCATTTTAGGATATGGATGAGGGCCTACTGCTGAACCGATTATATAAAATGTATCCTCCGCTCTCTCAGCCCACGTTCTTATAGCTTCGTTAGTTGCATCCTTAAGTGTTGCACTTCCTGTCGTTACTGCCTGAACCTTTGCACCAAGCATTTCCATTCTGAATACATTAAGTGACTGCCTTTCTATATCTTCAGCACCCATATATACTGTACATTCCATTCCAAAAAGTGCTGCTCCTGTAGCTGTTGCAACACCATGCTGTCCAGCACCTGTCTCGGCTATAACCTTAGTCTTTCCCATTCTCTTAGCAAGAAGTATCTGACCTATAACATTGTTAATCTTATGTGCTCCTGTATGGTTTAAATCTTCTCTTTTAAGATATATCTTAGCACCATACTTCTCGCTTATTCTCTCTGCATAATATAAAGGTGTTTCTCTTCCTACATACTCTTTAAGATAGTACATATATTCTTTTATGAACTGAGGATCTTTAATAGCCTCATCAAATGCCTTCTCTAACTCATTAAGTGTATTCATCAATGATTCAGACACATACTGTCCGCCAAACTCTCCATAATATCTGTTATCCTGCATAATTGTTCCTCTTTTCCTTTAATTAAATATTACCCCCAGCAAGCTTTGATAAGCTTTTCTGGCTTTATACCATAAATCTACACTGTTAATTATTAACAGTATTTATAAATGCTTTGACTTTACTTTCATCTTTGCCTTTAATAAGCACATCTTCATATTCAACACCAGAGCTTATATCAACAACATCAGGCTGTACGCATTTAACTGCCGCCGCAACATTGCCACTGTTAAGACCTCCTGCAAGAAATAACTTTTTTTCTGTTATCTCAAGCTCTTTAATACTGTTCCAGTCAAACGTCTTACCTGAACCTGGAACACCTGCATCAAGCAGTATTCCTGCAACTTTATCAAGCTTCTGACATTCATCAACCTGTTCCCTAACTGTATTAATTATGTCGTCAGTTTTATCTGCATTATTGCTATCTGATATATTAACTGCCCTTATAATTGGAATTGTGTCTGCCTCATATACAGCCTTTTCAAGTGTGCCGTGAATTTGAATATAATCAAAACCTGCTTCCTGTATTTTATACAACTGTTCCACTGTTGGTGACACTGTAACAGCTACAGCTTTTATGTCTGATTTTTTCAATATATCAACTATTATCTTAGCTTCTTTTATCGTTACATCTCTTTTGCTCTTTGGATAAAATACAACAACACCGCCATAATCAGCACCATATTTTATAAGAAGTCCCGCGTCTGCTTCACTTGTAAGCCCGCATATCTTCACTTCAACAGGAGAAGCTATTTTTTTGCCTTTAAAAGCTCCTTATCGTATGTATCTTTAAATTCTCTTATAAGCTCTTTAGGATTAAGTGCTTCCATAAGCACTGTTCCGCAAAGCAACGCATCTGCCCTGCTGTCAGCAAGCGGCTTAACATCTTCACTGCCTTCCACCCCGCTCTCAGATACAAGAATCTTTCCTTCTTCTCTCATCTTAGGTGTCACCATATCTGAAAGCTTCTTAGTTGTATTAAGATTAACTTCAAATGTCTTTAAATTACGGTTATTAATTCCAATAATCTTAACGTCAAGATTTATCATACGCTGCATTTCTTCCGCATCGTGAACTTCACACAGCACATCAAGTCCAAGACTGTATGCCAGATCATATAACTTCTTGAATGTCTTATCATCAAGTATTGCGGCTATCAAAAGAATTGCATCTGCACCTATAACTTTAGCTTCATATACCTGGTATTCATCAATTATAAAATCTTTTCTTATAACCGGAAGATTAGTCAGGCTTCTGATCTGCTTAAGATATTCTGTGCTTCCATTAAAATGATCTTCCTCTGTAAGACACGATATAGCATCTGCACTCTCACTATATTGTCTTATTCTTTCAGTCAGGTCTATCTTATTATCCATCTTTCCGTGGCTTGGAGAAGCCTTTTTAAACTCTCCTATTATTGATAACCCACTCTTTCTTAAGGCATCATAAAAACTTATGCTCTGTCTTTTAGAATTAAGTGCTTCATGCTTCATATCCTCTTCACTTATAGCATTTTTATGTTCTACAAGTCTTTTCTTCTTATCTTCTACAATAACGTCAAGAATCATATTATCTCCATTTCTACACATTTATTAATCAGATATTGCCATTAACAAAATTCTCTATCATTCTTTTTCCGTGTTCAGTATATATTGATTCAGGGTGGAACTGTAAACCGACAACCGGATATTTCCTATGCTTAACTGCCATAATCTCTCCGTCATCAGTTCTTGCAATTACCTCAAGCTCATCTGGAAGTGTACCCTCTATAATCGCAAGTGAATGATATCTTGCAACCTTTACAGGCGATGGAATTCCTTCAAATATACTGCTTCCATTATGAATAACCTCTGACTGCTTGCCGTGCATTAACTGCCTGGCATATGAAACTGTTGCACCAAATGCAACACCTATGCTCTGATGTCCAAGGCATATGCCAAGTATAGGTTTCTTACCTGTAAAATGCTTTATCACCTCAACACTTATGCCTGCCTCTAAAGGGCTCTTAGGTCCGGGAGATATAACTATTGACTCTGGATCTAACGCTTCAATCTCCTCTATTGTTATCTTGTCATTTCTTACTACCTTTATATCATTGTTAAATATACCTATAAACTGATAAAGATTATATGTAAATGAATCGTAATTATCAATTAAAAGAATCATAACTGTTCCTCCTTAACAAGTGTCTTGGCAAGTGCCATAACTTTATTACAGCACTCCATATATTCAAGCTCTGGCTTAGAGTCTGCTACAATTCCAGCTCCTGCCTGAAGATATACATAGTCACCTTTCTTTATCATAGTTCTTATTGTAATACAGAAATTCATATTACCGCCAAAATCAAGGTAACCTGTTGCTCCTCCATAAAGACCTCGTCTTACAGTTTCCAATTCATCTATAATCTCCATAGCCCTTATCTTAGGTGCTCCGCTTAATGTACCTGCTGGAAGGAATGATGATACAAGGTCAAGAGGATGATATTCTCCATTTCTTCTTCCCTCTACCAACGATACTATATGCATTACGTGTGAGTATCTCTGCACATTCATAAACTTTGAAACTCTCACTGAACCTAACTCACTTATCTTACCACAGTCATTTCTTGCAAGATCAACAAGCATTACATGTTCTGCTCTTTCCTTCTCATCACTAAGAAGCTCATCTTCTAATGCTATATCTTCCTCCTTAGTTCTCCCACGTCTTCTTGTTCCAGCTATAGGACAGGTATATACTTTAGAATCTGTCTGCTTTACTATCATCTCTGGTGAGCTTCCTATTATTTCAAAATCCCCAAAATTATAATAATAAAGGTATGGTGATGGGTTAAGCTTTCTTAACTTCTCGTAAAGATTAAAACCTGTCTGTTTTGTCTTGACTGTCCATCTCTGTGATAATACTGTCTGGAAAATGTGTCCTTCTTTTATATAATTCTTAATCTTCTCAACCTTCTGGCTGTATTCATCTATCGTGTCCGATTTTTTCACAATCTGGCCATCAAGCTCCATATCAATCTCTTCGTTATGATATTTACCAACGCCTTCTCTTGCTGTCTTTATAAGTTTCCCAGCTTCCTTTAATGCTCTTGCTCTGCCTTCTTTGCTATCTTCATCAAGAACTACTGCTGTAAATGTTTCAGCCTCGTGGTCGATTGCTATGAACTTTGAAGCTAACATAAGTTGTATTGTTTCTATGCCTATCTCATCTTCATTATCATCTGGGAGATTCTCTGTATATCTTATATAATCATATCCAAGACTTCCAACAAGTCCTCCCATAAATTCAAGTTCTTCTGCATCTTTTATTATTTCAAATTCATCGAAATATTCTTTTAATCTTATAAGTGGATTACCTTTCCTTACTTCCCTGCTGCCATCTAATTTGGTAATTACAAGGCTGTCCCTATCTGACTGGATAATCTCCTGTGGGTCAACTCCCATAAATGTGTATCTGCCATTTTCCTTATCATTACTCTCCATAAGAAAGCCCTTCTTTTCTCTTCCAAGTCCCTTATAAAGCTCAATAGCTGATTCATTAACAATACTTACTGTCTTTTTGTATGCTTTTAATCTTCTCATACACCAATCCTCACTTCTTATTAATCTTCCTGTCAGATAGCCGACTTTTTTCTTATCGCTTAGAGTTTATTATGTAAAAAGACATTTCATATTACACAAAAAAGTCCCCGACAGGAAATTCCTGTCAGGGACGATAAATCTCGTGGTGCCACCCTTATTCACAAGTACATTCAACTACATATCATAATATATTATATCACTTATGCTGTGCATATTATATACACATAAAATGCTTTACAAGCCTTTAAGTGAAACCGAATAATTCATATTACTATTATATGTATATACAGCATATATGGCAATCATATACAGTGTTATAATTATAATATAACTATAAGCTGTTATACATATAATGTTATTAAAATATACTTATCTCATTATCGGATACTATTATATCCTCCCTCTATAACGTGAGGACACGTCACAGACTACTAGGCTGTTACGCTGTTAATCTGTGCATCTCCCAAGCCCATTCCTTTATGACTCCCATACCGGCTTTCCATCACCGCCAGCTCTCTGTAATGTTCCTTCATAAAGTACTATCTTGTTCGCAGACTTTAGTGTATTAAAATGTTGAAGTTATGATAGCACTAACTAACCAATACGTCAACCCCAAAAATTAAATTTTCCACTACATTAATTTCTCAACTACATCAAATTTTTCCACTACATCAATTTCTCAACTACATCAATTTCTCCAACTGACATTTCTGTATCATCATCTTCTTTTTCTTCCCAGCCCTGTGCATTTTTATTTTTATTATTAGCTGCCTTTTCCTTTGCCTCTTTCTCTATATTAGGAAGTGCTTTATACTCGTCAGACTTTCTGAACTCCTTATATACATCATCATATGCTGCCATAATTTCTTTCCTGGCTGGGTCATTCTCACTTATTCTTGACATAGCCTGTGTATATATGTCTGCCGCTTTTTCCTTTGACGTAGCACTTTTAAGTTGTTTCTTTAACGACTCTCTTAATACCTGAACCTTTGCCGCCTTGGCATAAGTCACAGGGTCGTTCTTTCTTAAATACTGCATTTCGTCTGCACTAAGCTTCTTACCCGACTCTAACTTACGGTACAGCTTCTGTACGAATTTCTTTTTTTCTTCTTCACTCATTCCGGTTGTCGGGTCAAATATAGAATCAACCGCTTCCTTTAACTGCAAACCTATTGATAATGTATCAAGCTTTGTGTTCTCATCCTCATTTTCATTTTCGGTGTCATCTTTTCTGTACTTTTTAAAAAGATTATTGATAAGCCTTGTAGTTTTATTAGTGCTTTGGGCTTTATTATTGTTGTACAATGCCATACGGCAGCTATTTACTGCTGAGTTAATCTGTTTATCTTGTGTATTCATACTTACCTCCCTGGACATTCAAAAAAAGAATGTGCAAAGCACATTCTCGCGCCGAGTGCGGTCGCTTGCGACATACTACATCTTCGTGCGAGTGCGCATTATCGGCACATAGTGCCTTTTATGTAATAGGGAATTCTATCGGAATTACCTATTACATAAAAAAGATGGCACTGATAAAAAGTGCCATCCGTAGCGTATATTTAACATCCGTGTTATTATATATTTCATTGGTCAGCCGTATAAGCTTACGGCTTATTATTTACGAATAATATATCGTACAAAATATATAATACCTTAATATTAATACATAAAATAATTATAGCAGAATTTTTTTAAATATAGTCTTTAGCCACTCAAGATTACTTTTCAAGTAATATAATTACAAAAGAATATCTTTAAGCTCTTTAAAGCTGTCTATTACCCCAACATATAAAGAAGGTTCAACTTCACCAAAACCATACTCGGCATATATAAAGTCTATTTCAGCTTCCCTTGCCGCATTGGCATCACCTGCTGTATCACCGACATATACCGGATTGCTAAGATTATTTCTTTCTATAAGTGTTCTGTTGCTTACTGCCTTTGGTGCTCTTGTTCTGCCCCAGCACTCTGTATCACTAAAATATTTTTCAAGCTTATGTGCCTTTATAAATGCTTCAATATATCCGTCCTGACAGTTGCTTACTATATACAATGGATATTTTGTCTTAAGCTCTTTAAGTGTTGCCTCAAGCTCTGGAAATAACACTCCACCCATCTTTTCAAGATATCCATTTTCAAATTCGCACAGCTCGTCCATAAGTGCATTTCTTACTTCTTCCTTCTCATCAGGAAACAGCTTTGCCGCAATATCATACATAGGAAGTCCCATACACTGTCCCAGTTCTTCTATTGTTATAGGCTCTCTTACTATCTCTTTATGTCTGTCTAATATAATATTCCACGCTTCACATATAGGCTTTGATGAGTTCCATAATGTTCCGTCAAGGTCAAATATTATGCTGTCATACTTGTTTTTTAAATCCATATTCTTCTCCATTTTAATCATCATTTCTGTTCCTGCTTTGTGCACATAACGATTTTAATTCATAATATTAATTCATAAATTACGCATTTTCAAGACATCTGTCTAACTCTGCAAGTACTCCTTCAAGCTGTTGTTCATTAGTTATATCATATACAATAGAAAAACAATCCTTTGCAAGTGCATATTCCTTATCCTGAAGCATTAACTCTCCAACCCTGTATACAATACCGATCGTCTTAGAGTCCGGACCCGGCTCAACATTTTCTTTATCAAACATAGCCTGCATTGTACGGATATCATATTCTTTATCATCCTTAGTTACGCCCTTATCTTTGGCTTCCTTAAGTGCATTTTCTATATAATTAAGCTCTGAATCTGCATTATCTGTGTGGTAATAGATATTACTGTATGTGTAGCACGCCTTTGCCATATCTGTGTTGTATGATGAAAGATAATAAAAGCCCATATTTCTGTAATACCTTGCCATAGTTGCCCTTGTACAGCAAAATCTATATGCCTGCTTAGTGACATCAAGGTATCTTGACATCATATTAAGGTATTTGTAACATTCTGCAAGCCCAAGATATGAATCCAAATCAACCGGATTCCAGCATAGTGCTTTCTTGTAGGCATCTTCTGCCCTCTTGTACTTTTGAAGCTTCACGCATAAATCAGCATAAGTCCTGTAATATTCTGCAATTGGAAGCTCTGGCATAAGTATTTCTTCCTGTGGCTCAAAATAGCACGCATATATATAATATTCCATAATATGATTAGTACACAGCCATATTGTATCCGTACCTTCTGACTTTCTTACATTAAGGTCATTATCCAGCATACCAGCTTTTCTTTTATCTTCGTATTCAAGCTCTATGACATCTAACACCTTCATAAGTATATCTGCCGCTTTATCATAATCTCCTGAATTAAATACTTCCTCATAATCTCCATACTGACTCTTTAATTCATTAAGCTTTGTGTAATCCATTTTAATTTTTCCCTTCCCGGATATTATAACTTTTAATATCTTTTCTTGTAATTCTGGCTTTTTTCTTTTCTTGATATTCTGCTACAAGGATTGCTATGCTTCTTTCTGGTACGCATACGCTTCTTGCTTCTTTATCAATAAACGCTTTATCCTGCCCATCATTCGTGGCTGCTATTATCTTAAAGCTGCTGCTTCCCTCAACCTTTGGCAGGGCAAGATTGTGCTTTTCCCAATGCATATTATAAGCTATGTATATAAGACTTCTCGACTTATCATCTGAGTAGGAATTGCAATACATAATTCCTATCTGCCTGCAATAATTCTCCATATCAGCATACCACGCATTGCCTCCGTGATATGACATATCTGGATAGCCTAATGATTTGGAGTCACTTAACGAAAGACTTTCCCTGCTGTGAAGAATACCATATTTCTTTCTTAAGGCAATAAGCTTCTTAGTCCATTCCAATATCTGCATTGAATCATTGCTTGTTCTCCAGTTCACCCACGAAAGCTCACTGTCTATGCAATAAGGGTTATTATTTCCCTGCTGGGTGTTCATAAATTCATCTCCCGCAAGAATAAGCGGCGTACCCTGCGATAATATAACCATAACAAGAGCATTTTTAATCTGCTTAATTCTTAACTGTCTTACCTTAAGCTTTCTCGTACTGCCTTCTTCGCCGCAATTCCAGCTGAAATTATAATTCTCACCATCTCTATTATTCTCGCCATTAAGCTCGTTATGCTTGCGGTCGTAGCTCACCAGATCATACAGTGTAAAGCCATTATTACTTGCCACATAATTGATAACCGCAGCATTATATGGATTAGCACCTGCCATATTAATAAATGGCCTTAACATATCCTCATCACCTTTTAAATAACGCCTTATTGTATTCTGTGCATCATTATTACAGCTTGCCATATGCTTATATGTACCCCTGTCTGAATTCCAGCCGACAGTAATTATCTTTGTATCTGCAAGCTGTGGATCTGCTGCCAGCACATTTAGGGAATGTTCATCACAGTACAGGTGCACTCCGTCTATATGGTATTCCATTACCCAGTACCTCACGCAGTCAAGAATATATGCCGTTTTAACACCGTCAAAGAAGAATTCCATCACAACTTCAATTCCGTTATTATGCAGGCATTTTACCATATTCTTGAATTCTGTCGTGTAATCATTATATTTACCTGCCTTTTCACTAATATTATCCTCTGCTGGTATACTGTAAGATGCCTTAGGTGCATAATAAAATGCCTTTGTATAGCCCCAGCAGTTAAGCTTTTCTGCCTTTTTAGTAACAGTATTATTATAAATGCTTCCTTTTATCACACCATATCTTAAATATTCACTGCTGTCTATGAATTGAGGAAATCTGTATGCCTCATCAAATTCATATGCCGGCATAAATTCAAGCGTAGTAATACCAAGTTCCTTAAGATATGGTATTTTCTCTACAATCCCCCTGAATGTCCCCTTTGCCTTTACCTTTGATGACCTGCTTTTTGTAAATCCTCGCACATTAAGCTTATAAAAAACACAGTCATTATATGGCAGATGCAGTGGCACATCACATTCCCAATTAAAGCTTTCAAGCTTTACCGGACTTAAATGTAATGTATTTTCCCCCTCAACTCCAAATACTTCACAGCCTGTAACCGCCTTGGCATAAGGATCAACAATATATTCATCATCAGCCTTGTAACAATACAGCATTCTCTCTATATTATCATCACACACACATACAGAATGTACTGTCCCCATTCTTTTTTTTAACGGAATTTCCTCTTTTAATTCAAGAGTATCCCTATCAAAAAAGCATAGTTTTATATCCGTATCCGTACTACAATCATAAGCAAAATTATATCCATTTTCTATCCTGTTACACCCCATAATACAAGGGTTACCACTCTCACATCGCATAATATGCCTCCATTTCAACTGTCTTATACTTTATCATAATAATCCAGTATAATCAAATTCTGGAATAAAGCTTTCATCTGCTGTACCGCCCTCTTGTATAAAGCCGTTGACAACACCTAATTCAATGGCATAATCTACAACCTCATCATATTCTTTCTTAGTGACCCTCCTGTTAAGATTATCGTATTCCTTAATTCTGTTTATCGGTGTGTACTGGTTCATAATGCTTATGTATATGTCATCTTTATATGTATCATACAGGTACTTGATTACAGCCTTGGAGTCTTTCACACACGCAGGCAGAAGAAGATGTCTTACTATGACACCTCTCTTCATAATCTGCTCTTCAACATACCCCTCTTTTACGAGTTCATCTTCTGCTGTAAAGAATACCGGCTTACCTGTCTGTCTTATCATTTCTTCTAATGCTTTCTTCGCAGTTTCTGTATAATCAGCAGCATATGAATACTGCTGTGAAAGCCTGCTGTCCATATATTTAAAATCCGGCAGATATACATCCACTATGCCATCTAACATTCTTAATGTTTCAACATTTTCATATGCACTTGTATTGTATACAACCGGTATTCTAAGTCCTTTATTTCTTGCCTTTTCTATTGCCTTTATTATTGGAATTGTAAAATGTGTTGGCGTTACAAGATTAATATTATCAGCCTTATTATCCTGCAGACGAAGCATAACATCGCTCAGCTCATCTACAGATAATTCCTTTCCAACCTTTGCAGAAGCTATATCGTGATTCTGACAGAATACACATCTTAATGTACAGCCCGAAAAGAATATAGCACCACTTCCACGCTCTCCTGATATGCAGGGTTCTTCCCACATATGAAGTGCAGCCCTTGCCGCCATAATTTTATCATTCATAAGACAATAACCTTTATTATGTGTTCTGTCAATATTACAACGCCTTGGGCATATATTGCATTTGTTATCTGGCTGTGTGCTTAGTGTCATCATAATCCTCATTTCTGCATATGTTTACTATTCTGCATATCTTTATTGTTCTTCTATTTACTCTTCTTTATTCATAAGCTCTTTTATCTTATTGAATGCGTGGCTTATTCCGCCTACTTCATTAATAAGCCCGGCTTTCACTGCATCTTCTCCTACAAGAATTGTTCCTAAATCCTTTGTAAGCATTTCTGTATTCATCATCATATTCTCTACTTCTTTTTCTTTTGTGTCGCTTTTTCTTGCAATAAATGAGACAATTCTTTTCTGTATGCGTTCAAAATAATCATAAGTCTGTCTTGCACCTATTATATTTCCATTCATTCTCACCGGATGTACTATCATTGTAGCTGTTGGAACAATAAATGAATAATCTGTGCTTACAGCAAGAGGAACACCTATACTGTGGGAATCTCCTATAACAAGAGATACCGTTGGCTTGTGCATTGACGCAATCATTTCGGACAATGCAAGACCTGCACTTACATCTCCTCCGACCGTATTCATTAAAAATAATACTCCACCTATTGCATCATCATTTTCCACCGCAGCAAGCTGTGGAAGCAGATGTTCATACTTGGTTGTCTTGCTTGCAGCTGGAAGATTATCGTGTCCTTCTATCTCACCTATTATTGTAATTAGCTTAATCTTCTTTCCATTTTTATCCTCAAGCACAACCTGTCCATCTTTATTATCACTATCTTCACTCATATATGTGCTAACTCCTTTACAATATTCCTGACCTTTCATAAAAATCCTGGCCTGTACAATACTATGCCAGCACACCCCAGAACACTTCTGTTAAAGAATGTACTGACTTATCATCTTATAACATTGCCAATATTGTAAATATTATGCCAAATATTCTGTATCCTCAAATATTTATTTTATAATTATCTGGAACCGGTCTATCTTCCTGCCTATAATGCCTGCATAACCGTCCTGTCCATTGTCTGTTTCATTGTCTGTCTGATAAGAATAATAATCCATATTCTTTCTGCTTACCCTGTAATACGCATAATGATATCTTCCGTCTTTTAATGTTGCATATGGTGTCGCTTCATTTATAAGCAATGATGCCGGTGTATAATAATACACTTCAACCGCCTCAATCTCAGCTCCATTTCCTGCATAACCATTATAATAATCATTAATATCTGAATTCCTGCTGTCAACATATGAAAGCCACTTGCCACCGGCATATACTCTGTATACAGCATAACCTTTATCAGTTGATAAGGTTATTCCAGTTATTCCAGTCCCCTGTATTCCTGCATAATCTTCATCATTAACTACCTCAGGAAGCCAGTAACTGCCTCTAATCTGTGCCCTGTAGATTACATTTACATTGGTATCAACATTTACTGCTTCAATTGCAGAACTTCCAGCTGCTTTATCTATACGTTCTATATCCTCTCCGTTATCGTCTGTATCTGGTCTATCTTTAAATGGTGAGCTGTAATCTGCATAAAATATATTGCCATCAAATTCGTGCCCATCTATTAAGTATGCTCCAAACTGCCACATCATACAATCCATACCAGGTTCTTCTATACCCCAGTGTGCAAGCCACATATTAAAACCTCTGGTATTCGCAAGCCGCTCCAAATTTAGTACATTTTTATAATAATTATAGTTAGCATATACGCCTGTCGTATAGCCTTCTTTATCCATAGCTTCAATAAATTGTATACAAAAATCCGTTAAAAGCTCACCATCTTTGTATACATCAAGTCCATTACTCTCCTTGTATCCGTCTGCATCTTCCATATCAAACCATACGCCACGGACAGGACTTCGCCCCTGCAACATTCTTAGTGTATGATTAATCTCCGATGTCACTTCATCACTTGTAAGTGCATAACTGTATATATACACACCATAAGGTATTCCAAGCCGCTCACATTCATTCATATTACGGATTGCCTGCTTATCATCTTGTCCTTCAATATCATTACCATAACCAATTCTTATTATGACACCTTCTATATGCTCCTCTATCCTGTTCCAGTCTATCAGACCATCGTGACTGCTTACATCTATCACAACTGCACTTACGTTAAACACGCTTATGGTAATCATTATTATACTAAGAACAAGCGATACAACAATAGCTGTTAAATGTGTACTTCTGCCCTGTGCTTTATTATTGTCCTTCTTGCTATGTGTAAATTTCGGACTTTTTATCATAAGACATACCACCTCCTTTATATACATATAAAGGATATACCTTGTGTAAGAATACATCTTTAAGCAAGATATATCCTTAATATATGTTATTCTAAAAGGAAGGCTTCGTGCCTGTTAATCAGTCTATATATTCTCTGTTAATTCCACTCTTCATCTCAAGCAGCTTCTCAAATACTTCTTTATTATCAAGTACAATTATACACAGCTTATCTCTTGCTCTTGTAACCCCCTGATACAGAAGCTTTTCTAATATATCATCATTATTGTCTTCTACATCAGCAACTAATTCCCCGTACTCGTTATAACGGAATTTGCCATCTATAACTGTAAGCACCTTATCGAATTCTTTTCCTATATAACGGTAGGCATTGAACTGCCTTGTCTTATATCTTTCATTTATATCTTTATATGACTTCTCATAATCTATGTAAATGTACTGCTTTGCCCTGTAATATGCTTTAAGCTTTTTAAATTCATTAATACTGTTAGCATAGGCAATTGTTACACAATCATACTCATAGCCCCTGCCGTGCTTGGTAAGGTCAAATAAATTACGCACAAATTCCGCAAGTTCTGGATTGGTTCTTATCTTATCTGAAAGAAAATATTTCTCTTCTGATAATTGTTCTATCCTTTTGTCCATTGCCCTTAACTGTTCATGTCTTGATAATACCTGATCACAGTCATAGAACATAATAATCCTGCCGGCATTACATTCCTTAAGCCACTCAAACTGGTCATCGTGCATTCGCTGTGTTTCATCTACAAGCACATAATCATAATCTTTGATATTGTCTTCATTAACAAATTCTTTAGAGGTTATTATTGTAGTGTTACTAATGGTATTCTGCAATATATCTATATTAGGTGTCCTTCTGCCAAAATGTATTATACATTTTGATAGTTCTTTGGGAAGCTTGCGCACTGTATCATACAGAAGAAGTGTCTTTCCTGTTCCAGCTTCACCCTTTATTGAATAATATCTGACTTCTCTATTATTAATAAGGCTGTTAAGGAACTTCCTGCTCATAGCCTCCTGCTGATTCGTAAGAAAATACTGGTGTCTTGCAAATCTTTCTGGTGAATTAACTGGCGATATAAGATAGTCTTTAGCCTTGAACAGACTTTCAATATTGTATTTCATACACTTCTTTATCATTCTTATATCAGTCACAAGCTCTGTAAAATCAGCCATGACAAGTGTATATGTATCATCACATAGTTCTAATCTGTATAATGTATTGGTATCTAGAATAAATGTATACGAATATATATTAGTAGTTACTGGACTTAAGTAATATCTGTTTCTTACAAGCTGCTGCTTTATTCTGTCCTCTCCTACATCTTCACTTTTAAGCTCTATATTAAGAATACATTTTCTGTTAGACGAAATCCTTAATAAATCAAATTCCTTGCTTATATGTGCAATCGTATATGAATAGAAATAGTTATCCAGATCCTCTAACCTTGCACCAGCTTTAATCAATTCCCTTACAAGAATAATAAGTGACTCTTTCTCTCTTATCCTTGTCCTCTGAAAATCTTTTCTCCCCGACAAAATATATTCATACTCAGCAAAATCCTCATTATCACTAACTCTTGTGAGATTATAAATATTAATCGAGTTCATACACTCACCTGCCTTTATAGTAAAATAGAGCATACTATACTTTATAATATGTATGCTCTATCAACTCCGGCACTATAGTATATATTAACACTCTCCAATATCCAATAATTATATAACTATCGCGATATTGTAATAGCAATATTAATATTAACACTATATTACGCCGCTATATATTCTACTGTCTGTATCCGTTAGGATTATGGCTCTGCCAGTTCCAACTGTCTTTACACATATCTTCAAGTGTCTTCTTAGCTTCCCAGCCTAGAACCTTAGCCGCTTTAGAGGCATCAGCCCACGAATCAGGTAAATCTCCCGGTCTTCTGTCACCAATCACATAATTAATCTTAACACCTGTTGAACTTTCAAACGCATTAACTATCTCAAGTACACTATAAGGAGTTCCCGTTCCTAAGTTAAATATCTCAACACCCTTATGTGACTGTGCATATTCAACAGCCTTAAGATGTCCGCAGGCAAGATCTACAACGTGTATATAATCTCTTCTACAAGTACCATCTGGTGTATCGTAATCTCCGCCAAATATTGTAAGCTGCTCTCTTCTTCCTGCCGCAACCTGTGATACATAAGGCATAAGATTATTAGGAATTCCCTGTGGGTCTTCTCCAATCTTACCTGATGGATGTGCTCCAATTGGATTGAAATAACGAAGAAGTATAACTGTAAGCTCTGAATCTGCATTAGCACAATCTGTAAGAATCTGCTCCATCATAGCCTTAGTCCATCCATATGGATTAGAGCATGCACCTCTTGGCATAGTTTCAACATATGGAGGCTTCTGTTCTCCATATACTGTCGCTGAAGATGAGAATACAATCTTCTTAACTCCTGCTTCTTTCATACACTCAAGAAGTGTAAGTGTTGTATCAATATTGTTACGGTAATACTTAGCTGGAAGTCTCGTTGACTCACCAACTGCCTTAAGTCCAGCAAAATGTATTACACAATCAATCTTATTATCAGCAAATATCTTAGTCATAGCTTCTTTGTCTTTAACATCAGCCTCATAAGATACAATACTTTTTCCAGTTATCTCTTCCACTCTCTTTATTGATTCAGGACAACTGTTACTGTAATCATCAACTATAACAACATCATGTCCTGCATTAAGTAATTCAACTGCTGTATGTGAACCTATATATCCAGCTCCACCTGCTAATAAAACAACCATATGTACCTCCCAATCTTTCTTTGTAATTATTATAACATACCTAAGCCAGTAATCAATGTCAAGAAACAACTATATATGTATTTTTTACTGTTTCTAATGCTTCTTTAAATATCTTTCTTTGAAGCAGCTTTGTATTATCCTCAAACTGCTCTTTCAGTTCATCTGCCTTATTAATATCTCCCAGCCTGACATACATATTATAATCAACTGCAATATTATAACATTCTACAAATGTATAATAATCCTTCTCATCTTCAGATATACTTTTACCAATACCCTTATTATAATTAACCTTCTTAGAAAGTCCCGCATAATCTTTTTCTATAAAATCATTAAACAGACTCTCTTCTTCATATCCGGCATATCTTCCCTTGACTCTATATATCTCGGCTGCTGTATCTGCTATCGGAGCAATGGATATTATGAGCAATATTGCAGATATAATATATAACAGCACAAATGGATTAAACTTTTTCTTTCGCATTATCCGTATATCCTCCTTGTTAGAAGTGTAAGCACCTCTGTCTGATTCATATCCGGCAATTTCGCAATATCGTCATCTGTGAAATCGCAGTAAGCTTTGATAAATAAGTGTGCCTTATCAAGTATATTCTCTGCATAAGACTGACTTTCTTTACTTCTGCTCGTATCAAAGGAAACCAGCCTGTTTATGGTGTCCTCTAAATCCACTATTGATCTTGCAGCTCTGTTAAGACTATCGTCCCACGAATAAGATGATGAATCGCCTTCTGCTTCTTTTATCCCACATATTGCCCTTCTTATTTCAAGATAATCATATAAAATGCTATAGAAGCTGCTCCAGCCATATTTATAATCATCTGTTATAATAATACGGTCTGCTGTTTCATACAGCTCATAAAGTGTTCCATAATCTTCATTATCAAGCAGCTCTCTAAGCTGTATCTGAATTTCATCATTATGTTCTTTGTTATATTTTTTGTTGAAATTCTCCGCCAATCTATATCCCAGCATTGAATTATTAGCTATAAGAGCTGCTGCAAGAACTATTGCAGATAACATAACAACCGCAATTGGTGTTATATTCTTCACAAACCACTTACTATTGCTTATTACTTTGCTTCTGGTTCTATTAAACTTCTTGTCATAGTTCTCCATATCATTGACATGCTTTAAAGCCTGCTCATTAGGAGAACCACAATTAGGACAGAACTTTTGATTAAGCTGAAGCGGCGCACCACAATTATTACATTTCATCTTCTACTCCATTCTTCATAATACTTATCTTCATATGATTGTCCAAGCTTATAATCATAATAACCATCTGGATATAATTCATCTATCTGCTGCCTTATATCATCTTCTGATAATCCAGCATAATTAACCAGGTAGTCTCTGGCATTCTCTACCCACATATCTATTATCTGTCTGTCCTCTTTAGAACAAGTCATATAATTTCTATTAGCATATGAGCCTTTATTTTCTTTCATATTTACAAGGTCAAGAGCATGCCTATAGCCATTCTTAAACTGGTATTCCATTACCTCTGCTTTATCCTGTCCTTTAACATTCTCGTATACCTTTGAAAAAGCATCATAATACCAGTCATATAGCTGTATAAAATTATAATGTTCCCAGCTTGCCATAAGGCTTGTATTCCCATCATAATTTCTTATTATATCTCTGGCTTCTGAATATCTTTGAAGTGTATACAATTCATCAAGTTTAGCAGAATTGTCATCGTACCAATCCATAGCTTTATGAATCTCATTACGTTCTTTTCTTGAATCGTTATACTGCTTATAATCAAAACGTCCTATAGCTACTCCTATTACTAAAGCAGCAGCCGTTCCAATCAATACATATCCGATACTTTTGGCTATGCTTAATAAAGCATATCTTCTTACATTCTTATCAAGATTATCCATATCACTGTTAATCTTATATAAGTCGTTCATATACTTCTTCTCTGAAGCCTCGTACTGCATAGCACCACAGTATGGGCACTTTGTATCTTCACTGCTAATATCTGCTCCACAATTACTGCATATCATACATATCCCCCTTATATTAGAATAATGTCAGCTGGGTGTAGGTTAATTCTAAATTAATATTCTGTATAAATTCTTCTAATTGCTGTATGTTAGATAAAACACTTACATTTTTACTTTGTTCTAAGTATTCATTACCCGATGAACACTTAACAAGTCTATGACTATAACAAGCTATTCTTTTAAATTGTTCCTCCGCATACTTAACAGTGTGCATTGTTCCACTGTTCATCTCTGCCTCAACAACTACTACACCTTGGCATATTCCACTTTGCAATCTATCTCTTTTTACATATTGGTATTTGTTTAGTGGTGTTCCAACATTATATTCGCTTATAAGACATCCGCCATTCTGAACTATCCTATCTGCTAAACTTCGATTAGACTTGGGCTGTATATTATCTAAACCACACGGCAATAAAACAATACATCTACCCCCATTATCTAAAGCACCTCTTAAAGCTTCTGTATCGCACCCTAATGCCAGACCATTCACAACATTTATATTATTTTTTGCAAGAAATGCACCTGTTTCATATGCAATTTTCAATCCATTTTCTGAGGCTTTTCTAGTTCCAATTACTGCAATATTTTTATATTTATTAATACATTCTATTGAACCATTATAATATAATATTGATGGCTTATCATTAATATTTTTTAAACCCTTAGGATATTTATTACTTTCTATTGTACAATTCTCTACAATCATATCTTCTATACTGCCTTTCCTAAAGCAAACATTTTAACTGTCTTTGCACCTTTTTCCATCAATATTTCCCTACAGGCATATAATGAATTCCCTGTTGTTGTGACATCATCCATAAGCAGTATTATGTCTCCATTAATATCAATACTATCTAATGTTGATATTGTCTTCATATGTACTTGTCTATCTCTGCATCCACCATATGCAAGCTTATCAATACTCTTTGTTCTCTGCAAATAATACACTTTATTCTTACGTCCATCAGCCGCAAGCATTTCACCTAACATTCCTATTCCACTTTCCTTCTTATCAGCATCACTGGATGGAACCACACATATAGTTACATCTTTACATATCTCTTCATTAATCAAATTATAGAAATACTTCACCGCCGACTGCTTTCCTTCTTTCAAATCAAGTATTCTGCCACTAAAAACATCAAAGTACGGATTCTTAATTCTGAGTTCCTTATTTTGCCAATATTTATGATAATTACTATATACTATTATATCATCAATTTCATCCCATTCTTTATTAACAAATATCATATGCTGTCCTCCAAATTCATAGCAAACTCACCAAACAATACATTTTATATTTATAATATATCAGTTTTTTGTGCATTTGTCAAACAAACGTTCTCTACTTTTATATCAGCTTAACATAATAAATGAGGCCTCCCTATTATACGGAAGCCTCATTTATTATATGTACAGATAGAAACCTTTTAAAATTCTATTCCATTAACCTTAAGTAATTCCCTTGCGCTTTCAAGTGAATCCTTACCTGTCTTATTCTTAATAGGTGCAAATTCGTAATTACGTTCAACTTCATATGGAACACAATTGTCCATCATCTCAACCATATCAAGAACAAGCTTTTCAAACTTATAGCCATTAGGTGTTTCTGGCTTAACAAGGTTATCATTCTCATCTATATAAGGTATCTTCTTTTCTACTATATGTAATGGAAGCTTTCTGTTAGCTATCTCAACAAGCTTGTTAAAGCTGAATAAATAATTAAGAATAACTCCAAATCCATATGTAAGCTCACCATCTTCTCTTCTCATATTGGCAAGTTCTTCTGACATCTCATAATACTCAATAATTGAAGGGTGTCCGTTTACCTTACACATTACACCTACCTTCTCGTCTGGTGCACATTTTCTAACAACCTTTGAACCACAATCTGCACCTGAAAGTATTGTTGCACCTACAAATGATGGGTCTGCAATTCTCTGTAAAATATTATCTACAGCAAATACATTTACCAATTCAATGCCCTTGCTTTCCATATCCTTATCAAGCCCTGCATCAATAAGTGATGTAAACCAGCCACCATTGCCATTAGGTGACATTGCAAGACTGTCAGTACTTTCCATATAAAGCTTACCATTATAATCTACAGATGGTGCCATACTCTGAATAAAGAACTTAACATAATCTTTATCATATCCAAAGAAGTTATGCTCTTCGAAAAATGCTACTGTATCATCATTATTCTTATCACTTGTCATAATATAAAGCGGCACATATGCACCTGATTGGTTAACTACATCTAATAAGTTATTAATCAACTGCTCAAAAAGGAATAAATCCTTATTGATACCTACATTAAGTGTTCCCTTTGGCTTATCAAGTCCAAGTCTTGTACCCTGTCCACCTGCAAGTAATACTGCGGCAACCTTGCCAGCCTTGATAGCCTCTATACCTTTAGCAGTATATTTATCCTTATTAGCTTTAATATCCTTTATCTCAACAGCTTCCAAAGGCTCTACTTTTCTATCAGATGAATTGTCCTCTGCTTTATGATTAATGCTTTCAACAACACTCCAGTCTATGCTTGCAACCTGTGCAATAAGCTTCTTAGCTGAAACTTCATCAAGAGCCTCAAGTCTTTTAATTACATGCTCCTGATTGTGTTCTTTTAACGCATTAATTGCTTCCTGCTTATTCATTGTAATTCTCCTCATATATTATCAAATGTTATTCTTGCTGATTATACAACTTTTTATAACGTAAAGCAAATAAACATTAAATCCTGTATGCCCATCCATTTACAATGTTATATCTTATACCATTATATACATATAAACCATTCTTTGAAAAATCCACTTTTCCATTCTCAATATAGAATTCTCCGTTCTCATTACTGGCTACTCCTGTAAAGTCAAAATTCACTTTACCGCCTTCTATTCGCCACCAGCCATTTTCATTATTGGCTATTCCTGTGTAATCAAAGTTGACCCTGCCACCTTCTATCTTCCACCAGCCATTTTCATTCTCGGCTACTCCGTAGTAATCAAAGTTAACTTTGCCGCCTTCTATTCGCCACCAGCCATTCTCATTCTCGGCTACTCCTGTGTAATCAAAGTTGACCCTGCCGCCTTCTATCTTCCACCAGCCGTTCTCGTTCTCGGCTATTCCGTAATAATCAAAGTTAACTTTGCCACCTTCTATTCGCCACCAGCCATTTTCATTAGGTCTTATACCTGTATAGTCATATCTTACTTTTCCATTTTCTACATATAACCAGTCTTTTCCATCATATGTAACATTAGTATATGAAGTATCCACTACTCCGTTTATTACATAATAATTATTCCCTGCATAGCTTACAAAGCCTGTATATGTCTTATCTGCCTGTCCATTATTAAAATATGTAAGCGTTCCATTAACATCTCTTAAACCAGTGTATGTATCTTTCTGCTTTACTGTTACTGTGCAGCTCGCAC
>ERZ773168.811-NODE-811-length-29725-cov-5.588675_pt1 | contig 29725 bp, 27 predicted proteins | sample MGYA00511261_ERZ773168 | MGnify/ENA primary metagenome ERZ773168 (study PRJEB29015, sample SAMEA2737855) | human gut metagenome | biome: human gut; feature: human-associated habitat; material: faeces | place: China | collected 2012 ... | reverse complement strand
AAAGCAGGTTCAGCAAAATAAGATCCCCCAAAAGGACCAAAGATTTTAGGACTTTATTAAAACGTTGGACTTCCTGCATGCACTTTATTTTTATAATTCTTATCTGGAATAATTACCTATTTTTTCAGTAATGCGAGTACAAACTGCGGTACTTTCCAAGCCATCTTTTCCAACTTGGTCAGAGTAGGCCATAATCCGTGTGAGACATATACCCTAATATCCTCTTCCCACATCTTCTTACGTTTAGCGCTATCAGTAGAAAGCCCACCCATACGCATTCGCACGACATATTCATTGAGATATGTCACCGTGAGTCCACCGGTCAACAGATAACGTACCAATAAGTCACTATCAGCTGCTATTTTATAACTCTCGTTATAAAGCCCCAGTCTCATCATTACATCACGTCGGATATAGCAAGTGGGATGAAGAGGAAGCCATCCATGACGCACTTTCCAAAGACGATACCCTCCCCCAATCCAGTTACGTACCACTTTATTCGTATTATCAGGATCCACAAAAAGACCGTCACCATACAAGAAATCGGCATGTGTACGTTTCATTCGTTCTACAATGCGCCCAATTACCCCATTATCATAGAAAAAATCATCCGAATGCAGCAATCCGATTATCTCTCCCGTAGCTACACGAATCCCCTTATTGATAGCTTCATACATACCATGGTCAAGTTCCGATATAATGATCGAGATACGATCTGCATATTCTCGAATAATATCCAACGAACCATCCGTACTGGAGCCATCAACCACAATAAACTCTATGTCATTATAATCCTGTGCTAAGACACTCTCGATAGCACTCCGAATCGTCGCCACACGATTAAAACACGATGTTATTATAGATACTTTCATAAGATTTTATTCTACATTAAAAAACTTACACATATCAAAAGATTATGAAAATTTCTCTTTCAAATATGCCTTTATCATTTCTTCATTCCATCCACACTGTTTCTTCAGTTCATACACCTTTACATCTACTAGCATTCTGTACCAAAAGCCTTGTAATATGTGCCAGATGAAACCTTCTTTACCATCAAGGAAACCACCCTTCAAAATATAACGGATAGTAAAGTTGACAAAAGGACGTATAAAGAGGGGGGATTTTATATATTTTATTTTTAACCAACGCTTGCGCTGTTCCTCCGTTCCGAAAAGTTTAGGTACTACTTCCCGCGCTTTGGTATCCATAGCATACTCTGTCATCAGCATATCAGCCATTTCACGAGTTGCATATCCGTTATGTTTATCTGTCCACCATGTCAAATTATTAAGATTGGCATCCACTTGATTGCCCATATTTACGGTAATGGATGTTCCATCAGTTAGACGAATGTGTTCATCCATCCATCTGTTTTCGCACTCTCCATGCCCTCTACGAAAGACTTTCAAATGATAGCTAGGATACCAGCCACCATGAAACAATGGATGGCCCATAAAGTCAATGCGTTTACGCACATAAACACCATTGACTTGGTCGGAGCATTTGCTAACGGCTTCTTTTACAGCTGTGCCGAGTTCACCTTCTAGGAACTCATCTGCATCTATTCGCCATATCCAATCTGCAGTAATACCACATTCATAAACACCGTAATTAAACTGTGTGGCGTAATTTTTCCACTCATGCTGGATTACCCTTGCGCCATGTTCTTTAGCTAGTTCCGTCGTTCTGTCGTCACTAAAACAATCTACGACAACTACGTCATCACAAATTCCTTTTAATGATTTCAAACAGCGAACAATATGCTTTTCTTCATTCTTGGTAAGAATGACAGCTGCAATCGATTGTTTCATAAATTTTTCTTTAAAATGGGAACTCTGATCAAAACATTTACTGACATCCAAGAAAGTATTACAATAGCTAGCAATACCATCAATATCATAAAAATAACAACTGCTTGGAATGGGGGAAATTTTTCCAACTAGATATTGGAAATATCAAATAGATCATAAAGAGCGACACTGGCCAAAAAGCCAAGCCATTAATTGTTTTAAACAATACTAACCCGTTAGCATTCGCAGTATCTCCATATGCAGAAATCCAACAAACACCTACATGATTCATGATTACTCCTATGGTGGCACAGAGTCTAATAAACTCCACGCCAACAATTTTTTCCTTGCTCATAATCTTCTTTTTATAATTTTTGCAGGATTACCACCAACTACCATACCGGGATCAACATCTTTATAGACGGAGGTTGTTGCTCCAACTACTGCATTTTCACCGATCTCAACTCCCATACTAATGAATGCGCGAGTCCCAATCCATGAGGCTTTATGCAAAGTTATTGGAGCAACAATCAGTCCTCCTTGGTTACTGTTTTTACAAGAGAGTTCATGGCCCGCAGTACATAAGTAGCTGTATTGAGAAACCGTCACATCATCTTCTAATGTAACCATAGCTTGATTGTAGCAAATCACATGGGGTCCCAACCAAGCATTATGCCCAAGTCTTAAATTCCAAGGTGCCCAGATGACAGTACTGCTATATACCCCCGAATCCCAATGTACTTTTGCCCCAAACAGCTTTAATAAGAACAATCGCCAAGGCAAAAATAATTTAGTTCCAAATGGACGGAACAGAAGAAATCTTACAATATACCAAAGAGTCCGCAGCATTTTATTGGTTAAAGATACCTTTCCAATATTTGATGATTGAAAGCCCATTATTCCATTACATTATTTACATATTCTTCCACTAAAGGTAAAACCGCACAAGTTGAGTTTATACCACCGGCACGAGGAAGTACTCCTGTGTTTACCACCAACATATTTTCAAAGCGTTGAAAATAATCCTCTACACTATTAAAATCACAGAACATCCCAAAAGGATGATATACATCTTCATATCTTTCTGCAGAAGTACTAAAAGGCAGTTCTTCATAAACAACTCCATTTTTATCCAAGTAAGACTTCACACAAGCTCGTGCTTTGGTAAACAACTCTCCAGTTTTAGGCATGATAGTCAAGTCAACATTGACACTACGTTCACCAAATGCATCTTTTTCATTGTTCATACTCATCTTACCTGATTCTCGTGGAGCCTCTATATCTATTTGGAGATAAAACTCATTCTTGTAGATATACATTCTTTTAAGAATTATCATGTTCCATGCAAAAGCAACACAAGAAGGAATATTCTTAATAATGTTCATCAACAATCCGGCACGAAACTTATGCCCAAACAATAGTTTCTTTAAATCTCTAAAGAATGGGAAGTCCTCATTACAGATGGGCTGAGAATAAAAAGAGTAGCCATCAACTTCACCAACAAATCGTTTTGTAACCAAAGAAGCACCTTGAACATGGAAAGTAAAATCTTGGTCTCCCATTTGAGGACCGCTCTTCACCTTAAAAGCACGTTGAGAAAGATGATCGGAAAAAGTCATTGTTCCTTTTTCTTTTGACAATCCAGATTCTACTAGAAGACGACTACTTTCAAATGCTCCTGACGTTAAAAAGTACTGATCAAAAGAAAGCGTCTTGTGTTGTCCATGCTGAATTAATTCAATTCCGGTAATCAGTTTTCCTTCATTCAGGAATTTAATTACACGAGAATTACTTAATAGTTTAATCTTCTTATTCTTTGCAATCCTAAAATGCGTAAAAAGATTTCGATGAAAATAGCTCAACCATATTCCTGTCTTGGTGAACAGGTTATGTTCTAATCTAACCTCCGGGATTTTATTTTCTAAACCAAATTTTGCCAAAACCCGATCTTTGTATTTTATATCAAGAGCTACTATTCCTTTCATGAACTCTGTTGGATTAGCAAAATCATTTTCTGTAAAAGTCAGCAATTGACCGCCCCATTTAGCAGAAGCTCCTCCATAGCCAAAGAAACGTGCTTTTTGCAAACCTTCGTAAGGCATTCACGACATGTGAAATATAACCCATCTCTGATTCGGTCTTTAAGTGTGAATCTCCAACGTCAATGAGAGTAATATCCTCATGCGGATAAACGCTGGCTAGTAAGTCTGACGTATAACTACCATAGGTACCTGCGCCAATTACCGCTATCTTCCTTTTGCCCAAATCAAGGTTTAAAACTTGCTCTGTTTTAGCAGAATTAAACCAAGTTCGTTTAAATAACCCAACAACCTTTAAATAGTGATGTTGTTTTGCTATTCCTATAGATTTCAAGCCTTTAGCAATTATCATTAAGAAAAAATAAGGCAAACAAATAGGTTTGACATTCCATTGCCGAGTTACAAAATTGTATTTTGTACCCTCTTCCTTATCTTTATTCAATAAAAGATAAACAGATTCTTTCTTATCTGTTTGAATGATACGAAGTAATGCTTCATGAATTTTCTCTCGGCAAATAAGAGGTAAAGTTGTTCTTTTATCTCCCAATAAGATATTTAAACCAAACTTTGAAACCAGAATTCCAGCTTTACTGATATCTTGATTCTTGGTATAGATATAGCCTGGTCTTACGAAAGACACTTGTAACCCTCCTATTGGATGTTCCATTAAGTAATGATCAACTGCCACTTTAATACTTGCATAGCCACCTTTATTGTGATAATCTTCTTCGATAGCAGATGTTTCATCCACCTCTAAGGATTCATTGGGATAGACACTAATAGAAGAAATCTGAATAAGATTCTTTACGTGTTTATCTTTACAAAATTGTAGGAGAGATTGACAATATTGAATATTCTCCTCAACACTCTTTCCCTTCAATAATATATAATTAACAACAGTATCGTAATTTTCAGAAAGTTCTGAATTCTGATGCATCAAAAATACATCTCCCGTTACAACATTTCCATTTCGTTCTTCTTTTCCACGAGAAAAGCAATCAAAATCAATCCCCGCAGTTTTGAACTTATTTATTAGTCCAGTTGCCACAAATGAACGATGACCACAAATTAAAATTTTCTTTTCCATTAAGCACATTATTTATGCAGCAATATGCTACAGGTTGAGTTGATTTTTAAAGTTTATTATTAAGGCAAATAGTCATCGGAAGCAGATTCTCATAATCTGTGCGTCCGTTAACTCTATTGCCTGAAAAAACATCTTAAAGTATCGCAAAGCGGAAACGATGGTATGATAAGCCGCAGAGACTCTTGCCATCTTGCCACAGTCAAAGAACAAGAAGCCCTTGTGCTCACCTGCCAACAGGTGTATAAATCGTTCGGCAATAGAATAGTCGATCGTACAAGAACAGTCTTTAGTATAAACAAAGAGTTGGATCCAGAACCCATCAACCTCTTGGAATTTCATCGTAGTTTATTACCTCTCAAACAGGTTGTAGGATACTTTAATTTCTCAAGCAAAATGCCTGAATGGACTTTTGGTTCGTCAACGATTCAGGCTTGTAGCGCAGGAAGAACTTTTCAAAACCACTGTTGCTATACATAATCATTAAGTATTTAATTACAGCAATAAAGATCGATATTCTGTTCAAGTATACTACACGCCATTTTGGGACGTTAACATATAAATTAATCAAGAAATACAAATAAAGGTCTCTCTGATTTACTTACAATCCATTCATACAGGCATTTCATCCGACTAGCAACAGAAGCAATTGAATATTTTTCTTTTATCAATTTCTTACCACGTTCCCCCATACTATATAAGTCATTATCGGATATTTCTATGGCCTGTTTAATAGCATTTGTAATAGAAGATTGATTGTATTCAATCCACCAACCACATTGATATTTTTCCAAATCACTCCATGGAGCACCTTTGGTCGCAACACAAGGAATGCCCCGAACAAGCCCTTCAAGGATTACATTACCAAGATTCTCAAATTCACTCGGCATAGCCAATACTGAACACGAAGCTATCGCTCTATCCTTTTCATAGCCTGATAGAAATCCTGTAAAATGAACATTCTGCAAACTCAAGCGAGAAACCTCTTTCCGAAGAAAAGCTTCATAATCCTTATCACCTCCACCAATAATAAGTAATTCTGAAGTTTTAGCTTCATTTCCCAATTCAGCAAAAGCATAAATCAGACTTTCCACATTTTTTCGTTTAGAGATGCGACCTAAATATCCAATACGCCGCACTCCATCACTCTTTGTACATTTAGCCTCTGTATCATCTACCGGGTTAACTATGACAGCAATAGGGGCTGTTACACCCAGTTCTCTGCAATAATTCATTTCATCATCACAGGTTACCTGCACGCAGGCAGCCCTATTCAAATCACGTAACAATCTCAATTTTAAAGAGAGCTTCTTAATGGCTGTGTTTGCTTTCTCAATATCTTGTGGGTAAAGCATCCCTCTAGGTGTGATAATATATGGCCTTTTCAATTTCCGAGCGATATCAATCAATCCATAAGTAGTCCATGTCCAAACACCCTGTGCATGATAAATATCATAAGTACCCAGGGCCTTCACTTCTCTGCAATAATAAGGAGAATAGTAAAATTTTCTTTCAATAGGTTGATGTGAAATAAAATGCACAGGTATTTCAGTTCCCCTCATCCTGCCTCCTTCAGAGAGTGGATACTGAACAATTTCGGCATCAACTCCCAGCTCTCTAAGTCCATATAGAGTATAATAAGTACTCATTGCTGGTCCACCGGCATTTACATCCAGTGTGCCACTATGTAATACTCTCATAGTGACTTCTCTCCTATCCGAGTATACACAAATCCTAAACCTTCAAGCTCTTGACGATTATAGATATTACGACCATCCACAATCACATTGCCCTTCATACACTTCCTAATAACATTCCAAGTTGGCATACGGAACTGTCGCCATTCGGTCATCAGGGCTAAAGCATCGGCCCCGTCGGCTACATCGTACATATTTTCACAATAAGTCACTACATTACCTATTCTACGCTTACATTCCGGCATAGCAATAGGGTCAAACACCCGAACCGATGCACCGGCTTCCAGCAACTTCCCTATTACAACTAGTGCAGGAGCTTCACGCATATCATCCGTTTCCGGTTTAAAAGCCAATCCAAGCACAGCAATGGTTTTACCCTTCACATCCCCCATCAACGTTAAAAGTTTATTGTAAACGATCGTTTTTTGATTCTCGTTCACACGTTCTACTGCTTCAATCACCTCCATGTGATAGCCATTATCAATTCCCGTATGAATCAATGCCTTTACATCTTTCGGGAAACAACTGCCACCATAACCGCACCCTGCATAAAGAAACTTCTGACCGATACGGACATCTGCTCCAATACCTTTTCTCACGTTATCTACATTAGCTCCCATACGTTCACACAAGTTGGCTATGTCATTCATGAAACTGATACGTGTAGCAAGCATGGCGTTAGCCGCATATTTTGTCATTTCAGCAGATGGAATATCCATGAAAATAACACGGAAATTCTGAATCAAGAAAGGATGATAGAGCTTAGTCATCACTTCTTCGGCTTGCTTACTTTCAACACCAACGACCACACGGTCGGGACTCATGAAGTCTTTAATAGCAGCTCCCTCTTTCAGAAACTCCGGATTCGAAGCCACATCAAATGGAATGTTTACGCCACGTTTGTCAAGTTCTTCTTGGATAACAGCTTTCACTTTTTTAGCAGTGCCTACAGGAACCGTACTTTTAGTAACCAAAATGGTATACTTATTAATATTCTGACCGAACTCACGAGCTACAGCCAGCACATATTTCAGATCGGCACTACCATCTTCGTCAGGAGGAGTACCTACAGCGGAAAATACGACCTCTACATCACCCAAAATCTTAGTGATATCAGTTGTGAAATGCAAACGGTCATAGGCAACATTACGTTTAACCAAATCTTCAAGCCCTGGCTCATAGATTGGCATCTCACCATTCAGAAGTTTGTCAATCTTCGCCCGATCAACATCCACGCAGGTAACTTTGTTACCCATCTCTGCAAAACAAGTGCCGCTTACTAAGCCGACATAACCTGTACCTACAATTGCTATATTCATTGAATGTAATTTTATATTTGATACAATATTTTATCGTTAATAAATTGCTGAAACAGCTTACAGATATCATTATTCCTAATATAATCCTCCCTATATTTACTCTGATTTCTTCTTAAACAAGATATATCTTCCTCGTTTAGCATCAATACTTTCTTTAAAACAGCCGTTAGTGCCTCGCAATTGTTACTTTCAAAAAGAAATCCATTCACTCCATCTTCTACCATATCGCTAAAAGGTACTATATCTGATGCAATGATAGGAACTGAATAGTTTATCGCTATGAGCGAAGGCCCCGACTGGGTTGCAGAACGATATGGCAAAACTAAAAAGTCAGCCTTAGAGAAAATAGTTGGAATATTCTCGTTAGGGATAAATTCAAAATTCAATTCATATATACTTTTATCCTTAATTAGAGATAAATATTTCTCTTGTTCTTCCTTTGTTGCCTTACCGGCAATTATTACTTTCAGATTTGGATTTTCAAGATTATTAACGGCTTTAATAAGCAAATCCAATTGTTTATAGTCTCTAATCAAACCAAAAAATAAAAGTGTCACCTCATTCCCCTTTTTTTCTATTATGGGTGCTATACCGAAGTCTTTTAATGGCATTTCCGTAAAAAATGCATCTTTTGACGGATAATCTTTTTTAAACAAATCCATTTGCATTTTTGAATAGAAATGAAACCATTTGAATGATTGATAGAATCGCTCCTTCAAAAAATCGACTAGCTTTGAACCTCTAAACTTCGTATCACCATGTTCGATGTAATTGTGAGAACATATTATTGTTCTTTTCTTGGAAAGAAAAAGAAGAGTCAGAATAATAAAGAACGGATTCTTTCCCGGAATAAAAATGTTTATATAATCTTTTCTCCGACATTCCTTATATATTTTAAAGAAATACTTAATAGCTGTACCGATTGATCTCAAGTCTCTATCTCTATACTTTTGATGTACATGTACCAATTTGACATTTCGTCCGATTTCTTTTTGAGGATACTTACAATTATCAAAAGGAGAAAGTACAAATACGTTTAGGTGATACTCTTTAACTAATTCAGGTATTATCGTTATATCAGTATCCCACCAAGAATCGTATGTTATATAATTTATAACCATTCTTATGTATTTATGAATAAAGAATCTTTTTAAGTATCTGCATTAATGCTTCTTCTTGATTTTGTTCCACTCTAATAGCCTCCTTCACCCCAGCATTTTCCCCCGCTCTCACATCTCCGTCACTATCCCCAATCATATACGACTGCGACAAATCGATATTGAAATCTTTTGCTGCTTGAAGCAGCAAACCCGGTTTGGGCTTCCGGCAATCGCAGTCACACTTATATTCAGGCCGCTCGCCAGGAAATCCTTTATCTGTATGATGAGGGCAAACATAAATGGCATCAACAAAAGCTCCCTCTTTGCCAAGTTCCGTTTCCATCTTGTTATGAATTGCCTGTAATTGCTCGAAAGTACAGTCACCACGGGCAATGACTGGCTGATTAGTGATCACGATAGCCAGATAACCACTTTTATTGATAGCCTTGATAGCTTTAGCTACGCCTGGAAGAAGTTCAAATTGCTCGGGCTTGGTGATAAATCCTACCATCTTGTTGATAGTTCCATCCCGATCCAAAAAGATAGCTTTCTGTCGGTTCTTTAGATTATGAGCATGCACCTTGCCGGTCTTTATATCATTCTCTGCTTCAAAAAAGCGATCGGGCGTACCCATATCTTTAACATATTCCGGAGTATCATAAGCATAGATACGTCCGCTGCCAATATTTATTTTCAGCACATCGCGGTCGAGGTCTATCTTATCGGGAGTCTCCGGATGACGGGGTACAAAATTTTTCATCGTCTCCTTCAATAGTTCTGGGGAGATCAACTCGATGCCCGCATTCACACGATTTTTATAATAGAGACGTTCATCTTCTTTCGCCATCCAACAAATCACCCGATGGGTATCTACAGGCATACCACCTGCTATTTGGGGGGCTTCAATCTCCGTAACAAGCAGCGAACTGTCGTAAGGATGACCGTTAGGATGTGCCACTAAGCTAGCCCACGCTTTCTTTTCTTTATGGAATGCGATAAAGCGATTGAAATCCACGTCAATTATCACATCTCCACAAAGGAGCAGAAAATCTTCTGTAAGCTGGGGCATCTTGAATAGAGCACCTGCAGTTCCCAATGGATGATCCTCGATGAAATATTCAATGCATACCCCAAAACGACTTCCATCTCCAAAATAGTCCTTAATCTTTTCACCCAGATAACCGATAACTAATATTATATCAGTCAGGCCACATGCCTTAAGGTTGTCTATCTGATGCTCTAATATTGGCTTGCCACAAATGGAAAGCATTGGTTTGGGCACATCATTCGCCACAGAAGCAATACGCGTGCCACGTCCTCCAGCCATTATTACTGTCTTCATATAATTATTGTTGTTGATTTATCCAAAGAATTTTTCTTCCAGCATCAAACACAGGCAATGATATACCGGAAGATGTAATTCTTGTATCTTGTAAGTTTCAGTCTCGGGTACTCGGATACACACATCGGTAAATTCCATCAAACGATTTTCCTTTTCCCCCGTAAGTCCCACAACCTTCAATCCTTTTGATTTTGCAGCTACAGCAGCATAGAGAACATTCTTACTGTTACCTGAAGTAGATATACCCAAGAATACATCACCAGCACGCCCCAGACCATTGATTTGCTGTGCAAAGACAAGTTCAGGTACAGCATCGTTCATGAAGGCAGTGGTAAGCGAAGGTTCACCCACGAGTGAAATGGCAGGTAACGCCCCTTGCAGATGATCGGCAAGGACTGTCCCCATTTCCTCATCAATCTTCATCAAGCGGTCTATTTGAGCTGCATAGATTTTACGCTTCATCTTGAATTCCTTCATCAACTCGCCTACAATGTGTTCGCTGTCTGAGGCACTACCACCATTGCCGGCAACAAGCAACTTGCGCCCTGCCGAATAGGCTTCTTCCAGTATCTGATAAGCCAAGATGATATTTTGTTTACATACATCGAGAGTAGGATACCTCTCTATCAAAAGATCTACATGTTTTACTAACTTCTCTTCCATAAATCACTTAATGCTTAGTGAACCTACAGTATCCGTAGGATATATTTTCCAACCATGAGCACCTCCATCACTAAATTGGAACGGCATAACTAATCCATGAAGCTTCTTCAGTGCTTCTTCTACTTCTTTCTTATGCGTTGGTTCTACGATGAACATAATGAATCCACCACCACCTGCACCCGACACTTTTCCTGCTTTGGCACCTGCAGCCATAGCTACGTCCATAGCCTCTTGAATCACAGGATTGGTTATGTTATTGGCCATCTTCTTTTTATTTTCCCAACCTTCGCGGAGAATATCCGCAAAGCCGTTTATGTCTCCTTTCAAAATGGCCAGTTTCATATCCTTGGCACTCTGTTTTATCTTGTGCATAGCTTCGATAGCATCGCTCTCTCCACTAGAGGTATTCTTTTTCTGCTCCTCGATAATAGCGGCACTACTACGCGACTTACCAGTAAAGAACAACAGCATACTGGCTTCCAATTCATCAATAATCCAGCGCTTAATCTTAAGCGGATTGACAATCACCATATCATTTTGCAAAAATTCCATGTAGTTGAATCCTCCAAAAGTTGCCGCATACTGATCTTGCTTACCACCAGAGAGATTCAAGTCCTTACGCTCTATCTCGTAGGCTAGGCGGGAAATTTCGTAGTCCCCAAGAGGTAACCCCAGCCATTCTACAAAACATTTCAAGATACAAACAACCATAGTAGATGAGGTGCCCAGCCCTGATCCGGCCGGAGCATCATTGTAGGTGGTTATCTTGAATGATTTAGCATCGAGGTCGTAATCCTTAATAACGCGATTATACACACCTTTTATCAGGCTTGCTTCACCATCTATCTCCATTCTTTTTGTAGAAGGATAACACTTGAAACAGTTTGAGTCATAGCTGTTAAGAACGATGTTATTGTCTCTTGTCTCTTCTATGGTGCAATAGGCATAAAGATTGATGGTGGCATTCAATATCAATCCTCCATAAATATCACTATAAGGTGAAACATCACTTCCTCCTCCAGCCAGACCAAGGCGAAGAGGAGCTTTAGAACGTATTATCATAAAGTCAATCAATTTTTAGTACTCTCAATCAAAAAATGATATATAATGGAGAAAATCACTTTTTCTCATTGTGCATCATCATTGAAAGAGTAAAAGGTATCTAAAGGAAAAGGATTTGGAATAACCACAACATTCTTCCGTTCAAAATAAAAGACTCTTTTAAGGTCATCTCTAAAAGAGCCAGACAATATAACTATCTTTGACTATTGTGAGCTATATAGTTCATATTTAATTTTCTTCTCAAAAGTTTGTCCAATTTCCGTGAGGACATACTATTGTAAACGTAACCACCTCCATGAACTTAAACACCGATACTTTAAATCGTGATTTCGCTCACCTATTATTTTTGCAGGAATACCACCCACAATAGCATAATCTGGTACATCTTTAGTCACTACAGCTCCTGCGGCCACTACTGCACCCTTACCTATTGTTACCCCTTTTAATATTGTTGCTCCCACTCCAATCCAGACATAATCACCAATAACAATAGGTTGATGATCTCCTTCAAATGTGGGAGAGTTAACATCATGTCCACCGCTGATAATGTTGCATCGGTGACTAATCGAGACACTATTACCAATAGTAATACCACCAAATGCTTGTAAAATGCACCCTCTATTAATATGGGTATAGTTTCCAATATTTAGCTTTGTTACTCTACCTATATATCCACACATATCTATTCGTGTATGATGTCCTATCTTGCTACCAAACATAATAAGACAGTATTTACGTATTATGTGAGATGGAATATATGTAACAATATTGTTATAGAAATAACCAATAAGAGACGCCAAAATATTTTTCAAATGATTCATAGTCTTTTATCTTAATAGTTGTCAATAAGTTCCATCCATCGTTGCCCAACTTGTCCGACATCAAATTTTCGGCTTTTTTCCATGGCTTTAACGCTAATAGTTTCTTTATTTTCTTTTGATGACAAGATGAATTCTTTTATCTTCTGTACATATTCATCCTCATCGAATGGTGTAATGACATATCCATTGATCTTATCATCTATTATATCCGGTAAAGATGCAAATGAATTAAAAACAAATGGCACACATCCATACTGCATTGCTTCAATTAAGACCATACTGAACCCCTCGTAGTTACTTGTCATACAACTACATACGGCTTTTTTATAGTATTCTGTCGGATTTTGAAAATCATGAAATGTGATACGTTTAAGACACATGTCATGAGCCAAATTCTCATACAATTCTTTTTCGGGTCCTCCTCCTACTATTTCAAGTCTATAATCGGGTAATTCATTTTGTAGTCTTTTCCAAATATTAAGAAGAGATCGAAAACGTTTTTGTCTAGTATTTATTCTTCCAACATACAGAATCATTTTCTCTTTCTTCTGATAATCCAATTGATACTCTTCATCAATACAGAATGGATTTGGCAAAGCACATATACATTTAGGATTGAAATCATAAAAACTTTTTAAGTCATCCCTAAAGAAGTCAGAAAGAAGGACTATCTTCATTTTATTTAACTCAATTCTTCTGAATGATGCCAAATATCTCAAATCAAAACGTATACGTTTTAGGCATCTGTCAACAAAAGAATTTTTCAAGATATTTGGTAGTTTTGCAGAACTGGGATACATCAATTTGGATGGAACATTATGCACATGAAAGAAAACCTTTTTATCAGTTAACCGAGAACAGTAATTAAATAATTGATAATTTGAAAATGGACAAATTACAATATCTACAACCATTTCCATTATTATCTTGTTTAGCTTATCAAAATATCCAACACTATCAATAGAATGCTCCATGAATATCGCTTTGGTATAGACAGAATTCTTATCATAATCAGTTTTTCTTTGATACGTGGCAAACACATAATATCCATGTTCCCTCAAATAAGGCACAAGATTATGATACACCCTTTCGACTCCTCCAGTTGTGGGATCTATTGCATTCGTAAACATTATAAGTATATTTTTCATAAACTATATTTCAGAATTGACATATTCAACAAATTGTTTGTATTGAAGTTGATTATCAAATAATTGAGCTCTCAATGCTGAATGTTGAGCCATATTTTCTAATTTAGCTTTATCCATACCATATATATTTTCCATTGCCGTAGCCAATGAATTAACTAGATTCGCATCATTCTCCACAATAATGCCGCACTCCTCATTTACGATTTCCGTCATTCCTCCACTTCTCGTTATAATAACAGGCAGTGAACTTGCAATTGCCTCAAGACAGGTAAGCGCAAAAGGCTCCTCCCACGTGGAAGGGAATACGCCTACATTTGCAATTTGATAGTATTGATGAATGACTTCATGCTTTACAAAACCTGTAAATATGACCCGTTCTTCCAACTTATAAATGATAGACGTAAGTTCTTTTTCAAATGTAGACACGTATGTAGAAGAAAAGCCGAAACTCCCAACAATAAGCAAATAGGCATTAGGCATTTTATCTTTAGATTCCAAGAAAGCAAGCAGCAATTCTTTTATACCTTTGTAATTTCTCAATCTACCCGAGAAAACAAAAAGAAAAGAATTTGCAGGAATATTTAATGACTTTCTCAATGTATGTCTTTCTTCATTTGTAGTCCTTAGATTGAACTGCTCAAAATCAATTGAATTATACAATAGTTTAATTGTAGCACCATATTTGCCTTCAATATCTTTCTGCAACACATTACATACGTAGTTGCTAATTCCCAAATACAGATCTGTTGCTTTTGCATTCAAATCATCCCAATGACGCAACCCATGCTGTGGAATATTATGTATGCGCTGTATAACGGGCAATGTGGTTTTCCGCTTTATATAGTCAGCATTAATAGAAGAACCTTCAAGCAAAACAGCATCAATATTGTTATTGTTCCTAATAAAATGAACCAATGCGCTTGCATAACAATATCCAACAAAGGGCAATCCCGTTCGTAAGGCTATAAAGTTATAGCAACGCTTTATAAAGTCAGTCATTCGATTCAAAATGCTTGAAGTACTAACAAAGTGAAAATGGGTATATCTATATTCTTTTGCCTTTTGCCTTGCATCAGCATTATCGATAGAAAAAATTTCAAATAACATTTGCTTTTCCTTTTCATTGGTATCAACCAAAAGCTGAACCAATGTTTCTACTGCGCCTCCCAAAACTGACGGTATGGGTAATACCCCATTATCTATAATAGCTATTCTTTTCATACAAGGATATTTTATAAATGAGGTATAGACATATGGCTTGTATTAAAAAACATCCTTGACGGACAAATTCAGCAGAGGTAAATCCACAAGTCAAAAGGTATCCAAACCATACAGAGAGATATAAATATTTTTTAGGAAGCTTTGCAAATGCCGCTTTTAGTGACCACCATAACATTCCAATCAGACTAAGCACTCCGGTCATCCAACTAATTCCCAACAATCCCCAATCGTAATAATGTAATCCGTATGATTCATTTCTCACAATTTCTAAAGAATAAGATGTTCTTAATGCTCGGTTACATAATCCGGAGCCAAAAAACATCTCTACCGTACTCTTATAATGATTACCATAATAATGGAATAAAGTCGCATATCTAATATAATCTTTATTACCAAAAGTCTGGTCAGATTCTTGCCTCTCTATCATTCTTTCAAAAACCGTTTGGAAGATGGGAGTAAGATAAAGCAGATAAGCACCTAATCCTCCCAATACACACCATAAGACAAGTTTCTTTGAAAAGCCGTTAAACCTTATAATCATTATTATAGAAAATACAGCAGAAAAGAACAGTAAAGTTCTGAATCCAAATAATAACATACACACCAATGAAAGCAACATAGGAAGTGTATAGTTCATTTTCTTCTCCAAGATTTTATTCAAACTATAAAAATATCCTAATGAATTAATGGACATTCCCACCATTCGAATTCGTCGGTTCAACATATCTACTGTTTCATTGTACTGATTGTCTTTATCTAGAAATACAAGTTTAGGATAGACTGAAACTTGATATAAGTAACAAAGGCAGAATATGATAAAAGCCCAGAACAATACCTTTTCAAGAACTTCGATACTTACGTTGTATTTGCACAAGACAAAATAAAATACAATCATAAAGTAGATATTATATTCACCCATAATACTGACAGGACTCTCACTCCTAAAATACATACACGACAAGATGCTTAGAAAGCAGCTAACTACAAAGAAGGAAATGGGCTTGCTGTATGATGTTCCTTTTTTATAATAAAAAAAGAAAACACCTACCAACACGATAAATAAGTATCTAGGTATTGAAAGAAGACCGTAACCTTGTTCCAATATTAGACAAGCTATTAATAATATCGGAAAGGAGTTAGCCAATGGATATCTTTTGACTATTGCATTATTCATCATTGTATAGCCTGCTTTATAAATGTTTCTGAAGTCCGGACTATAATATCTATATTAGGGATGTTATGAGACATTTCCTGAATATCCCCGCTATCTACATCAACTGTCGAATTTTCTATGCCGAAAGTATTCATTACGTCCAAAGCTCGGCCATCTCCGGGCGAATTGAACAATACGGTTTTGAAAGGCTTGTTGAATATTATAGAAAATGCGGTTCCGTGAAACGATGTTGTAACGACACATGAGGCATTGGCAAACAATCCCACAAATTCAAAAGGAGATGCTGTTAATATTCGATTCTTCATTTTTTTATATTCAGCCTCTGCTGTTACTTCAACCACACTCATATGGTGTAATATAGCATATTTATTTGCCATATCCAGTACCCTATCGTCTCTTTTTACTTGATATACAAGAAGGTATGGTTTATCTATAAAAGTTGGTTTAACAGCTATCTTTTGCCATTCATTGGCTGATAATAAAAAGACAGGGTCTACAACTTTCGTTATTTCTTTATTTATGAGTGGTTGCAAAATATTTTTAAGTTCTGACTCTCTAACTGAAATATTCTCAAAATTGGAGAGTACTTCTTTATATTTTTTATAGTCATCGGAGATGATTCGTTTGGCTTCAGTACTAGCTGCATAGGATATAAATTTACCTTTATGACTGACACTTCCACAAAAGAATTTATCAAAGCCATTGGTAATTCTAGGATTCCAAACTTGGTCACTACCACAAATTATTATATCATAGCCTATAACTTCACTGTCTGTTTCCGTATATTTCCGAGTTGAAAGAGGTAAGCTATCTATAAATGATTGAAATTTGTCAGAACGTTCTTTTCTTTTCGTTAAGAACGGTAATATTCTAAGAACAAAGATAACTTTTCGTATTATATTAAGTCGGGAAATTCTACGCCAAGGCATAATACCATGGGACATAGTTAACGATTTGGGTCTATAATCTATAATCTCCGCATCATAGCTATTCTTCCGCAAATACGTTACTAAAGCATAGGCCTGCAACACGGCCCCATAATTGTGAGCACAATGAAATGTCAATATTCCTATCTTCATATTAAATGGATAATTTCCGCTTAATTTTGTCCATAAACATTCTTAGTTGATAACGATAACCTACATTTCCATATTTCCTGGCAACATACAAAAATCCTCTTTTTTGATAATCCTTTGCAAATTGATGCCAACGAGGATCTACAGACGAAGGATGCTGCAGATTGGGCTGCAATGAGTTTGTCAAGTCTACATGCTTTGTATGCAGCATATAAGAACATTCCCTAAAAAGGCTACACCCCTTATCTGTGTTACAAATAACAAGCGAGATTCCTTTATTGTCTGTATTCATTTCCGGTGCGACTTTTTCATATCCCCAAAAGTCTCCGATAGTCAAATCAGAAGGTCTGGAAAGATTGCAATATTTACAATGCTCACAAGATGACCTGGAGATTAATCCTGAATAAAAAAGATACCTTAACAGAAAGTCTTTATGAATAGAGTTATCTGCAAGAGTAAAACTTTCTATGTGTGGTTGGTTCCACCCAATGGATTTTTCTCGAAATTCTAATTTGATAACGTTTGATTTGAATTTTGATTCAGTATAGCCAAGATAGTCTTTCCATACAGAAGGACTGGGCACAGCATGACAAATAATGTCTACGAGAATGAGATTTTTTCTTTGAGCTTTTCCTATATAACTATTCAAACCTGCTGTTTGACATGGAGTACCAGAGAATAAAACAGCCAGACCTGCCTTCAAATCTTGCTTCACCTGGCGGAACACCGTATTCATATCGCTCTGTACATACTTACTTCCCTTGAATTCGCTACATTCTTCTTTTGTAGTTGCTCGTTTATGGACGACTCTAAAATGGTCAGTATATCCTGCACCATACACAACGCCACCATGTTCCAGAATATAATCAGACATAGCAACAAATACGGCTCCAGAACGACTATATCTTAATTCTTCCTCATTTTTATGCCTTGCCGCATAAGCTAAAGGGTTATCTATATTTAAGCTTTTATCGTAATCGTCATTAAAAGCACACACCTTCTCACACAGACCGCAATCAACACACTTGCTTCGATCCACTTCCGGATAGAGAAATCCAAGCGCATCTGGCTTCATCGTGATAGCATCATGAGCGCAAATACTGGCACATGCGGTACATCCGCAACAATCAGCCGGATTATTGATATTTATCATTGTATCAACCGGATTTTTCTTATAGTTATTGAATAAACTCGTTCTATCATTTTCTGATTTTTTCACATAAAGCACTAACCTTTGCCCAGACAAAAACTCTTTCTTCTTTACTGCACCCTATATAGAATATCGAAATAGATGTGGTAAGTATTGACACTACAGATATAATTAAAAAGGATAAAAAGGTTTCATTTATGTTCTTTAATAATAATATCGGTACAATCGCTGATGTTGACATTACCATCAGGACTTTTAAATACACATGTTTCAAATACTTGACAGAAGACAATCCAATCATTCCTCTGAGCATATAAAGACGTGCAACTAAACAGCATTGAGATATAAATATTGCAACAAACAATACAGATTCCGGTACACACCCTAAACGAAGAAAGATATATGATATAGGGAGATTCAGCATCTGCAAACCACCTACCATAATCTGATAGTTCCGAATTCTACCCGTAGCAAGCATGGCTGTAATCAGTGGATTTGAAATAGATTCACTCATGGCAAGAAGCAACGTTAGCCGCACAAACAGAACCGCATGTTCCGGCACCAATTTCAACCATAGTCCAAGAATATAGTGAGTATTGATAATCACCGGCAATGAGAGCAACAACAACATATAAAATGAGAACTTCGCTCCTTGAAAGATAAGTGTCATCATATAATCGTAATTGCCAGAAGCATAAGATTTTGTAATTTGTGGATTTAATGCTGTCATGAAATTACTGACAAATCCTGAAATTGCTGAATTTACTTGCATAGCAATACCTTTAGCTGCATTTACAGATGGACCGAAAAACAAATTAATGACAACATTTCCACCTTGATCTCTTAACACGGATGAAGCAGCTCCAATGAAATTCCATCCTGCAAACCCAAACATATTCTTTAAAAGTTCTTTATCCCAACAAAAATGATAAGTACACTCTTTGAAATGCCTTTTACAATAATAGCCATAAGTAAAACGAATAATTACCGCTACAGAACACATCAAAATTGAATAAAACACCAATTTATCCATAGGAGCTATAACGATCAAATATGCAATAATAAGTTTGCTTATAGCTTCCAATATACTGATATAAGCAAAAGCCGACATTTTTTCATGTGCTATTATAGATGCGTTATATGGAACACTTATAAGATTTATGACAAAAGTGACAATAGAAAATTGGAGTACCCAATTAGCTGCCAGCATCCTATCTGCTGGAATAATCATCTTAGAATTAAGAAACCATACACCAACAAGCTCTATTAATATGACTACGATTAAAGATAACAATATTTGGATAGTAACCGATGCTGAAAATATCTTATTCAACTTACTTTGATCACCTTTCCCCAATTCAAAGGTAATAAATCTACTAATAGAAGCAGATAATGACCCCGATATTACCGAAAACATAGCTACAACGCCACCTACGACATTATATATACCAAAATCTTCAACTCCTAGAGCATCTAGTATGACACGTGAAGTATATAAACTCACGATCATCATAAAAAGCATACGAATATAGAGAAGTAAGGTATTCTTCGCTATTCGTTTATTATTGTCTGTTGCTTGGGACATACTACGTACTCACTCTATGCTTATAACACCTTATAAGGAGTATTATAGCGTACTTTGAATCATATTTCTGTTAATAATTAAGTTGTTTTTCGGCAGAACTGAAAAAGGAATAAGGCAAGAGTATCCAATAATTACTTACCCGTTTTGATCATTGCCTCTCTCCTATCACCTCCAATACTCTACCAATATATCCGCACCAGCACACCGCAACATATTCAACCGCATAGTCATCTTGTTTTTGCCATCTACTGTAACAAGCTCTCCTATAAGTCCCGCTAAAGAACCTTTGACAGCACGTAATATCACTAGCATCGAGTAGAACTTAGACATATTTATAATAATTCTCTTTTTACACTCCTTCTTTTACATTTAAAAGCAGATATAATTATAATATTTCGTGGATTTTTATTAAATTGGGAAGGTTATCGGACAACAAGCCCCTAATATTTGTCACCGACATTAAATAGATAATCTGCTATATTAAGCAGATCTTTTGTAATGTTCTTGCAGTAAAATCCCCCATATCCCCTATAAAAAGATTGATTATTTAATCATTCAAATCCCCATTTTCTGATGCTGGCTCTACACATCCAGCCGGTATATCTACACATGCACACCCCAACATTGTCAATCGAACAACAACTTTCGATTTTCCATTCACATTTACTAATTCCCCTTCCAGTCCTGCCAATGGTCCCTTGATTACCCGTATTTTTTCTCCTGGAGCTAATGGCGATGTACTCATGCTGATCGTCTCATCCGAGTAGTCGAGCATAAACTTAAATCGCAACATTTGTTGGTCAGGAATAACAGCCGGAGTACTCTCCCCACGTAATACCATGTAACGGCTGATAGCAGATAAAGTTAAGACTTCTTTTTGTTCTTGCGGATCAACGTGAACGAAGATCATCATCGGAAGTAGTACCCGGTCGACAACTTTACGACGGTCGCTCCATTGATGGACTTCTTGTTGAATTGGAAGGAAATTTTCGATCCCCATTTTCGTAAGCCGCTCACTTGTTTTTTTCTCGTGACAAATACGTACGATTGCCACCAACCAGCGTTTTGAGCGTGCTACGCTTCTGCCAATCACATCTGTTGGCAGAAGATTTCGATCGTCATTTTTCTTAATGATCATGTATTTTTACCCCTCATTTTTCCATTACTCCTTAGGTAATGGACTGAATTCGGTGACAAAGATAAATAAAATAATAAATAGTAAACAAGAAAAAACGCTTTCTTTTTTTACACACAAATAGAAATATATAGTTAAGACTATCCTAGACATAAAAAAATACTCTACCTCTATCACATTGGTTCTATTTTACCACCCATATTTTATACAACATCCCTATACAAATCAGGCGCGGAATTTCCGCGCCTGATTTGTATTTCTTTTGATTTACTTACCACTTATAATTGATACCAAAGCTAAGCAATTCTTTCAACTGAAAGAAGCTGTCTCCTTCAGTCGGTTTCGAGCTATCGTCAAAACGGGTATGTATATAGAGCTTAGTAGAAAGATAACGGTTCAAAACGAAGTTGAATGTATTTTCCCATTCTACACGTGCCCAATGATAGTTGGTCAGATAATTGAGACGAGACTCTAAAGTTACTGCAGAAATGATGGTCCAGTTGAATGTCGATTGCAACTGGGAACCGAAGTCATTTTTAGAGCATTTTCCTTTGTCTAAGCCAAACTTAGTTTCATTCACTTCAGAATCACCTATATAACGCAAGTTATAAGTCAACGGTGCCATAAACACGGAAAGATTAAATTTCTTCTTACTCAATTTATAATCCATACCGACACTGACTGCCAAATCTGCCGGAGACATGAAAGACGAAACCAATTCTTCACTATTAGCTTTATAACCGTTGAAGAACTGTGTCTTAAACTCGGAAGAAATGGTATAGTACCAATTCTTGAAAGCCCTCAAACCTAATTTATTATATAAGCGGAATTGGTCGGTGTTAAAAAGATATTTATGATATTCATCTGACGGAGTGGAGGTCATACCCACTTTAGCTTCCAGTTGATTCTCAAACAGGACTTTTTCATTATCATTATAGTTGGCAAAAATCTGAAAAGTCGCTAATCCGGAGAAGTTACTTTCACCTCCCTTATACCAGTTATCCGAAAGGTGGTTCTGACTGATCTGCAACGATCCGTTACCTCCGGTCACCCACCAGTTAGGCCTGCTAATCTTCATATTGGCCTTTCCTACATTATCATCCATGTTTTCCGGTTGGAACAGATGAATAACGTTTGCTTTGGGAGATATTTTCGGCTTCACATCATGACGGAACACGTCACGACTCATGATACGATCCTCCGTAGTGACAACTAATTCCGGACGCTCCAAATAAAGATCCATCAACGCGCTGTTGACTATCTTCCCGGCACGTTGAGTTTTGGTAAATACCAGGGTATCGTATGGCAAAAGCTCTTGCGTCAGTTGAGGAGTGGTATCCAATTGCATGGGTTTCCATTCCAGCTTCGAGTATTGAGCCATCGGAGCATAATAATATGCCAAAGGTGTAAACAGACGAAAATAATCGGGATCGGACGGAATATAACGTGGCGGCACAGACAAATCATTCAAATAATCCAATTGCGCAACATACCTATTATATAAATAAGAAACAGTATCCAATTTCGGAGTCGGACCTGACAGATTAAGTTTTAGCATTAAATATTTCTGAAGCTCTGCCGAAAGCGTATCGGCTTTCACAACTCTGGCCTTTGCCACAACTGCCGAAGGTTTGACCGTTTTAGCTGGTTTAATCACTTCAGGGGCAGGCTGCAGAGAGTCAGTCGGAAGTGAAGCAGCCTCGACTGGTTCCTGCGCAAAAAGCGATAACGATAAGATTGACAGGATAAACGCTGAACATAAAGTAGTAATTCTCATCATATTTGTCTATGGTTTAGGCTGCAAAGCTACATTATTTTGTTCAGAAATCATAGGATTCTTTCAAAATTGCATTTTTTAATAAAATTGTAGAGACGAAAGTCTGCAATCTTCCTCTTTTTTTTATAATTTTGCGCTTTTTAAGTTCGTAAGATTACTACTAAGTAAACAATTATTAAAACAGTTATAGCTGTGGGAGAAACAAAGTATATTTTCGTCACCGGTGGTGTTGCCTCTTCATTAGGAAAAGGGATCATCTCATCATCCATCGGTAAGTTGCTGCAAGCAAGAGGTTATAATGTAACCATTCAGAAGTTTGACCCGTATATCAACATCGACCCGGGAACATTGAATCCATACGAGCACGGAGAGTGCTATGTAACCGTAGACGGACACGAAGCCGACCTCGACCTGGGACACTATGAGCGATTCCTGGGTATACAAACGACAAAGGCGAACAACATTACTACGGGACGTATCTACAAGAGCGTCATTGACAAAGAACGTCGTGGAGACTATCTGGGTAAAACGATCCAGGTGATTCCTCACATCACAGACGAGATCAAACGGAATGTAAAACTGCTTGGTAATAAATACAAGTTTGATTTTGTAATCACTGAAATCGGTGGTACGGTAGGTGACATCGAGTCACTCCCCTACCTCGAAAGTATCCGTCAGTTGAAATGGGAACTCGGAAAGAACGCTCTTTGTGTACACTTGACTTATGTTCCTTACCTTGCTGCTGCCGGAGAGTTGAAAACAAAACCGACGCAACATTCTGTAAAGGAGCTCCAAAGTGTGGGTATCCAGCCGGATGTACTGGTATTGCGTGCCGAACATCCGCTAAGTGACGGACTGCGCAAGAAAGTGGCACAATTCTGTAATGTAGATGATAAAGCCGTTGTGCAGTCTATCGATGCAGAAACAATTTACGAAGTACCTATCCTGATGCAGGCGCAAGGACTGGACAGCACGATCCTTGAAAAGATGGGACTGCCGGTAGGAGAAACTCCGGGATTAGGCCCATGGCGTAAATTCCTGGAACGTCGTCACGCTGCAGAGACAAAAGAACCGATCAATATTGCACTGGTTGGAAAATACGATTTGCAGGATGCTTATAAGTCTATCCGCGAAGCTTTATCGCAGGCAGGTACTTACAATGACCGCAAAGTGGAAGTTCATTTCGTAAACAGTGAGAAACTGACAGACGAAAATGTAGGTGAAGCTTTGAAAGGCATGGCAGGTGTTATGATCGGTCCGGGATTCGGCCAACGGGGTATTGACGGCAAGTTTGTCGCTATCAAATATACACGTACGCATGACATTCCGACTTTCGGTATTTGTCTGGGTATGCAATGCATCGCCATCGAATTTGCACGCAACGTACTGGGATACGCTGATGCCAACTCACGTGAAATGGATGAAAAGACTCCGCACAACGTGATTGATATCATGGAAGAACAGAAAGCAATCACTAACATGGGTGGTACGATGCGTCTGGGTGCTTACGAATGTGTATTGCAGAAAGGTTCGAAAGCATATCAGGCTTACGGACAAGAACATATTCAGGAACGTCACCGTCATCGCTATGAGTTCAACAATGACTATAAAGACCGATATGAAGCTGCCGGCATGAAATGTGTAGGTATCAACCCGGAATCGGATCTGGTAGAAATCGTTGAAATCCCGGCTTTGAAATGGTTTGTCGGTACACAGTTCCATCCGGAATATGGCAGTACGGTACTGAACCCTCATCCGTTGTTCGTGGCATTCGTGAAGGCTGCCATCGAAAACGAAAAAACAACGGCAAAAGGCTAACAATACGCGGTAAACGACCGGTAGTTTGTAATTTTATAATTTGTAATTAAAATAAGAATGGATAAAAACACCATCACAGGTCTCGTTCTAATAGGCATATTATTGGTAGGATTCAGCTTTTTGAGTCGTCCAAGCGAGGAACAGATAGCTGCACAAAAAAGATACTATGACTCTATTGCCGTAGTACAGCAGCAGGAGGAAGCGCTGAAGGCGAAAACAGAAGCTGCGCTGGCTAACAGCCAAAAAGAGGTTGCATCGGCTGCCGATTCTTCTGCTTTGTTTTTCAATGCCTTGCATGGGACCGATTCTAAAATCAGCATCCAGAATAATGTAGCGGAAATTACTTTCGCAACAAAAGGCGGACGTGTCTATTCAGCCATGCTGAAGGATTATATGGCACAGGACAAAAAGACACCGATTATGTTGTTCGACGGTGACGATGCTTCGATGAACTTCAACTTCTACAACAAAGCAGGAGCCATCCAGACCAAAGATTATTTCTTTGAGGCTGTAAACAAGACGGATAGTAGTGTTACCATGCGTCTGGCTGCGGATAGCGCAAGCTATATCGATTTCATCTATACGCTGAAACCGGATAGCTACCTGATGAACTTTGAAATCAAAGCGACAGGCATGGAAAACAAGTTGGCAAGCACCAAGTATGTGGACATCGACTGGTCACAACGTGCCCGCCAACTGGAAAAAGGATTCACTTATGAGAATCGTCTGTCGGAACTGACTTATAAAGTAACAGGTGACAATGTGGACAACTTATCTGCTGCCAAAGATGACAGTCAGGATTTGCCGGGACGCATTGATTGGGTAGCTTTCAAGAATCAGTTCTTCTCGTCTGTATTTATTGCTGAACAGGATTTCGACAAGGTTTCCGTAAAGTCAAAAATGGAGCAGCAAGGAAGCGGATATATCAAAGATTATTCTGCTGAAATGAATACTTTCTTTGATCCGACAGGCAAAGAACCGACAGAGATGTATTTCTATTTCGGCCCGAACCACTTTAAGACGCTGAAAGCGTTGGATAAAGGCCGCGACGAGAAATGGGAACTTCACAGACTGGTTTATCTGGGCTGGCCGTTGATTCGCTGGATTAACCAGTTTATCACAATCAACGTATTCGACTGGTTATCCGGTTGGGGATTGAGCATGGGTATCGTACTGTTGATTCTGACCATCATGGTGAAAGTCGTGGTTTATCCGGCTACCTGGAAAACGTACATGTCTTCTGCCAAGATGCGTGTATTGAAACCGAAAATTGACGAAATCAGCAAGAAATATCCGAAGCAGGAAGATGCAATGAAGAAACAGCAGGAGGTGATGGGTCTTTACAGCCAGTACGGGGTAAGCCCGATGGGCGGCTGTCTGCCGATGTTATTGCAGTTCCCTATCCTGATGGCTTTGTTTATGTTCGTGCCGAGTGCTATCGAGCTGCGTCAACAGAGTTTCTTATGGGCGGACGACCTTTCTACTTATGACGCTATCATCACATTCCCATTCCATATTCCGTTCCTGGGCAACCACCTTAGCTTGTTCTGCTTGCTGATGACGGTGACAAACATCTTGAACACGAAGTACACGATGTCTATGCAGGATACCGGAGCGCAACCGCAAATGGCGGCAATGAAATGGATGATGTATCTGATGCCGATTATGTTCTTGTTTGTCTTGAACGACTATCCGTCAGGTTTGAACTATTACTACTTCGTGTCAACGCTGATTAGCGTGGGTACTATGATTCTGCTTCGTAAAACGACCGACGAAACTAAATTGTTGGCTATTCTTGAAGCGAAAAAGAAGGACCCGAAACAAATGAAAAAGACCGGATTTGCTGCCCGCCTGGAAGCGATGCAAAAGCAACAAGAGCTACTGCAGCAGCAAAGACAGAATAAAAAATAAGGAATTATTCCTGAATCATATTCTAAGAAAGCCGGACATCCTATTTTGGTTGCCCGGCTTTCTTTCTCTAAAAAATAAAATAGGATGAAAACTAAATATTCTTATAAACAAATCTGGACAATCTCCTACCCTATCCTAATCAGTCTGATTATGGAACAGATGATTGGTATGACGGACACTGCTTTTCTGGGACGTGTCGGAGAAATCGAATTAGGTGCTTCCGCCATTGCAGGTGTATATTACCTTGCCATTTTCATGATGGCATTCGGTTTCAGCATCGGTGCCCAGATATTAATTGCACGTCGCAATGGAGAAGGAAACTACAAGGAAATCGGACCCATTTTTTATCAGGGCATATATTTCCTGCTTGCCATGGCAGTGATTTTATTCACGTTCTCCATCGTATTCTCACCATATATCCTCAAGAATATCATTTCGTCTCCTCACATTTACGATGCAGCCGAGAGTTATATTCATTGGCGTGTGTACGGGTTCTTCTTCTCTTTTATCATGGTGATGTTCCGCGCCTTCTTTGTAGGTACGACGCAGACCAAGACGCTGACTTTGAACTCTATTGTGATGGTACTTTCGAATGTGGTATTCAATTATATCCTGATTTTCGGAAAATTCGGTTTCCTGCAATTGGGAATTGCCGGTGCTGCTATCGGCTCTTCGCTGGCTGAAATGGTATCGGTGATTTTCTTTATCATCTATACCTGGAAACGGATTGACTGCAGGAAGTATGCATTGAATATACTGCCTAAGTTCCAAGGGAAAACACTGAAACGAATACTGAATGTTTCTGTGTGGACAATGATCCAGAACTTTGTTTCTTTGTCTACCTGGTTTATGTTCTTTCTATTTGTGGAACATTTGGGAGAGCGCTCTTTGGCAATCGCGAACATTATCCGAAACGTGTCGGGAATCCCGTTTATGATTGCAATGGCATTTGCTTCCACCTGCGGTTCGCTGGTAAGTAACCTGATCGGTGCAGGCGAACAGGATTGTGTACGGGGAACTATCAAGCAACATATCCGTATCGGATATATCTTTGTATTGCCGATCCTGGTATTTTTCTGCTTATTCCCGGATCTGATCCTGCGCATTTATACAGATATACCGGATTTAAGGGCTGCATCCGTACCTTCACTGTGGGTACTATGCTCTGCCTATCTGGTACTGGTGCCTGCCAATGTGTATTTCCAATCGGTATCAGGTACGGGAAATACGCGGACTGCATTGGCTATGGAACTCTGTGTACTGGCTATCTATGTCACATACTCTGCATATTTCATTATGTACCTGCGAATGGACGTCGCTTTTGCCTGGACAACAGAATGTGTGTACGGTACTTTTATACTGTTGTTCTGCTACTGGTATATGAAGAAAGGAAACTGGCAGAAAAAGAAGATTTAAATCCTTTTTTCACTATCTTCGCAAGAAAATAAACATTTTATAAAATATATGAGACAAGCTAATTTATTTATGATGTCGGCAGCAATGTTGTTAGCTGCCTGCGGAGGAACCAAAGACGCAGGCAAAACAGATCAGGTGCTTATCGAGAAATCGGATATTAAGATCGAAGGGAAGCGCATGACTCCCGAAGCACTTTGGGCTATGGGACGTATCGGTGGATTCGCCGTATCGCCCGACGGAAAGAAAATTGCGTATACGGTAGCGTATTACAGTGTACCGGAAAACAAGAGTAACCGCGAAGTTTTCGTGATGAACGCAGACGGAAGCGAAAACCAGCAAATCACTCATACCCCGTATCAGGAAAATGAAGTGACATGGATTAAAGGAGGCACCAAACTTGCATTCTTAAGTAATGACAACGGAAGCAGCCAGCTCTATGAAATGAACCCGGACGGTAGCGGACGCAAGCAATTGACCAACTACGACGGAGACATCGAAGGTTATTCCATTTCGCCGGATGGTAAAAAGCTGCTGTTTATTTCACAAGTAAAGACGAAAGAAAGCACTGCTGATAAATATCCGGACCTGCCGAAAGCCACAGGTATCATCGTGACCGACCTGATGTACAAACATTGGGATGAATGGGTGACGACAGCTCCACATCCTTTTGTTGCCGACTTCGACGGTAACGGTATTTCCAATATCGTGGATATCCTGAACGGAGAACCGTATGAAAGTCCGATGAAACCCTGGGGTGGCATTGAGCAACTTGCCTGGAATACAACTTCGGACAAAGTGGCTTACACTTGCCGTAAAAAGACAGGATTGGAATATGCGATTTCCACCAACTCCGATATTTACGTTTATGACCTGAACACCCAAAAAACGGAAAATATTACTGAAGAGAACAAAGGATATGATACCAATCCGCAATACTCTCCGGACGGCAAGTATATCGCCTGGCAGAGTATGGAACGTGACGGTTACGAAGCCGACTTAAACCGTCTGTTCATCATGAACCTGGAAACCGGAGAGAAACGTTTTGTGAGCAAAGCATTCGAATCGAATGTAGACGCTTTTGTCTGGGGAGCAGATGCAAAGATGATTTATTTCACCGGTGTATGGCACGGAGAATCGCAGATTTATGCGCTGGATTTGGCCAATGATTCGGTAAAGGCAATCACTTCAGGAATGTACGATTATGAAAGTGTAGCTCTTTTCGGGGATAAACTGATCGCCAAACGTCATTCTATGAGCATGGGTGATGAAATTTACACTGTGGCACTGGATGGCTCTACTACTCAACTGACGCAGGAAAACAAGCAGATCTACGACCAGTTGGAAATGGGTAAAGTGGAAGGTCGCTGGATGAAAACAACAGATGGCAAACAGAT